>Ga0209305_1001693_pt1 | contig 13815 bp, 12 predicted proteins | sample COGITO_mtgs_1103_FD_184792 | JGI IMG/M metagenome (GOLD analysis project Ga0209305, IMG submission 184792) | Pelagic marine microbial communities from North Sea - COGITO_mtgs_110321 (SPAdes) (version 2) | ecosystem: Environmental > Aquatic > Marine > Epipelagic ...
CAAGCTAATGTTCGCCATGTGATTCAATTTATCGTTGTATTCAATGCTGAATTGTTTTTGCAAAATATCATGTTCAGAATTTTCTCCGACAACTTTCGGTACTTCTCCGTATTCTATCATGCTATACAAGCGCCATTGATCGTATGGGTTCCAAGTACTTTCAATAATATCGGACGATTTTTTGCGGCTATCAGCTTCACTCACGGTGCTGCTAGATAATTGCACGCGTCGGTCTTCATGATAATAAATACGACCGATGCTGGCATTAAAGGTTTCTGTGCCATTGCTATCTTTTAAAAAACGAGTGGTTAAGCCAAGTGTTGTTTGGTTGGCATCGCCAATACGGTCATTACCGTTAAATCGATAATCACGGAATAATTGACTGGCGTTAAACGTTAGGGCGCTGCTATCAAAGTTTGGAATGTCACTTTGATCATAATAAGGCACTTGTAGGTGCATAATTCTAGGTTCAAGGGTTTGAATGTAGCCAGAATCAAAGGCTTCCAATTCACGTTCAAAGAACAACCCTGCATCAACACTGTATTTTGGAATGGCGACGCTGGGATTTTCGTCATAACCACTATCAATCAAACTCTGTTCTACATCCTGTAGCTGATATTGTCGAATGTTATAGTCAGCCTTGGGAGTAATGTAGGCAAAAGGCCACTCGAAGGTATAGCTTACAGATGAGTCTAGCACTAAGCGGGTACCGTTAATGGCACTGGCGCCGGTAAGCTTGTCGTTATCGCGCTTGAACTGAGTTGCTTGGCTTTTCATAGAGCCGGTTAGGCCCGAGAAAGAATCAGGAACGAAATTTAAATTCAGCTGCGGTAGGCGTTTATAAGGGCGATCAGCCAACGCGATCGTATCATCAACGGTTTGATAGCGCTCTCCTAGTACATTAAAATGCCATGAGCTCTTATCAAAATAAATCTCACCACGCGTTGGCATGTGAGTTTCACGATTGATGCCTAAACTCGACTTGGTGTCATTAATATAATCGTTGTCGCTTATCTCGTTATACACCCAGCGATGATGCCAGTTTTCATTAATGTCACCTCGCTGTTGGTAGTTTATTAGCCAGCGATCTTGTCTTGGTGTATCACCATCTTCTTGTAAATAACTACGGTCGTTTTTAAGTTCACTGTAATTGAGCTCACCATAACCAAAGATACTAGTGAGGTGACGAACTTGACCCTGCCATAATAAGCCATGATCTAAAATTTCTTTTGGTGTAATCGTTGCGTCAACTTGAGGGTGCAGATTGAGATAAAAAGGGACTGACATTTCGCTGGCTTGAACTTCGCCATTGATGGTGAAAGTCGGGTCTAAAAAACCGGTCATACGTCGATCGTCGATAGGAAAGCGATAGTATGGCAGATACATAATGGGTACTTCTTTTATTCGCAGCTGAGTATGCCAAGCGCTGCCAATACCACTTTCGCGGTCGAGATTAATTTCACTGGCTTTAATATCCCAGTCATTGTGGCCCGGCTCACAAAACGTATAGGTTGAGTCGATTAATTGAATAAAAGACTCGCCTTGGCTATTGATTGTACCAGCGGTGCCTCGCATGTGCGCATTAGGCAGAGAGTACTCGCTATGCTTAACTTGTGCGTTTTTTTGCTCAGCTTGTGCGCTGTCGTTAATTACCGCACTGTCGCCAGACATGACGAGTTCAGGTGTGATAATACTCACGTTGCCCGTAAAAGTAGCACTGCGTTGAGTTTGAGACCAAGTAGCCTGATCGCTGATGATTTTTTTATCTTGCTGGTGGAATTCGACGTTTCCTTTAAAAACAGCGTCGCCATTCTTGTCGGCTATGGATTCGTCTGCTTCGATAAGGATACTTGTATTATTGCGTGGCGTGATGGCGACAGGGCGGTATTTTCCAGAGCAAAATTCAGGTAATGCTTCTGCTTCGGCCGAAGTCAGCTCATCTAGGGGATACCAAGACAGGGGGCGAAAAGCATAATCTTCAGAACCTTCGTTTGCATTGGCAAACGGGGTAGAGAATGTACTAAAAATCGCAATTAACAGGGAAAATACTTTGTTCATGTTAAATCGGAGAATCCGATCGATCCTTATGCTATGGTGCGTAAATATTGAAAATATCTGTGCTAAAGCGCAGATTATAGAACGATTTTTTTCTGACTACTCAAGTCAAGAGGCCAGTATGGATCAGCGTCAGGACATTTTAGCCCAATGGGCCGCCGATCAGATCGAGCAATTATATCAGCACAGTATACCTGCTCAAATGGTAACCGTATCGGGTGATGCCAGTTTTAGACGATATTTTCGCATCATTTATAGTGAAAATGGCGTGCATAAGCACTGGATTGCAGTTGATGCACCGCCTGAGCATGAAAATAGTCGCCAATTTGTTGATATCGCCAATGTTTGGTCGAATGCAGGGGTTAAAGTTCCCTCTGTATTGGCTTTTGATGAAGCTCAAGGCTTCATGTTGTTAGAGGATTTTGGGGATGTGTTATTACACCCAGAATTAACCGCTGACGCCGCCGATGGCCTGTATAAATCATCCATTGATTCATTAATTGAATTACAGCAGATAGCGCGTACCGACAATATTCCTGCCTATGATCGCAAGCTGTTAGATTGTGAAATGGCGTTATTCAGCGATTGGCTGTGTGAAAAGCATTTAGGGTTAATGCTCAGTTGCGACGAAAAATTGATGTTAAATCAGGTCTTTGAAACCTTGGCGAACTCTGCTTTAGCTCAGCCTCAGGTCATGGTACATCGTGATTATCATTCGCGTAATTTAATGGTGTGCAAAGCCAATCCACCTCTTCATGATAAAGACTTTATTGGTATTATCGATTTTCAAGATGCGGTATATGGCCCCTTAACGTATGACCTCGTATCATTGCTAAAAGATTGTTATATCCAGTGGCCGCGTGAGCAGGTCTTGGCTTGGTTGGCTTATTTTAAGGCGAAATCAGCTCAAATAACCGATATTAATGAAGATCAACTTGTACGTGATTTTGATCTGATGGGTATGCAACGTCATTTAAAAGCCGCCGGTATTTTTGCCCGCTTAAGTCTTCGTGATGGTAAACATGGCTATTTAAACGATGTACCCAGAACGTGCGAGTATATAATGCAAACCGCTCGAATATATCCAGAGTTTGCAGCATTCACTGAGTGGTTAGAATCGGTATTCTTGCCCGCATTGAATAAAGAAAAAATGGCATAAAGGCGGTATTAATACACATGTTTAAAGATGTGCTGAAAGGAATACATATTTGAAAGCAATGATCCTTGCCGCGGGTTTGGGGGCTCGTATGCGTCCTTTAACCGACAATTGCCCTAAACCGTTATTGCCCGTTGCAGGCAAGCCATTAATTGTTCATCACATTGAGCAGTTGGTGGCATTGGGCATTCACGAGATCGTCATTAATCATGCATATCTGGGCTTTATGATTGAAGAAGCCTTGGGTGATGGCAGTCAGTTTGGTTGCCGTATTCACTATTCTGCAGAGCAAGAAGCACTGGAAACAGGCGGTGGTATTTATAACGCTTTGCCTTTGTTAGTGGCTAATGGTGGTGACAGCGAAGAGGAAAATGAAGATTCCGATCAGCCTTTCTTGCTGGTTAACGGAGATGTCTGGTTAGATTGGGAGCGTATTCAGATACCGCAAACAATCCAAGGGCTGTGCCATTTATGGCTGGTAAAAAATCCTGAGCATAATCCCGCCGGAGATTTTGTATTAACTGAGTTCCATGCCGTGCTAGATAAAGATAATACTGACGAGAATACGCTTAGCAAGGCAGCGCTGACATTCAGTGGCATTAGTTTATTAAAACCCACGTTATTTAAATCATCTCAAGCTGGTGCATTCCCCTTAGCGCCTTTGTTAAGAGAAGCGATGGCACAAGGTCATGTCAGTGGTGAACTTTATACGGGCAGCTGGGTCGATGTAGGAACGCCTGAGCGCTTACAACAGGTGGAAGATCTACTGCTGGTTAAACAGGTAGAAAAGCCGGCGACGAAAAAGATAACAGGCATATTATGAAAATTTGGATCGGAAAAATTATTGGCGCGACCATTGGTCTTTTTAGTGGCGGCCCATTCGGCATTGTTATCGGCATGATCGCAGGGCATTTATTGGATCAGTTTATTGAGCGAAATGTACTGGTGGCGACAAAGCCGTCTAATAACGCAAACTCATCGCTTCAGATGCAGATTCAAGAAGTCTTTTTTCGTACGACGTTTCGGGTGATGGGGCGCATTGCTAAAGCGGATGGCCATGTATCAAATGAAGAGATTGCCGCGGCGCAAAACATCATGAGCCAAATGGGACTTGATGGCGATATGCGTCAACAAGCGATTCAGTTTTTTACCGAAGGTAAGGATGAACACTTTGATCTGGGTCCTGATTTAATCAGGCTGAAAGAAGCATTAAGTCATCAGGCTTCACTCTCGCAAATGTTTTTAGAAATACAACTCAGTGTGGCCTACAGCGATGGCAAACTGTCTTTAGAGGAGCGCAGAGTATTAGATAGAATTTGCCGTGACCTTGGTATTTCGGCATTTCAGTTTGAATGGATTCATTCACGCGTTAAAGCGGCTATGGCAGGGGGTTGGAGTTCTAGTCAGCGTTCAAACAGTGATTCCAATCGTCGCTCTAGTAGCAATGGGTCTCAAAGCGGGCGTGGCCGAAGTTCTCGCTCTGAAATAGCAACCGCCTATGGGGTATTGGGTGTGAAGGCTGATATTTCAGATGGTGATCTTAAAAAAGCCTATCGCAAACTTATGAGTCAACATCATCCTGATAAGTTGGTGGCGAAAGGCCTACCGGCTGAAATGATGAAGCTCGCGAAAGAAAAAACACAAAACATTCAGACCGCTTACGATAAAATTCGACAAGCGCGCAAAGACCAATAATTGTGCTCGCAAAAGGTGCTTAGCCTGATTTAACTTGCACCGCTCTAGTGCAAATTTTATACGATAGCCCAGACTAATAAGACCTGTTATCATGCGGCCCCTGTTAAATGTCAACTTTGTTAATGGTGCAATGTCTATTGCATTACCGCTAGCGTATAAGTTGAATTTAAACGCGCGATTGGCTTGGTATATGCTTAAGCAGATCAACTCCCAAAAGAAATATGAAGAGACGGTTATGCCACAAATTGTTACTACAGAAATGACCGAGCTCGTGTCTCCAGGAATGGCCAATTTTTCTGGCAAGATGCACGGTGGTGAATTATTAAAACTGCTGGATAAAGCAGCCCTGACTTGCGGTATGCGTTATAGCGGTTTTTATTGCGTTACTTTATCGGTTGATAAGGTTGTATTTCGTGAACCGATTTTTATCGGTGAACTCGTGACGTTATTAGCAACCGTTAATTATACGGGTCGCACTTCGATGGAAATCGGCATTAAAGTAATCGCCGAAGACTTAAAAGGTAAATCAGTACGCCATACCAATACGTGCTTTTTTACGATGATAGCGGTTGATGACGATGGCAAGCCGACTAAGGTTCCGCCGCTTATTTTAAATACGGATGAGCAACGTAGCCGTTGGGTCAGTGCTGAGAAGCGCCGTAATGCGACCATGAAATTGGAATTAGATTTGAAAGAAAGCGCTTAATTTAAAGCGTTGATTTGAACATGCTTTAAGCAGATACAAAAAAGGCCACTAACTGAAACTCAGATAGTGGCCTTTTTTGTTGATACCGTTGCAAAAAAAACGGTATTAAGCGCTTCCCTTAAGAACGATTGTGGTCAATCAGATCTTTAGCAATTGCTTGCTCTTGTTCAAGAGAGTCATTATCAGTCTTAGTCTGTGGCAATAATAAATTCATAGTAACCGCGACCAAGCCACATAGGCTAATACCCTGTAGGCTGAAGTCAGAATTACCAATGGCCATGCCGCCAATACCAAACACCAACGTTGTTGATACGATTACTAGATTACGCTGATCGGCTAGATCAACCTGAGCTTTCACTAAGATATTCATACCGACACCTGCAATAGATCCAAACAATAGAATCAGAATGCCGCCCATAACAGGCGCAGGAATCGTTTGTAATGCAATTCCAAACTTCGCAACAAACGCTAAAATAATGGCAAAACAAGCAGCCCAAAGCATAATGCGAGGATTGAACATTTTCGTCAGCATTACAGCACCAGTAACTTCAGAGTAAGTTGTATTTGGCGGCCCGCCTAATAAAGCAGCGGTAGATGTTGCGATACCATCGCCTAATAGCGTGCGGTGTAGTCCAGGCTTCTTGGTATAATCTTTCCCTGTCACACTTCCAATGGCTAGAATATCGCCAACATGCTCAATGGCAGGAGCAATCGCTACTGGCAACATAAACAAGATTGCGGCTAGATTAAATTCAGGAGTAATAAAGTTAGGTATCGCAAACCATTCACTGCTCGCAACAGCTTCTGTGCTCACCATGCCCATAATTGATGCCATGATATAGCCGACAAAAACACCCGCCATGATCGGCAATAAACGGAAAATGCCTTTGCCTAAAGTAGCAACCAATAGCGTTGTTAGCAGTGCTGACATCGAAACGATTAGCGAATCGATATAAGGAAATAGCTCAGCCGCGCCATCGCCGGTTTTACCCATTGCCATGTTCACTGCAATTGGTGCCAAACTCAAGCCAATCACCATGATGATTGGGCCGGTTACCACGGGAGGCATTAAACGGTGTAAGAAGCCTGCGCCACGAACAGCAACCAAAGCTGCGATCGCGACATAAACCAAGCCCGATACAAATAATGAGCCCATTGCCGCGGCAATACCCCAAGTTTGAACGGAGTAAGCGATCGGAGCGATGAATACAAAAGAAGAGGCTAAGAAGATAGGCACTTGTTGCTTGGTGATAAACTGAAAAATCAGCGTCCCAATACCCGCAGTAAATAATGCAACACTGGGATCTAAGCCAGTAATTAAGGGCATTAATACCAGTGCACCAAAGGCGACGAATAGCATCTGTAAGCCCGCGAGTGCATTACGCCAAGTCGGTTGATTGAAGCTGCTTTGATCAACGCCACTTTGTGATAAAGAGTTGTCTGGCATATTAATTCCTTAAACGTGAATCGTTAGTTTTTATTATTAAAAGATTACTTAGTTCCGAAAATTTTATCGCCAGCATCACCCAAGCCAGGAATAATGTAACCATCTTCATTCAAGTGATCATCGATTGAGGCGGTATAGATATCCACATCTGGGTGAGCTTCTTGAACCTTTGCAATACCTTCTGGCGCGGCGACTAGCACAAGCGCGCGAATGTCGTTACAACCTGCTTCTTTTAGCAGCTCGATGGTTTTATTCATTGAACCACCGGTTGCTAGCATTGGGTCAATGATTAAGGCCATACGCTCACTGATATCACTGGTAAGCTTTTCGAAATAGGTCACAGGCTCTAGAGTTTCTTCATCACGGTAAAGACCCACAACACTGATCTTAGCGCTAGGCATTAATTCTAAAACGCCGTCTAGCATACCAATGCCTGCACGAAGAATCGGTACGACGGTGGCTTTTTTACCGACTAAGCGCTGGCCTGTTAATTGACCATCCCAGCCTTCCATTTGGAAATCTTCAAGCTCAAGATTTTTTGTCGCTTCATACGTTAGCAAGCAGCCTACTTCTGCCGCTAGTTGGCGAAAGCTACGGGTGCTCATGTTTTTGCCGCGCATTAGGCTGATTTTGTGCTGAACAAGAGGGTGTTTGATTTCAAATACTGACATTTTGATGATACCGAAAGAAAATTTTCTTATTTTTACATAAATTGAAGAAAATGTGACAAGGATTTTGTTTTAATTTGTCTACATGGTCAGCTAAGTGAGGTGAGTACGCTTTCAGGATTTCGCCTGAGTAGCAGCCATTTAGCGGGATAGCTGATAAAATGACTGAAATAGATCTCTTTTAGGAACGACCATGCCTGTAGCCGGTGTACGCCACATTCTTGTTAAAACCAGTTTAGAAGCCAATCGATTACGTGATCGTATCGTCAAAGGTGCTGATTTTGGCAAACTAGCAAAACAATTCTCTCAGTGCCCGTCTGGGCAGAAAGCAGGTGGTGATCTAGGGGAAGTTAAACCCGGTCAAATGGTGCGTCAGTTTGATAAAGTGGTTTTTAAAGGTGAGTTGATTAAAGTTCACGGCCCGGTGAAGACCCAGTTTGGTTTTCATTTGATTCAGGTCTTGTATCGGACTTAATTACAAAAAAAAGCCCACAGTTTTAGCTGTGAGCTTTTTTATTGATCATTTTTCTGCAGTCTTTGATCGCGAAACTACTACCACATCAGGTCATCAGGAATCTGATAATCGGCATATGGGTCATCTTCTTCAACTTCTTTCGATGCATTTTCTGCAATGTAGATAAAACATTCTTGGTCGCGCTGACGAATTTTTTCGGCCACACCTAAAGGAATAATCGCAAACGTTTTATTGTCTTGCTCTGGGCTGGTAATGGCTAGCTTGCCACGGCTCAGACGATCTTGAATATCTTCGTTAACGTAGACTTTCTTGATTTTGGTACCCGCGGTAAAATTGTACGCTAGGTCGCCATCGATTGAGATTGTGTTCATCTTAATCAGTTGTTTGATTTGAGCGGCAATCGCTTTTACATTGGCAGCTGCTTTTTTCTCATCGTTTAATACTTTATCGCGGATGATTTTTTCTTGTTTGGCTTTATCGGCTAATACTTTCGCTTCGTCGATAATATCAGCACCATTACGAGCTTCTTTAACGTTCTTCTTTTTTTGCTTCTCAGCCTGCTTGGCTTTCTTTTTATCCGTTAGCCCCATGGCTAGCAGCTGTTCTTGTAGTGTTAATGCCATTTTACTCTCGTTAAATTAATCGGCGTTGATTTTAATTGTCGATATTTATAATTCAGATATCTTTTTGAAATTGTATCAAGTTTACGATCACTATTGATAGCAAGCGAAGGCGATTCGAAGGCAAAAGCTTAAATGCTCTTGAATTCGAAGCCAACGCTCTAATATTCATGATTTAAAGACGACGCACTCTAAAGCGACGGCCTTTCATGTTCTTTTCTTGAATCAAGCGCAGTGCAATACGCGCGCTAGGGCGTGCGATCGCAACATAAGCGTGATTTGGGAACATGTTAATTTTACCCACATCGCTGCCAGGGATTTCGCCATCGGCAGTTAACGCACCCAAAATATCACCTGGGCGTAGCTTGCTCTTTTTACCACCATCGATGCACAAGGTAATCATGTTCGGCTTTTTCGGCTCGTAAGGGCTTTTTAGCTTACTGATATCACTGGTATCGTATTTGGTATTCATATACTCATTAATCGCGAACATCTTCTTCACTTCAGAAGCCGCCATTAACGAAAGTGCTAACCCTTCTTTACCCGCACGGCCCGTTCGGCCAATACGGTGAACGTGAACTTCAGGGTCGCGGGTGACGTCGTAGTTGATCACCAAATCAAGATCATCGATATCCAAACCACGAGAAGCAACGTCGGTGGCAATCAGAATAGCCGCACTCTTATTAGAGAAACGAACCAATACTTGGTCACGTTCGCGCTGTTCCATTTCGCCGACTAGGGCTAATGCGTGATAACCCCGTTCGCGTAAAAATTCTAAAACGTCGTAACAAGCAATCTTTGTATTACAGAAGATCACAGTCGACTCAGACGCTTTGCTGCCTAACAAGGTTAGCAAGGCTTCATCTTTATCTTTCATCTTTGGAACATCATAAAAGCGCTGAATAATCGTGCTTTTTGACTGCTCGTCTTTGATGGTAATCGTTTCAGGTTCGTGCTGAAATTCTTTACTCAGTGATTGAATACCTTCTGGGTAAGTCGCAGAAAATAACAACATCTGACGGTCATACGGTGTGTGGCTGATGATTTTAGTGATTTCATCAACAAAACCCATATCGAGCATACGGTCAGCTTCGTCTAAAACCACCGTTTCAACAGCGTTTAGATCCAAAGTACCTTTGTTGATATGGTCAGCTATACGCCCCGGAGTACCGACAACAATATGCGCGCCGTGTTCTAAAGAGCCTATTTGAGGACCAATTGATTGGCCGCCGCATAAGGTTAGAATTTTGATGTTTTGTTGGTAGCGTGCCAGTGTACGAATTTCATCTGCAACCTGAGTTGCTAGTTCGCGAGTCGGGCATAAAACCAATGCCTGGCAGCCGAAATTACGTTGGTTCAGCTTGGCTAAAATACCTATGCCAAAAGCGGCTGTTTTACCACTACCGGTTTGGGCTTTGGCAAGTACATCACGGCCTTCAATAACAAAAGGCAAAGCTTCGGCTTGAATCGGTGTCATGTTCAAATAACCCATTTGGTCTAGGTTATCGATCATGCCTTGCGGTAGTGCAAGCGAGGAAAATTTGGCAGGTTGGCTCAAGGTGAAACTCCACGAAAAGAGGCTGGTCTAGCAGAAAAAGGTATTATACCAGAAGTTCGCCTCGTTGCAGTTTAGTTTACGCCCCAAGTTATTCGCCAATACTACTCGTAAAGTGACTCAGTATAAGAGAGTCATGTTCATAATAAATAATAAATAGAGATCGCATGGCTAAACGCTCCAGCCATAACAAAAATGTGCCAGATTTCATGGAAACCAAAGGAGTCAGGCCAAGGGTTAGGCCATTTCGTACCGTATACCACTGCCCCTAGAGTATAAGCAATGCCTCCATAAAATAACCAATCAAACGAAGCCGCTGGCATCACTTCTTTCATCGTTGTTAGGCCAAAGACACAAGCCCAGCCCATCGCAAGATAGATTAATGTCGATAACCAACGAGGTGCGCCGATCCAGAATATTTTTAATAGAATACCTGATAATGCTAAGCCCCAAACGGCCATTAATAATGTCCAACCAAAGGTATCACGGAGTGCAATTAAGCAAATCGGTGTGTAAGTACCCGCTATCATGGCGAAAATTGCCATGTGGTCGATACGTTTAAGCTTTAGAATTTTTTCATCGCTCCCTTGAGCAAGATGATATACCGCGCTGGTGCCGAACATTAGCATCATACACACGCCAAAAATAGCACTCGAGACTATCTGCCAAATATCGCCATTAAGGCTGGCCTTAACGACCAAGAAGCACATGATTGCAAGACCGACAAAAGCCCCAAATAAATGACTGAAGCCACTAAAAGGATCACGAAAACGGGAGGTGGGTGACGGTGTCGAACTCGACATGTTGAAGCATCCATTAAGAAAGAGTGTTTTTAGCCAGTTTACACGGATTGAGTACAAAATTAATGATTTATCGGAAAGAGTATGGTGCTATATGCCTATGTCAAATACCTCAGCCATTGGCGCATCAATCTCTAGTCATTCAAAGCCTTGGTTCATCTACCTGGTGCGAAATAACCGCAATGCTTTATATGCGGGTATAACCACCGATGTTGAGCGACGTTTTTCCGAGCATCAAAGCGGTGGGCCGAAAGCGGCTAAAGCCTTAAAAGGCAAGGGGCCACTCATTCTAGAATTTTCTTATCCTGTGGCCGATCGCAGCATCGCTTCGCAACTGGAATATCGCATTAAAAAACTGTCGAAAACGAAAAAAGAACAATTGATTAACGGTCCTGAATTACTGCTTGAGTGGGGTTTGTTAATTCTTTAGAGACGTTCCTTTTTTATGATGAAATGTGTACTATCGTGCCTGACAATAAAAATAATACTTCCAAGATAAAGGAAAGCCTAATGCGTTCTCTCATGATACTCGTATTAGCCGTTACGACGCTTACCGCGTGTGCAACAGTTAAAGATATTACCGTTATTCAACCTAAACCGATTGCTGTTGATATCACGGGCATTGCTACCGCGGGCGCAATTTCTGTCGATATTACTCCGCCACCAGGTATGCCAATGGGCGGTTATTCGGTGATGGCAAACTTCGGCCAAGGTTTCCGTACACGCTTAAAAGCCCGTGTTATTTATATTAATGATGGCCAAGGTCATTCAACCGCCTTGGTGCAAACCGACTTAACCGCAGGCTCGTTATTAGTTCACCATCAAGTAGTCGCAGCGGTTGCTGAAAAAACAGGCCTTAACGCCAGTGACATTGTGATCACTTCCTCTCATAGCCATTCAGCCCCAGTGAATCATTTTGAAAATGATTTTTACAACAAGCATATGTCCAGTGGCCAAGGCTTAGAAGAAGAGTTTTTGGACTTTGCTAGCCAACGTATTGCCGAAGGTATATTAACGGCTTACAAAAATCGTCGCCCAGCGAAAGTAGCAACAGGCCGTAAAGATATTTATGGTTACAACCGTAACCGCTCGCTGGATTCTTATGTATTAAACAATAATGTTTCAGACATTGACCTGGAAGATCCTCAAGCTGTGTTTAAAGCGATTAATCCTGCAATGTATATGATTCGTGTGGATGTATTGGATACCTTAGGTCAATACAAGCCGTTAGCCGCTTTTTCAAGTTTCTCAGTGCATGCGACGGCTTTGAGTGTTCCAGTAGAAGTGTATAACGCTGATTTATTTGCTTATGCGCAGAAAGATTTAGAGTGGGCCATCGAGCGCAAATACGATACGCCTTGGAAAGTAGTACACGGTTTAACGACGGGAACTCAAGGCGATATGGCACCCGCAGTGCCTGATCATGGGGACAATACCTTTGGTCATTTTGAAGTAAACTGGAAAGAAGCTAAAAAGCTCGGGCAAGGCATTGGTAAAGAAGCCATTGCCTTGTTTGAAGAATTGGGCAGCGAATTAACATCTGATATTTCTATTATGACAGCCGCGCGTGAGTTGAATATTCGTGAGCATAATAAAGTGGGTGATATTGAACTTTGCCAAGATCCGGCCATTGGGGCACCCGTGGCTGCGGGCGCTTATGAACGTCGTACACCTTTCTTAGCGGCCATTCCTTTCTTAAAAGGGGGTAATGTTATGTCTCGCAGTTGGTTCTTTACAGAAGGCTGCCAAGGTAATAAAACGCATTTAGGTTTTAAATACCTTCAACCTCTTTTAGAGCCAAAAGACAGTTTTCCAAATACCGTCTTATTTCAGCTAATAAAAATTAACGACACTGTGGTAATGCCATTACCGTTTGAAATTACTACCGAATCAGGACGTCGTATGGCCGCCAGTGTTAGCCAAGCTTATGAGCAGGCAGGTCAAAATATTAAACATGCTTGGATAGCCGGTAATGCTAATGGTTATTTTGGTTACAGCACGACGCCAGAAGAATATGAACGTCAAAACTATGAAGGTGGCCATACGCTTTATGGTCAGTATACAACGCCTTATTTATCAGCTCAGCTAGGGCGTTTGGCAACGGATATGATTCAACAAGGTTCGATTGTTGAGCTTGCTGATGAATGGTCTTATGATTTAGTTGTTAATCAATTTTTCCCAAGCGCTGAAAGCAGCCAGGGCAAGCGTAAAATTCTACAGCTGCCAGAAGCATATACCGCAGAAGCGGCGAATGAAGAACATTATGTCTCTTTTGAATGGCTTGATGTCGGTGCCAGTGAGATTCAATTGCACAAGCCTTTAGCTAAAGTTGAAGTCTTAGTTAAGGGAGAGTGGGTTGATATGAGTAATGCAGGAGAGCCGATTACCGATGATGGTTATGACATTGAAGTACGTCTTCTTGATGAAGAGAGTAAGGGGATGGGAGAATATCAAGTGCGTTGGTATAACCCTGTAGCGGGTGGTCAGTATCGTTTTGTGATTGCACCGCGTAAAGGACAAGAACAGTTGCGATCACCGATCTTTACTTTTGGAACAGATAAGGAAGATACTGCGGAAATGGCGGTTTTATTGGTCGAATAGCGGTAATTAATTCTGGCGACAATTTATGTCGCCAGAA
>Ga0209305_1001697_pt1 | contig 13784 bp, 16 predicted proteins | sample COGITO_mtgs_1103_FD_184792 | JGI IMG/M metagenome (GOLD analysis project Ga0209305, IMG submission 184792) | Pelagic marine microbial communities from North Sea - COGITO_mtgs_110321 (SPAdes) (version 2) | ecosystem: Environmental > Aquatic > Marine > Epipelagic ...
CTAAAAGTCACTTCCGTGCAAACGCGCATGCGCATGATTAAGCTGTTGGACATGCCGAGCTAGCTCGGAGAGTTAATTCTCAAAAATCTTCTAATTATTCATCAAAAGCTGGATAAACGTGGCTCTTCACTTATTAAGGTGGAGGCCTTAATATAATTGCCGAATCTCATCATATGGATGACTTAGGCATGGATCAGCTTTCCTTATACAATCATATTCTTCAGCTTCCCAATCCTTGGTATACCAGCGCTGTTGAACTCATCGAATCAGAAAGTAGCATTTTAGTTACTGTCGCTTATCAATCTAAAACAAAATTTCCATGCCCCGAATGCCAACAGCTTTGTGAACGCTATGACACTAGAAAACGTCGATGGAGACATTTAGATACTTGCCAATATAAAACAATTATTGAAGCCGAGACCCCACGAATCAATTGTGAAAACCATGGAGTCTTAACAGTTCAAGTCCCTTGGGCTGATCAAAGCTCTCGTTATTCTATTATGTTTGAGTGCGCAATCTTAGAATGGGCGCAAGAATGCTCAATTTTAAGCTTGAGTCGTCGCTTAAGGATTAGCTGGAACGCAGTTAATGGCATTATGTATCGAGGTGTCAAAAGAGGCCTAGAAAGGCGCTGGGCAGTTGACTGCAAGCACCTATCTGTTGATGAAACATGCATTGGTAAAAATAGAACGTTTATTACTATTTTATCCAACTCTAATGGGCAAGTTATTGCAGTAGCTGATGGCCGTTCAGGCGAGAGCTTAATTCAATGTTTATCTACTATACCAATACATTTCTTACATAAGGTTGAATCAATAACACTTGATATGAGCCCTGCATATAAGAAAGGAATCCATACTTTTTTTGGTAGCTTAGCTAAAAAAATAATTTCATTTGATCATTTCCATATAGCAAAAATGCTAACAACCGCTCTTAATCAAATTAGAAAACAAGAGATTCAAAAAGCACCATCTTTAGATCGACTCTATTTTCATAAAACACGCTATGTTTGGTTAAGAAATGGACAAAAATTAAATCACATCGAGAACAGAAAGCTTCACGACCTTCAAGAACAACTGACTCAAACAGCCACCGCCTGGTTCTTAAAAGAAAAAGCGCGAGAAATTTGGTACGGCTACAAGAAAATAGGGGCAAGCAAGGCTTGGAAGCACTGGATACGTTTAGTAAATGAATCTAATTTGAAACCACTTATGGTCGTTGCAGAAACGATTAAAAGTAATCTAAAAGGAATCATAAATTCAATGGATAAAGGTGTTTCAAATGCGAGAGCTGAAGCTATAAATAGAAAAATAAAAGACGCTGGCCGAAGGGCTAGCGGGTATAGGAATTTAGAGCGTTACAAGACAGCAATCATCTTTTATTTCGGTCAATTAGATATGGCTCCGTAATTACCACTGCAACAGGTGAAGAGCCCTATACATACAGTTGATTTTTGATACTGGGTCGTTTCAATGCACATTTGCACGGAAATATTTGTAACCTTGCGCGTTTGCACTGGAACAATTCAGGAAAATGTAGCAAAATCAGTGCATTATCAATATAAGCACTGACATAACGAGACCCTCGTTATTTGTGCAAACGCGCATGCGCGTTTATCTGGAGCTTGGAAATGGATTTCATGAATTACCAAGTTAAATCAATCAGTTGCCGTGAAGTTTCAAAAAGACACTTCCGTGCAAACGCGCATGCGCATGATTAAAATGTTATAGCTTAAAGAGGTTATATTGAAAGATTCTATTTTTTTAACAGTTATGGCGGGTGTTTCTGTATTCGTCGTTAGTCAATTCATATTGAAACTAGTACTAGAACCAATAGTCTCTTTTAAAGAGTCCTTGGGTGGCATTAGCGGATTTTTTCTACGATACAATGCAAGAATAACTAATGGAAACGCTGATCCTGAATTACAGCGCGACCTCAGAATAGTAATCTCAGAGGTAATGGCTAAGAAAGAAGCGATTCCTTTTTATCGTTTTTTTGGTTTTATCTTAGGCTTGCCTTCTGAAAAAAAATTGCTAGAAGGATGCCGTAATTTAAACTTTGTCTGGTACGAGATGAATAAAGATACTGCATCAACTCCTGGGCAGCCAAATTGCATTGAGATATCAACGCATCTCAATGAAGTAGCTGATCTTTTGAAGATCCGCTTAGATTATAGAGAGCTATAAAAAGCGAATATACGGACCGAAGGGTCCGTTCTATCGCACTGTTAGGCACACATAGGTAACGAGTATGAACATGGATGACGTGTCCCTGAGATTGGAGGAAATAAAGTCAATCTTACCTAAAGGAGTCGACCCAAAAATTAAAAGGTTCCATTCAACTGTACCTTTCAAAATTATCTCCATACGAGATGCATTGTTACATCGTCTTGTTAATTTGGGCGATGAGGCAGTTATGCTTCATGGGCATCAGTCGCTAATACCATTTCTACTAACTGTTAGAGCTTGCCTTGAAACGGCAGCACTTATATTTTCATTAAATAGGTATATCGAATCAGCCTTAAATAATGATTCACTTGATCAACTGACTGGCCAGCTTCAGCGAACAGCATTGGGTAGCAGGAATGCAACAACAGGATTTGATTCTGTGAATATTTTGGGTGCCATTGATAAACTTGAAAAATTGTACCCTGGTATTCGCAAGCATTACGAAAACCTTTCCGAATATTGTCATCCAAATTTCGAAGGTGTGCTTTGCTCATATAGTGATCTTACAGAAGAGAATGAGTTTTCTTATATGCTTCAAGCAGAAAGGGTGAAAATTGGCGAAGCACCACTTAAAATTGCTTTAATTTCTGGGCTGCACGCTTATGATTGTGCTAGAGCCAACTACAAGAAACTAGTGGAGCATTACTATGCCTAAAAAGCGAATATACGGACCGAAGGGACCGTTCTATCGCACTGTTATGGGCGATAGATTATTCCGATGATTATCGATAATACAAACTATGAAATTGGAAACAAGGCAATGGCGTCAGTTCTATTGCTTTATTACCATCTACTTAATGAAGGTGGCATTACCAATGATCAAACAGTTTATCTCGATCAAAATGACTTTAATGGGTATGATTTTTTGGGCCTTGAAGTAAGAGAAGGAAGCGGCAGGAACTTAGACCTTGATGAAGCTCTTATCAGAGAAGGGGCTGTTATTTATCTTCTCTGTGACCTAGATGATATTATTGGGGAATACGAAGAGGACTTTCACTGCCAGCCCCAAACAAAGAAAATCATTGGTGCCCTGAAAGAGCATGAGACCTCACCAATCTCTGAGGTTGCCTTGTTACTAGAGTTAATAGCAGTACCTGAAAACGAGTTTAATCATCCTAGTTACGATTTAATTTTGCAGGGTATATACAAGAAATACGTACATGGCTTCTTCGTTAAAAAATTGGCGTAAAGCCATAACAAGTAAAGGCATTGGACGCGATGAAGCCGCGCCCATGCTTTAGGCGTTATGAATCACAAAAAATGGAGAGTCTGTCTTGATAGCTGAATCGTTTGCAATCATTGTTGGCCTACTTGGCCAATATCGTTCAGAGAAAGGAAGCCAAGCACAACTTGAATTTAATGATTTTATGGAGTGGCTTGCCAATGCAAATCATACGGAAATTAAAGGGCTGCTAGAGTTAAATGTTAATGCAACAATCTACATTAAGGCTCTTTTGAATCAAGACCATAAAATTTTTAAAGAGAAACTAGATAAAATAGATGCAGCAATAACTGCTTTTGCAAGTACCGTTGACGGTTTCGATGTTTTAGCTAATGCAGTTAATCCTGATAGCACTCTTTCAGAACAAGCAGTGAATATATTAGAGCAATTTGAAGCAGCTGGGGCTACAAAAGTTCTTGAACTAAAAATGATGAATGGACCAGAGTATATGTTCATAGAAACAAGTGGAAACCTAGAAATATCTGAACCAAGATTCGTAGAAGATGATCTTAGAACGTTACTGGAATATGGTTTGCTTCGACACGATTACAACTCAAAGGGTGATAATCTTTATATTTTCACTAGGGCTGCATCACGTCTAGTTGCTGATAAGAAATCATAACAATAAGTTGGTGAACGCACCTACGGTGCTGGGACGGTTACACTTCACTCGTTCCTCGCTACGTTTCACCGCCCCACAACAAAAGCGTTAAATTTTTAGGATTGAAAATGAACACGACTAAAATACTTACGATATTGTTACTGGTACTTTCGTTTGATAGCTATGCAGATTGTTCTTGCGAAACTTATGCAATTATTGACATATCTTTCAAAGATAGATCGAGTAACACAATCACAAGAAATGAATATTTTACTAGGTGGTGGAGCTTATCAAGAGCAATGCATGCAGATGTGTATTCAAGAGACCCTATTGAAAATAAAAAAATAGCCGGGCTATCTGTTGAACAGCAACTTTCTTTAGAACTTAACCCAGTAGAAGCAAAATCGAAATACCCAAATATTTTATTAAGAAAATCTAAGTTTGTGAAGATAGATATTTCTCACACTCCAAAGATTAAAGGTGTTCGTGGAGAGAATGTGTCTTTTGATTTTAAGAGGCATAAAGAAATTATCCTCCAGGATAAATATGATTCTTTAGGTGAGGTTGTGGAGATACACTCTTTAAAGGTTGGTTGTGAGCATAAAATACCAACAGTATCTGATGAAGAATTCAAAATACTAAGAGATAGAATTCCAGATAAAGTGAAGTTTCTTCCAGACCTATATGGGTTTGGGAACGGAGAGTATAAATTCGGTTACGAATTAAAGGACGAATACCTTAATAGAATTTTTCATTTGCCTGCAAGCGGTTGCTGATAGCATAAAAATTTCATTCTTGGCTATAGTATGAGTTTTAACAATTTTGGTAATTATATCCAGTAGTGAGGGAAGCTGATTAGGGAGTCTATTATGTGCAGAAGAGAGAATTTAACAAGACATTGGTGAACGTCCCTTCGGGACTGGGACGCTTTCAGCGCCCCACAATATTGGCGTTAGCCCTCTAGGTTGATATTAAACAGGCAAGTATTTCAATGTTAAACTTGTTTTTACTTATATTCTAAGAGTCAGTTTAAAATATGAACTTCCAGTGTCATTCAAAGAATGTGGTTTGTGCATTTATTTTAGTGTTAAATATTTCTTTTACTTCTTACGCAAATGCCAACCCTATTATTGAGAAAATAAAACAAGTTGAAAGTGAGTTAAGTGCTCGTGTTGGAGTATCAGTTTATGACGTTAGCAGTAAACAACTTTGGGACTACGATGGTGATGTACGTTTTCCGTTAATGAGTACGTTTAAAACTCTAGCATGTGCGAAATTGCTTTCCGATGTAGATAATGGTGATCAGTCTTTTGATTCGTCTGTAGTTATAAAGGATAGCTCTCTAATCACTTGGTCACCTGTAACAAAAAAACATGTTGGTGAGAGTTTTTCTCTAAAGCAAGCGTGTTCTGCAGCAATGATTATGAGCGACAATACCGCTGCTAATATAGTACTTGATGGCATCAATGGACCAAGCGCTTTAACTAAGTTTATGCGATCTATTGGTGACGAAGTGACTCGTCTAGATCGAATTGAACCATATTTAAATGAAGCGATTGATGGAGATGTAAGAGATACAACCACACCGAATGCAATTGTAAAAAGTTTGCACGAACTACTGTTTGGAAATGCGTTATCAGAATCCTCTAAAAACCAGCTTAAGATGTGGATGATGGACAATAAAGTATCAGATAGTTTATTGCGTTCATCACTTCCAAATGACTGGTCGATTGCTGACCGCTCAGGCGCAGGAGGTTATGGTTCAAGAGGAATTACAGCGGTTGTTTGGTCAGGTAAACGTACGCCTCTTATTATCAGTATTTATCTAACACAGACTGATGCATCTTTTGATGAACGAAATAAAGCAATTGCGGGGATAGGCAAGGAAATTTTTACCTTTTATCGTTAAGGGTGGCTAACAATTGCAGCCAGCAGGACCGTCGCTGCGTGGCGTTAAGTGGCGCAAATTTAAAAGGAATTATTTATGTTTCTGTGGATATTAATTATTGCTAGTGCTTCAACCTCTTTTTATTTTATTGACATGGGATCGGACGAATATACTTTCAGTCAAATATGCCCGATTATTTTTGCTGTAAGCGTTATTGTAGCTTTCATGAAAATATCAAATCTTAAAGGTGAAAGTTCTTCTAGTGGAGGCTACGATAGCTCCTCTGGTGGGTGGAGCGGTGGAGGAGATTGCGGCGGAGGTGATGGTGGCTGCTAATCGCAACTTAGAGCAAAAAGCACTTAACAAAAAGTTGGTGGTTCAGCCCCTTTGGGGCTTGGACGCTTTCAGCGCCCCACAACAAAAGCGTTAGGCATATGAAACATCGAAATACATCGCTAGGAATGATTGGTTTAGGTTTAATCATTAGTCTTTTAGGCTATTTTCTGGCAAAGAATACAGAATCATTTATGAGTCTTTTTGGGTATTTATCTTTGTTGTCTATAGGTATCCCATTAACTCTAATCTCATTGCCTTTATTTTTAATGAATATTGAAAATAATCATTTATTAGATGTTATGTATAAAGAATGGCTACCTCTAATTTTAGTAGTATTATCAATTTTATTTCCCTTCTTATATATAAGATTTGAATCTATGGCTAAAAGTGATGATTTTTTTGGATGGATTATCACAGTATGGGGTATGGTTGGGATTCCAATTTCTATATTGATGTCTGCTAACGTGGGTATGCTCTATTCTTGGATGTATCGTAGAGATGCCTAACAAAAAGTTGGTGATCGCACCTGCGGTGCTGGGACGGTTTTACTTCGCTCGTTCCTCGCTATGATCTTCCCCCGATAAAGTTATAAAATGGCTTGAGTAAGTGGTTATCTCAAATAGAGTGAGGCCTTACTGATTTTCTTTTGAGTGTGAATTGTCGAATGCGACTTGATAAATATATTTGTAAGAGTACTGAGCTAAATAGAACTGAAGCGATTGATGTACTACAGCGCCGAATGGTGAAAATAGACAACAAAGTCTTTACGGCTGGTGCAGTTCAGGTATATGGCAATCATCGTGTAACACTGGATGGTATCTTACTGAAACTGCGGCCCTTCCGTTATATCTTAATCCATAAACCTGCGAATACCTTGAGTTCGAATATTGACGAAAGTCACCCTTCTATTCTTAATTATTTAGATGTGAATAAAAAATCAGAGTTGCATATTGTTGGGCGTTTAGATGCCGATACCACGGGTTTGGTGCTCATTACTGATGACGGGAGTTGGACCTCAAAAATAATAAGGCCCAGTGCTCAGTGTGAAAAAGTTTACCGAGTAACTTTACGTGATGAGCTTACTGACGAGGCTATCTTAAAGCTTGAGCAGGGGCTTATGTTGAAAGGGATAGATGAGCCAACACTTCCGGCAAAAGTAACAGTACTAAGCTCTAACGAAGTATTGTTGACGATTACGCAAGGTAAATTTCGTCAAGTTAAGCGTATGTTTCGGGCTGTGGGTAATCGTGTTAAACACTTACATCGAGAAAAAATTGGCCAAGTCTCTTTGGATGTTGAACTGGGCCAGTGGCGTTATTTAACCAGCGATGAGGTTGACTCCTTTAACTAGTAAGATAATCGATAGTGGTATTGTCGCTATAATCACTAATGCGGTATCCGAGGCTCTAAGTAGGGCATATTCATGTAGCAAGTGAATTTTTGCTCCAGATATAAATTTACCAATATATTGGTAAATATCCAATATATAAACCATATTTACCAATATGTTGGTTTAAAATAGGATTTTGGCCTTGATATATCACTCTATTGGTTTATTCTTTGTTTATGACAAATTTAGAACCCACTTTATCCGAAGTAATCGGTAAACAAATCAAGCAGCTCCGTAAAACCTATTACCCCCATGATGACCTTGAAGCGTTTGCTTTGCGTATTGGGGTTTCTAAGAATACATACCAAAAGATTGAGGTGGGCAAAGGCAATCCATCGCTCAATACTCTTTTGGCGATCTCCTCCCTCTACGATCTTCAAGAAGGTTTGTTAAACGCTTTCCTGAAGCCTAAATCTGAAAATCTATTTGAATTGAGGGATAAGTCTAAATGACAAATGAAGCTTCTTACTTTGATGTTCATAAGCAGTTCCCAGATGGATCAAGCATGATCCTCGGTTTTCTTGCAATAAGTCATACAAAGACTGGCAAGATACTTGAACAGCAGTTTATGTATGAAGCTGAATATACCAGTCATCCACTTGCAGCAGAGATAAGCCCTTTGATGGGTCTTGATAAGCAAGGTGTGCAAAGATTCCCTTCTGATGGCAGCTCTTTTGTTGGTTTTATCGATGATCTATTACCTGATGACTGGGGGAAGAGGTTGATTGCTAGGCGTATTAATAAGCGGTTTATAACAAACCTTACCTCTCTAAATTATATTGGCACAGGCTCAAGTATTGGCGCTTGTAAAATTACAATGAATGGGGAAGTCCCAAGCTGGGATGAAGGTTTGCGCCTGGATAAAGCTGATAAGATTATCGAATCTCTTAACTCCGGCGATATTGAAGCGCTTTCAAGGGAGGAGCTTGAATATGTGGCACTGGTTAGGGGTGGGTCGGCTATTGGTGGTGCCAGACCAAAAATGCTTGTGAAAGATCTAGAGGGTAACGCATGTATGATCAAGCCCAATCAGGTTACTGATAATCATGACGTTGCTACATTAGAGTGGGCGTCTTTAGAAATATGTAGAATGGCTGGATTGAGGACTGCTGAATCCAGTATTTATACTTTGAACGGAAAAATAAAATCATTACTGATTAAAAGATTCGATACAACACCTGAAAAAGGCCGGAGGCAGTTAGCAACAATTAACTCACTTCTTAAAGACCCTCATACGCAGTGTGATGCGATGAATTATTCTTATGAAGATATTGCCGGTTGCATCAAAAAATTCTGTTGGGATGTTAAAACAGATTTAATGCAGCTTTTTGGGGCTATGTTGATTAATCAGGCACTTGGAAATACGGATGACCATCTTCGTAATTTCTCTCTTCTATCTTGTGATAAAGGGTGGGAGCTAAGCCCTATATATGACGTTCTCCCGCATTTTCCCCTCCATGCAGAGCATGCTAGTCGATTTAACAATTCTGGTTATTTGCCGAAATTAAGCAGTGCTATCGATACGGGTAGGGCACTTGGCCTTAGTCGTGCCGATGCCGTATTGATTAGTGCGAGAGTTTTAGAGGCTCTGTCCAATTGGAAAGAATTGCTGATCAAAGAAGGGGTCGATGACCCCTATCTCTTGAATATTCCTGAGGCAACACAAGGGCGTTTTCAGATTGATTAATTCTTAGAATCGACCCCTTATGTCAGGCTAATAATCGATAGTGGTATTGTCGCCAAAATCGCTAATTAGATCCGTATCAAATGGCAAGTCAGCTTCTTCTTCGTCAGGTAAGTCTTTGAAATCTGCTTCAGCTTCTATTTGCATTTTAAGGTCTGGGTACAGCATTCTTTCCGGCTCTAACAGACTTTCATAGGCGTGAACAAAATGAGTGGGGTTTATATTGCCACGCAAGACTAGTTCAAAAAAGCTGATGTAAATTTCAGGTCCGCTATTCTCAAAGGCAAGTAATTCAAACGTTTCGTGAAAGTTATCCTTAATGCTCGGTAGCCAGTCTTCAATCCGTTGACTTATCGCTACACCGTATTTCTTCTGGATGGTTTCAGTAGCTTCACTGAATTCATCGTTAAAAATATCGGCTTTATCACGGTAAGAAGACAGTAGGGCTTTTATCTCATCATACTGTTTGTGGCCAAGGTCATGGCGCTTCATCATCGTTTCAAATATCGATAGCTGAACATCCGCTTTAATGGTCGCTTCATCGAGATCAAGCAGGTCGATGGCTAAGCCTGACAACGGATTTTTAAACTTGGCCGCTATTTGCTGCATTAGTTTAACATCTTGCTGCAGGGACATAAGTGCCGCATGAATCGATACTATGTCCTTGTGTTCGTTGTCGTTGTATTGGTAGTTCGTTAATAATATAGCGCGATTCGCGTCGGGGCCATGTGCCTTAAATAGCGCGTTTACGTTTTCCCAGCCCTTGCGGAAACAGGTAAGAACGGTATCTTCTAGCAGAATTTTTTGTGCTTTAAGAGTATCGCCTTCACTTAGTTTTAGCAGCCCAAGTGTCGTTACTCCCAGAACAATAGCGCACGATTTTTTTAGGTCATGACTGATAACCGGTGAAAAAAAGCTCTTGGCTATTTTTAAAGACATGTCGACCAACAGGCTTTCTATTTTCGACATGTCTGCAGGCGTGATTAAGCCGCTATCAACGGCATCGCTGATCATCAGTAATAAAAAGGGTCTAGTCCTGACTTTATCAATATTCATCTGTCAGTCTCTCTTATAGTGGCTCGAACATGTCGTCGGTATCGCTGCTTATCTCGCCAACTCTGATGTTATTCGCCTGGGATTTAAGAATGGCTTCAATGTTATCAAGATTACCGTTTACAGACGTGTCAAGAATCGCTTGATAAATTGATTCGCTAAGTGACTTTATCTTAATCAATAATTCTTCATCGCTACCCGATACCGCCTCTTCTTCAAAGTCGATAGATTCAAAATCAAAACCAATAAAAGGCAGTGACAAATACAACAGTCCCGTTTCAGAATGGTTGATGGCATCTAAAATTTCGGTTTGTCTTTCGTCGTCGTCAGCTCGGGTAAGAAATATTTGCGACAACATAGATTTCACTGAATCTTGTGCGGTAACGGCACCTTTTTCAAATTCATTTTCCCAATACGAAGGCTCTACATCCAACATCTCTCCGATGGTTTCTGGGTCCATCAGCCATGCCGCTATTGACGGGATAGTGGCATCAAAATTTCTCACTATTTTAGCGACACTCATGATGTCTAGTTGAGAAATAACAGCGATCATTTTCTGATCGCCCTCGGTAGATGCAATATCTTCTAAAATATTACCCGCATTGCGACCACTCTCACGGGTTAGCGCAATGACTTTTTCAGCTAAAATGGCAACTTCTTGGCTCAAAATAAAATCCTGTTAATTCGGGTAGTATTAATAATCGTTAGAATCTTGCTGGTATTCATCGTCGTCTTGTTCTTCAGACTCGTCTACGTCGGCGTGAAACTCTTCTTCTGCCGCGCCTAAATCATAAAAGCAAAGCAGCAGTAACGCCGTTTTCAATTGCTCTTGGTACTCATTAGAGAGTGTCGACACTAAGTCTCGAAAATTCTTATGTACGTTGACGCAGGTTTTAACGTCTTCCCACTGGGGCTCATAGTCTGAGCATAGTGGTAATAATTTGGCAGAATTCACTTTAACCACATACAGCAAACAGATAGCGAGCTGGTCGGGCATGCCGTCTAAAAATCCGGGTGTTTTGTTTAGCTGACCTAATAAACTATCAACATAGTTTTTAAAGGCATCGGGATCTTCCGGGTCTTGATAAGATTCGATATTTTCAGTCAGCATTTGATAGTCGTCAGCCAAATAGGCTGGCACAGAAACAGTCTTAGACATAGTTACTCTTAAGCATTTAAAACTCGATTCCAGTAGGACGCAGTGAACTCTTTCGGGTTCAGGACCTCTGTGTATTCTTGTTCAATATAGTTGGTTCGCTTCTTAGGGTCGGATAGCACGCTGTACGACTCTTGAATGTCTTGGAAGCGTTGAATTGCATCTTCTGATGTATTTCTATCAGGGTGATATTTAGCGGCTAATCGTCGGAAAGACTTTTTAATATCAGCTTGCGAGGCTGATTTATCAACTTCTAATATTTCAAAATAATCCAAAATCATCTCCTGAATAGGTCATAGGGTATCCATCGCTTAGGGGTAAAATCGAGCTTATGGATGGAATACGGGTTGTTAAAATGGAATGGATTATAGGTGAATGTGGATTTGGTGTCGATCATTGAGGTAAGTGGTGCTAATGGATAGCCGGCTTCGTCATTAAGAGTAGCAGCGTCAGATCTTGTGTTTTTGGGCTCTAGTGACAGAAAAAAGCGCTGCGCCTGCTTTGGGGGGTTACCTTAGGTTTTTATCCTAAAAAAGACTCATCGAATGGCACGATGGAGGATGAAAAATACCAAGGTTTATATAAATGGGTGAAAGATATATTTGCTGCTATTCCTCCACTTGAGGATAACACGTGACTTCAAATGGTATTCGTCTGCGCTAGGCCGCAAATGTCATTCTATCTGTCTTCGTATGTCATTGAGCCTTTCAATGGTATTCATTATCTTCGTTATCCCGAGACACTTTAATCAATTAAATGATTCAACTATATATTCAACTACTTTAATCATTTTTTTGTCCATTGTGATAGCGTGCTATTAACTCAGTCATTTACATCGGTACTCGTGGCAGTAATCCGCAATAGAATAAATATAAAAGGACCTTTATGAGTAACAGCATAATGAGCATCCGTAAAAATAACGGCGCGAAAGCGTTAATCAAAACCCTAACGAATGCAGGTATTAATACCTGTTTTACCAATCCTGGAACGTCAGAGATGCATTTTGTGGCTGCACTTGATAACTCAGATATGCGAGCTGTACTGTGTTTGTTTGAAGGCGTAGCAACGGGGGCTGCTGATGGCTATGCGCGGATTGCTAATAAACCTGCAGCGACGTTATTGCACCTGGGTTGTGGTTTGGGCAATGGTTTAGCGAACTTGCATAATGCGCGTAAAGCGCGCGTGCCGATGGTGAATATTATTGGCGATCATGCCCTTTATCATAAGCAATATGATGCGCCGTTAGAGTCGGATATTGAAACGGTTGCGCGTAATGTATCGAGTTGGATTCGTACTTGCCCCAGTACTGAGCAAGTTGGAGCGGATGTGGCGGAAGCGATTGAAGTTGCTCATAAAGCGCCGCAGCAAATTTCGACATTGATTCTTCCTGCTGATGTTTCTTGGGGCGAGGGTGGTATTGCCGCCGAGGCTGATTTATCACCCGTAACCGACATTGCCGCGGCGACATTGATTAAGCAAATATCCGCTGTGCTATTAACCCGCGGTAAAAAAACAGCCATTTTATTAGGACGTCGCGTGCTATTAGAAGACGGCCTTATCGCAGCATCGAAAATTTCAGAAAAAACCGGCGCTAAACTGTTTTGTGAAGTATTCCCAACGCGCTTAGAGCGTGGCGCAGGGTTACCGTATGTTGAGCGCATTGCATATCTTGCTGAGATGGCCGCTGTGCAGCTAAGGGGTTATGAGCATTTAATAATTATTGATACCCAAGAACCGGTTTCATTTTTTGCCTACCCCGGTAAAAAGAGCTATTTGGTACCCAGTAAGTGCAGCGTGCATCATCTTGTTGGTATTGAACAAGATGCGGTGGGAAGCTTGCAGGCCTTAGTTGAGGCCGTTGGTGCTGGTGATGTTGAACCGAAATGCCAGCCAGCGGATCGACCTGCCTTGCCATCGGGTAAACTCAATGCCGCTAAAGTGTGCCAGGCGGTTGGGGCGCTTATGCCGGAGAATGCAATTATCTCTGACGAAGCTCAAACTTCGGGTTTGAAGCTGCCCATTTATACGGCTGGAGCGCCAAGGCATGATGTGCTGACGTTAACCGGCGGCGCGATTGGTCAGGGTTTACCCGTCGCTATCGGCGCGGCGATTGCTGGTAACGATGGCGAAGGCACCACTGCTGAAAAAGTACATCGTTCGGTCATTGCTTTGGTCGGTGATGGTAGTGCCATGTATACCATTCAATCGCTGTGGACCATGATGAAT
>Ga0209305_1001699_pt1 | contig 13780 bp, 5 predicted proteins | sample COGITO_mtgs_1103_FD_184792 | JGI IMG/M metagenome (GOLD analysis project Ga0209305, IMG submission 184792) | Pelagic marine microbial communities from North Sea - COGITO_mtgs_110321 (SPAdes) (version 2) | ecosystem: Environmental > Aquatic > Marine > Epipelagic ...
AACGATTTCGATCGACGCGTTTCCGAGTCGACACGATTCTAGGGATAGTCGTGATGATGATGATGATGATGTCGATGGTGGCTTTGAAGGAGAACGGGCGGCGACGATGGGGAGTCGATCGGAGTCGATGGACAATAACGGAGCAATGAGCGAAGACTCGAGCGTCGGCGAAGACGAAGATCTCGGGACGAATACCGAAAAAAGTACCAATCCTACAACTTTGCAACCACAACAACAGGAAGGGAGAAAGAGCGTAGAGATAACGATAGGTTACAAAGGCGGGCGACGCTGGCAGCACGGGAAAGGCTTGTTGAAATCCGATAAACACTCCCTCTCGAACAAGTCCATGAACAACTTATCGGAAGTGTTGAACGTGCCTCTCGGCGTGACCATCGCGACGCCAGCGACGGGTGCGACGTTTATATCGCAACATGAAACACCAGAAGAACGCAGAGCGCGAGTAGTGTCGATAAGTCAAGGTAACATCGAACCGTGGTTGTTGTTAAACGAGGCAACGAAATTGAACGCGAATTTCGACAAGTGCTTGTCCTCGGTCGAAGATACGACGACTTTAGAAAACGAAGAGATTGAGTATGCGAAACTGTTACGCGTCGCTTCGCACTCTCTCGATCAACTCAACGTGCTCGAATCTGCCACCAGAGCGGTGACAGTAGAAAAGCACGCCGACTTTGCCGGTAGGCGGATCATCACCATTGTCGGCGCGTTTGCCGAGCGAATGCTTCGCGAAGGCGAAGGCGATTTGTTAGCCATGTCGCTTGCAAATAACGTCGTCAACGCGTCGCAAGAAGGCGCTGCGTCTGGTTTTATCATCATCTACCACCACACGGGACAAAATAGCGATTCATTGACGTCCGAGCAGTTTGAAATGCTTTTATCCAAAGCGTTAGGACCGGCGCATTGCCAAGCGCAATTGAAAGCGTTATACGTGGTCCATCCGGGGACGAAAATGAAAGCGCAGTGCTGGTGGTCGAGCTTGGGTATCAATCGAAACGACGGCGCGTGCGCAGCTCTAGGCAAAGCCGTATATGTGAACACGTTGGAAGAATTGAACGCGTACGTGAGAGTGCAAGGAGGCGAGGAATTGGATGTTCCCGCGCACGTGAAGGATTTTGACGCAAACGTCGCGGCGAAAGGATCGTGGTACTAACCCGAAGAATGTAAAAGAATATAATAACATGCTGTAATATTATTTCATGCGCATACGTATATACAACGAAAAGCGAGAACTGTGCTACTGTATGCTTCTCTCTAAATGTATCTCTCTTTTCGTCCTATACTCTTTCTAGACTTCCTACCTCGTGCCAAATTAATAATAGCCCCTCGCGTTTGCCGCCGTCTTGTATTGGATGCATTTGGTGCTCAAAGATTGAACTCTCTCCCAAATTTTCTCCTTGTCTGCCTCGGCTACTTTGTCGCCAAACATTTGCCTAAACTTATCTGGGTGCCAAAACTTCAGCGCCACGTTCACTTTCATTTTCCTCTCGTTCGCGTCGTCCATGACGTTGAAGAGAAAAATGTTCGATTCCGGCGGCCACGGTATCGAACCGTACCTCATGGAGTTTTCGTTCGCGTCCTTCATGGATTCCAACGCTTTTCTGTGCTCCTCGTACTCCCACTTCTTCGCCGTCGCTTTGGTGTACATTATCGATTTTTGCTTCGATTCTGCGGCTAATTGTTGTCGTCTTCTCTGGTGCTCTTTATCTTGCAACTTTTCATCTTGGATTTCCTCCTTGGACTTTTTCAAAAAATGTCGCTCGGCGTCGCCTTTCGGCGCTCGCGCTCGAACTCTTTTCGCCTTGGCGGCTTCCTCGCGTTCTTTCTCCATTCGTTGACGCTCGAGTTCCGCTTCTCGCATTTTTTTCACTCTCGCTTCATTTTCTGCGACGACTCGCGCGGCTTCTCGGTCTTCCTCGGTTTCTACGTTTTCGTTTTTACTTTCAAACTTCTCCGGCGTGGCATCCTCGGAAGAAGAGTCGTCGTCCTCGAGGACAACTTTCCTTTGCGAGGATTTCTTCTCGGGCGAAGGTTTCTTGTTTGGCGTCGCCGCCGATGCCGGCGCTTTCCTCTTGAACGTTTTTTCGTTGTTTTCGTCGTTGTTGTTGCCGCCGTAAAAAGAATCCGTCGAAGTTCGTTCCGGTTTCGGAAACTTCTTGTTTTCTTCAAAATCTGCGACAGGCGGCGTTTCTTCTTCGTCGCCGGCTACTCTGCTTTTGTGTTTCTTCTTCGCGCTTCCACCACCAGAACCACCCGGCGTCGAGCGCGAAACATCTTTCCTCGATTGTTTCAACTCTTCCACTTCTCTTTCCAAGTTCCCAATTAACTCCTCTTTCTCCGCTCGTAACTTTTCCACCTCTCTTTGCTTCTCCTCCACCACCTCTCTCTCCCTCTCCACTCTCATCTTCAACTCCTTATTCTCCTCAATCTTCGCGTTCAACCGAGACCGCTCCACGTTCATCGCCATCCTCTCCGTCTCCATCGCCTCTTTTTCCGTCGCTAGATCTTTCTTCTCTTTCGCGTACATTCTTCTTTCATCTTCGATTTGCTCCTGCAACGCCTTCCCCGCCTTCTTGCTCGCTTTCATCTGTTCTCTCTCCTCCGCGTACTTTTCCGTCTTCATCCGAATCTCCTCCCGATACGACTCCAAAGTTTCCAGCTTTTGTACCAACTCTGTCTTCTTCTCTTGTACCTTCTCCTCTTTCTTCTCCTCCTGTTTCATCATCTTTTGTTTCTTCTCTTCCTCCTTGGCGCGTTCGCGTTCTTTCGCTTTCACCTCGCGCTCCTCCTCCTTCTTCTCCTTCAAAGCGCGCTTACTCTGACAGCACGAACACTTCCCTATGGAGGATAAAAATGTCGCTTTTTCGGCCGCTGGCGCTGATTTCATCGTCGTGATGAGTTTCAACAATCGGGTGCACTCTCTAGTGTCTCCTTTGCACAACAACAGTTCTCCCGCGCTCGTCGTCTTTCCTCCTCCTCCTTGGCCTCCTCCAAGCTGCAAAGTCAGTTTCCCTTCTCGGATCATTTTCCCGAAGACTTTCTTGATGTCCGCGAACGAAACGTCTCGGTAGTGCTTGTGTTTCTCGTTTTCGCTTCCAAATCGTAAGATGAATTCAGAGCTGGAGGTGATTGCGCACGCCTCGGCTTTTTGCATCCGCTCCAGTTCCTCTTCATCACCAGCGCGCTGCTCGGGAAAGATGATTGCATTTTTCAAAAGCAATCGGACGTGTTTAAACGCGTTCGAGGACGTCGTTCCCGTGAGTTGATCTTGTTTTCTCGCGTCCACGTTGAAACACCACAAAGCGGCGCCTTCAGCTGTTGATGCGTTTGCCATTCTTTCTTCTTCTTAAATTTAACGCGCGCGTCAAAAGAACCGCCGGTAAGCGAGTGGTGGGTCGTGGTGTGATGTGTCGCTTTGAATGTTGTGTTGTTGTGACGAGGGAGAAGAAAATTTTGAATTTTTGAAATTTTTTTGTACGACTTTTTTGTTCATCTTTCTAGTATATTTGTCTCTCTATCTCGTACCAAAATAGTATCGATCTATTTCTACCTAGCATCTCAAAGTGTATTAGGAATGAACGGTGTTGTTACTATTAATATCAGCGTGAGGCGCAGCAGCACCACCGGGTCCAGGGTTTTTCTTTGGTTTCTCCGCGGTGAGACCGACTTGGTGCAAAAAGCCGCACTTATCTCCCCAGGAACATCCCGTCGCGGAGTTGAAAAAGGCGCACACGCCGCGAGGGTGACTCTTGGCCGCCGAGGTGACGACGCCGGCTCTCGCGTGCGATACAGCCGGCGCTCTCGTTGTCATCGTCGGAGGTGGTGGAGCAGCACCACCAGGTGGAGGCATGTTGAATCCTCCCGCGCTTGGTGGAGGACCGCCAGCTGGTCTGTTGAATTGGTTCAACAGCGCTTGGATGGCGGCTTGATTGAGCTGCGGCGCGGCGGATTGTTGTTGTTGAGGAGGAGGAGGAGGGGGTGGGAATTGCATGCCAGCTTGTGGAGGTTGGGTGTATATTGGCGGTCCTTGCTGCTGGTGCACTGGAGGCGGTGGTGGATGTTGGTACTGCATTTGTTGCGGTTGCGGCGGCGGCGGCGCCGGTTGGTGTTGCGGTTGCTGTTGCGCCGGCTCAACCGCAAGTTGAATCGGAATTTCGAGCATCTCGTCTTCGTTCGCCTTTTCTTTTGGCGCCTCGGCGGGCGAATCCGGAACTTCTTTTCTGTCTTTATACACCGCCGCCTTCTTTCTCGCAACGATTCCTGCGATTCTGTGCAACTCTCGCGAATCCTCGCCGCAAGCGATGTTGAGTTCGGGATCGCGCGGTATATCTTTCGGTATCTTCCAAGATGTCGTCGCTCGCATCTGCTCCATCTTCCGTTTTCTCGCTTTCGCCGCGGCGTTCCGTTCAGACTCTTCTTCTCGAGCTTTGCGTTTCAACGCGGCTTCGACGGATGCGTCAGAATCGTCATCCACGTCCATGCCGGCGCTCTTATCGTCGTACTTGATGAGCCAATCATTCGGATCGGGAACGTAAATCTTTCTCTGTTCGAGTTCGTCGCTGCTCGCCCACGTCAACGATTTCTTCTTCTTCGGTTTCGCTTTTCCATCCTCTGCGTCGCGTTCGCTCTTGTGCTTAAACTTGACTTCGTTTGGATCGTCGGAATACGGCAAGTGTGTCTCGAAATATGCCTTCTTCACTTTCTTTTCCTTTTTGGTTTGTAAGGCGAGGAGCGCAGAGGGTACGCCAATCTTCTTACTCGATTCTTTCGAAGCGGAGTTGTACAGCATGCTAGCGCTAACGCTACCAATCTTCGTCTGCTTTGGTTTCGTCGCATCAGTAGCGGCAGAGGCCACGGGTTCGCGAGCTTTCCTTTTCTTCAAAGTTTCCGTTGTCGTCGGCGTCGTAGTTCCCGCGGGCGCTATGATCGCCGGTCTCGAAACGACCGTTCGCGTTACTGTCGTAGTCGTGGTCTTGGTTTCTTTCTGCGTCACGTCTTTCTTCTGCTTCTTGATAACATCATCGATATCGTCCGCTTCCTTTAATTGCACTTTCGCTTTTTTCTTTTCCTTCTCTGTCGCCTTTTCAGCCTCTTTCTTCTCGCGTTCTAATTTTCGTTTCTTGTTCGCCGCCTCGGTTCGTTTTTCATTCTCCGAGCGCTCCAACTCTTCTAACGCTTTTTGCTTCCATCGTTCGAAGAGCTGGTCGGATAGTTTGGGTACTTTCTCTGCCGCTTCTTTCGATTCCGCCGCATTTTCGTCGTCGGCTTGAGGGACATGTACGTATTTCTTTAATTTTTTCACACTTTTGCCCAAGCCGGTGCGCTCTAACGCCGCGGTGGTGACAGGAAGCATCTTCATGCATCGTAAAATTGATACTAGAACGTCTGAGGAATGTCTAGTCGCCGAATCGTTCAGCCACGCGGCTAATATATCCAACACTTCGCCATCAGTCTTTCCACCTACTACCGCGTTGAGGATATTTTTCTCCTTGGCGCCGACATCGGTGCGGAGGAGAGGCGATAACAAAACGACTCTTTTCTTGTCCGCATTCTTCACCACGCGAGCGTCTGAACACGATTTCATGAGTTCTGTGTATTGTAGTAGCGCGTCGATGGATTTAATGCCACCTTTCGAGTTTAATGTGCTCGCGAGAGACTCCGAAAAAAGGTCTCCAGTTTCTTCTCTTTTCACCGCCGACGCGGCAGGTTTGAAATCTTCATCATCTATTGAGCCGTTATTAGAAGCAGCTTCAGCACCCGATTTTTTACGTTCGTTGTCGCTATTGTCGTCGTCGTCGTCGTCGTCACCATCATCATCGTCTTTCTCTCCGTTTACGTTATTTTGAATGAACGCCGAAGCTTCGATGGCCGATTGACGCTTGCCTCTTTTCGGCGCCGCCTTCTCTTCCGCCTCTACCGCGGGAGCGGCAGAGGCGGAGATGCGCGGCGTAGAAGCGAAAATCTCCCGCACAACATTAACGCTAACGTTATGTTCGCTCGCGACGGCTTGGCAGTCCTCGTCCGAGGGCGGTGACAAAGAGTCATCTCTCTGTTGCGCCAACTTGACGAGTTTCTGTCGCACCATCAAAGGAACGTCGTTATCGTCGTCGTCGTCGTCGTCCGAGATGTCCTTTGGATTGGACATCGTTCGCGATTCGTCGCTTCTGAACACCGAAAAGAGCAACTACTGTGTCTCGTTTTGTTGAAGTCGCAAAGGTTTTTACGAGGAAGAAGAAGAAGAGGAAGACTTATTGCGCTGCTTCGAAACAACACCTCTCTCCTCTCGCGCAAACTCTTCTTCCTTCTCTCAACAACAAGGACACAACAAGGACAACAACTTTTGTTCTTAAATCTATTACTTTTACGTAGACAACTCCCCCAACAACACAACGAACGTTTATTATACGTATATATGCAACAACCGATGAATAGGTGGGTGTTTTTAATGCGTTAATATGATGATGAAGGTAAGACAAATATATCAAGAGATAATAGCTAAAAACAACAACAAACACAATTTTTTGGCAGAACTGCTTTTTTCTCGAAGCTTCCAAGACAAAATAATTCTCTCGATCTCGAGTAATTCTTCTTCTCTCTCTTATACTCTCTCTCTTAATCTCTTCTAACAAAAACCACGTTACGAACTGTATCTATTTCAGACGCGCAAAGGCGCGATTCGTATCGATTGATGCGCTAAAGCGACTTTAAATCGTCGCGTGGACACGAAAAAGAACAAAAGACTTTTGCGCGCGATTCCCGCGAATTTTTTCTTCTTCCTAGGGATCGATCTCCTTCTCTCTTAAGTGTATAAAATTCTCTCTTCTTTGACGACGCGCGACGCAGCACCCGTTCGACGAAAAGATCGAGGCGAGGAGAGGGAGAAAAGAGAGCGCGAAATTCTAAAGAGTCCAACGCGTTCGTGTGGTGGGCGTGGAAAACTTCGCAGTCTGAGTGGGTGGTGGTTGGAAGAATACGTGGGAATTTATAGCGTGATGTGACGATTTGTGACGATTTCTCTCTGAACGAAGAAAAGCCAAAAAGGACTGCTCGTGCCTAAAATATTTCTGCACTAAAAACGAGAGATTCACGGCGGTAAACGCGCGTGAGAAGACAAAGAATACGCCCCCGAAACTCGAAATGAGTAGTCCATTTCGTCGAGCTTTGTTTGCGAGACATTCCTTTTCGACCTCCTCCTCTTCCTCCTCTGAAAACTATCAAAAAGCGATCCTCGAATTCGAGCGAATCGCCTCCGAGAGTTCAACTCCGTTGGGAAAAGCGGTAAAAGCGCGCGCGAATTTACTCGACGCCGTCACGAAACACAAACAAAACTTATTCGACTACGGACACACGAAGAAAGAAAAAATGAAAATGGAACCCATGGAAGGATTGCTCTCGCCACAGGCTTTGAAAGAAGGCGAGGAGATGACTAAAAAGGCATCGTCATCATCAAAGTGATTTGATGTGAATTTCCATCACAAAAAGGAGAAAGATGACGACTTTGAAGAAAAAGTCAACGCCAACGTACGCGGTGGAGAAACACGACAGGAACGAGAAAATCACTCTGCCTCCTCCTCCTCTGCCTCCTCCTGTTCATACTTCTTCCTCCTCTGTCGCGAAGAAGACGAAGAAGAAGACCTGTGACTCTTCTGCCAAAGAAGAAGAAGAAGAGGAGAAAGAGAGACTCGCGGAAGAAGGTCTCCCCGCCGAAGCCGCCGGCGAGGAGTTAGATTTGAAGGCGAAGAACGAGGATGAGACGGTGGCAAAGTGCGAAGCGAAAGAGGACGACGAGAGAGAACGCGTGGAGGAGATGGGAGAAGATGCCGTGGGAAAGGCGCTGGAAAGTATATCGCGAGAGTTTTGCGAGAAGAAGGTTTCGGAGGCGGTTGATTATGATTTGGTCAACGCGAAAATTGAGATTATGATTTCTCAAACTCTGGAAATTTTAAACGAAGGGAAACGAGCTAAAGCCTCGCCGCTAACGGTGTCGATATTCGGTGGTTTGGATGAGAACAGGTTTGGGTGCGAGAATTCGAGATGGCCTGGATTTGAAGAGACCGAGAGTGAAGCTAAATTTCAAGAGTTGGTGAGAGAACGAATAGACGCTTTCGTCGAGCGGTGCCAAGTGGACATCGAAAAAGAGAACCAAAAACGAGGAGGAAGCGGAACAAAGAAAACGATGAAAAAGATGAACAAGAACGAGCATCATCATCAACATCAACATCAATCGCGCGCGTTGAAACCTTGGTTAGGCGCTTGATTGAATTTGTATGTTTGTATATTAGTATTCGTACACTATTCTTTATTTTTATGACTACGACGTTTGCGCTCTCAAAGCTCTCAGTTTCTCCGCTTTCCCTTCCTCTCGATACTTTGATTTCTTCCTTTCCTTCTCCAAAACCGACCTCCACTCGTTATCTTTCGCGTCTTTCTTCGCTTTGACCGCGCGGCGAACGTCTTGTTGCGCCTTTCTCTTCGCCATCTTTTCGTTGCGTATCGTGTTGAGCTGCTGCACCATCGTCGTCATCTTCTTCTCCTCCTTGTCTTGAACGACGGCGCGCTTTTGCTCGAGCGTCTTTCTCTTTCTCGAAGGTTCGAGTTTTGGTTTCGATTTAAACGGTAACGCTTGTTGCAATGCTTTGGGAATTTGCAACTTGTTGAATACGCGTTTCTTTCTCTCGATTGGTTTATATATCGAATCCGGATTGACTGGTATGGTCATTTGATTATCGTACCGGATTTGTCCAACCGTTCGCATACCGATCCAGTCGTCGTCCGATTTCACGAGCGCGTTCATGACTGGGTTGTAAAATCTTGGCACCTCTACGCGGACCCAGGAACGCAAAAAGACGATATCGGACATCAACAGCTTATCTTCAAACGTACAACGACACGCCCCGTCGCCTAGGCCACCGTCTTTGGAACCGTGCTCGCCTTGCCCGGGTTTCACTGCCTTTTTCACCGTACCTCGAATGCCGGATACAGTTCGCAACATGGCACCTTCAAACTTAGCAACCTCTAAGGACGAGTTGAACATTCCAGTAATGAAGGCGGTATTCTTGTATATCTTGTGTGGCGTGCCCACGAGTTTGAGCTTTTTCATAATCTTCATCGAGTGATCGACCTCTATGACGACCGCTGTTGCCGCGACGCGGAAACTCGATTGATTCGAATTGATTTTCTGAAAACAGATTGCCGCTGTATTGGGAGGTACGATTGGCCCGTGAATGGTCGCATTGCAATGCATATGCTCTGGCGTGTACTTAATCATTCGATGCCGAGAGTTCGCGTCGACGACCGAATACACCGGAATCGTTTGAAAGCGTCTCCATCCAATCGAAAAAATGAGTGGATCTTTGTTCTTCAAAGTCTTCCGGTGCCATCGGTGTCGCTTCAATCGTAATTGTTGCATCCCGACGACATTTTCACCGGCGAGCAAACCACCAACGAGAATTGGTCGCTTCGGATCGAAGTTTTTCACCCATTCGCATGGTGCACTTTCGAGAACGACGCGAAGGTAGGCTCCCGGTCGGAAACCTTCCATCGCTTCTCGCGTGGAAGCGGGAAGCGCGTCGAGCGCCGCACGCGTCCGAGCCGTTTGCTCCGCAAACTGATCCTTCACGAGATCAAAATACGTCGTCGGTTCGTCCTCTGCGTATGTGTCGTGATTGGGCCCCTTGAGACCTTTCTGTTTACGACGTGCGCCGCGACCTTGCGCGGACGGGTGCTGAAACTCTTCGTGCTTTTCAATCTTTGCTAATCGACGTTTTTCTTTCGCTTCTTCATCTTCATCGGAGTCGGAGGAACCGCTACTATCGTCGTCGCTGTCGTCTTCTTCGCTATCGCTGTCACTCCCGTCTTCATCCGATGAACCATCGCTGCCTTCGTCGTCGTAACCCGCCTTTTTACTATCTTTACCGGCGAATTTCTCCCCAGTTTCTAAATCTTCGAAATCACCGTACACTTCGTCATCGTCCATGGCCGATTCATCCAACGGTTGCGCCTCGGCGCGAGCTCCGGCAGCGTCCCAGTCACCAGTGACGAATCGATTGCGAAGTGCAGGATCCGAAACATCTAATTTGCCTCTCATTTGGTGAATAAATTTTGTCTGATCGAAAGCGTCGATTATTCTCGACGCCTGGTTATCGTCCGTCTTTTTGAACAGATCGTCGCTATCGGAATCCTCGTTGTCGTCGTCTCGGTTTTTCTTGTTTTTATTCTTCTTCGAATTGTTTGGATTTTCATTCTCGACGTCGTCGTAGACAAGTTCCATGAGAGATTTCGAACGTTTCCCCGCTTTGGCGAGCATCGCCTTCCATTTGTTCGCGCCCGCGCCGAGACCTTCGTTCTCGTCGTCGTCTTGGTCGTCTCCCATGCCCAAATCGTCGTCGGAGTCCGCATCCGAGAACTCTTTCTCGTTCTCGTCGTCGTCGTCTTCATCGTCCTCCTCATTTTCTGTTAACCCGTCGTTAAACACTGCTCTTCTTCGAACGCGACCACCTTTTTGTTCGTTTTCTTCTGCATCGTCTTCATCGTTATCGTTATCGTTATCGTCGTCGTCGTCGTCGTCGTCGTCTATTTTTCTATCGAAAATGTCCTCCTCGCCGGTGGTTTTCGCTCCACCTCCGAACAAGGAAATTTCCGAGTTTTTCAATTTTTCGTCAAAGCCGCTTTGCGTTGATTGTAATCCTTTCACCATCTTTACGCCGCTCATTTTTCCTTTACCGATGTCGTTGTTGTCTTCATCGTCCGACCTGTCGTCGCCTAAATAGCCAATCGTGTTCCCTTTCGCGTCACCAAAGTGCTCGCTTTTGTTCGTATAATTCACTTTCCTGTCGTCCAAGGAAACGTACACGGCGTCTTTATCGTAAAGGAGTCCGCCGACGTCGCTCATTGGCGCGTAAATCAACTTCGACCGATCGTCTAAACGTCTCGCTCGTTTATCTTGGCTCGGCAACGGACACGGATCAGGCAACTGCGTGATTTCTTTCACCTTCATGTCCCCTACCCCGGCGACGTGTACTAACTGATCCGCCTTCATGTTACACCCGTGCAACCACCCAAACACCGCCACCTCTCTGTCGATGTGTTCATTCTCGTGCACCATCTCCGGCCTGGTCAAATCTTCGAACCTGTCTCCAATCACGTATGGATGTTGCGACCTAAACATCAACGGTCTCGGTTTTGCCACCGAAATAAACCTCGCTAAATTCACGACGTCCCTTTGATTATACCTCCCGTGCGTCATCCCGCTGATGTAAAACAACTTCGCCCCGTCGTAAATCTCCGTCCAAAACCTTTGCTTCAACACTTTCTTCGTCTTCTTCAACTTCTTCGGTTCCTTGAAGTGATCCAAATGCGTCAACACCCCCATAACTTTCGGAAACCCGTGCACTTGCAACACGTTCAAAAACTCAAACGTTTCCATCTCGAACCCGTACGACCCGTCGACGCATAATAAAACCAAATCCGCCAACTTCGCCGCGTCGATTAAATCGCACAAACTCTGCCCAACCTCGATAATCTGCACCCTCCTCTTCTTCCCAACCGTCAATGTAATCGGTCCTTTAATCTCGTTCACCGTTTGCTTCGTATAGTGCCGAATCAAACTCCTCACCAACGTCGTCTTCCCTACCGACGGCGGTCCTTGCACCACGACCACGAACGGCGGCGGCTCCTCGGACGTCGTCCGATCGTGCACGGGAACGTGCAGCTTCTTCTCCAGCTTCTCCGCCGCCACGCGCCTGCCTTTCTGCGCTTTTTTCGACGACGAGAATATAAACGCTTTCGCGTTTTGGCCTTTTTCTTTCTCACGCATCACGCCGCCACTTTTCTTTTTACTCTTCGCATCTTTCTTCTTCTTCGCTTTCGCCCCGGAGCGCGGGGCTTTGTGTGACGTCGTCGTCCCAACCGCGGCGTCTTCCATAGTATACTCGTTGCTACTCTCTTCTGGTAGTCGTCGTACTCTTCTTCTTTTCCTTCGTCTTCTTCTTCTCACGTTAATAATAATAATAATAATACATTTGTTATAATAGTTTGTGACTACGAGTGTGCATTTGTGTGAAGACGTGCAAAAGAAAAAGCGACAGAGCAGAGAAATTTTCTCTTTTTCGAGTCGTCCAAAAGAAAGCGAAAAAAAAGAGTGCAATTTTTGCCTTCTGAAAAACAAAAAAGCAACAGACAGACACATGAGAGAAGAAAGGGATTTGGTTTATTTTTTAATCAAAAGCAGGTAGATTTGTATCGCAGTGTGGGTTTCGTCTGACACATAAAAACACACACGCAACATATTTAGTACTCAACAAAATGGTTTTTTCTGTCAACCACGCGACGATGACGACGAACACCGCGGCGAAGAACACTTCGAATAATAGTGGTCGCGTGTTGGCGAACAACAGAATGAGGAGAATTCAGTCCTCGCGCGAGGCGACGACGTCGTCTTCGTTCCCATCTTCTTCTTTCATTCATCCGAGAAGAAGACGAAGAATGGTGTCGTCACCATGCATTCCGCGAGGCGCCGCAACGATGAGGATTGGAGAAGGAAGCGAAAGAGAAAAGAGCAAAAGAAGAAGAGGGATGGATGTTGCCGCGACGGCGACGAGTAACGAGACAAACGCGAGTAGTAATAATAATAACGGTGGATACGCCTGGCGTGGGGACCCGATCCCGACGAAATCTTTACCTCTTTTACCGAACGGGAAAGTCGATTACTCCTCCATCGACAAATCGCCGATATCGAAAGTTTTAACGTCCACCATACGGAAACTTCTCGTCCAAGAGGTTGGCAAAGATACCGATCCGAGAGACCACGCGAATTTTGAAGCGTTGATGACGTCGGTGAGAGAAGTGAACGATATGAAAGGGACCGCGAAAGACGTGCAAACGAGAGCGAAGAGGGTGTTTAAAGGGATATTGCCGGCGTTGTACATCGGGTGGATTCCGCCGCTGTGGAAGAAGTTTGTCGATCCAAACGCGCCGAAATGGGTGACGGGGTTTAGTTTCCATTTAGTTTTTATCGTTTTGTTCCCGTGGTTAATGGGGCCGATGGAAGGGGCGGAACACGAGGACGTAAAAGTTCCGGAGAAGTTGAGGAAGACGTTTCCGTTTTTACCGGAAGTGGTGAGCGTGCCGCAAGCGATCAAGGCGGAACGGTGTCGATTTTTGGAAACGAGTTCGTGCGCGTCTGTGTGCGTGAATTCGTGTAAAGTTCCCAGTCAAGAGTGGTTGAGAGAAGACTTTGGGATGAATTTACACATTCAACCGAATTACGACGATTTCTCGTGCGTGTGGAGCTTCAATAAAGCGCCGCCGCCGTTGGAGGAGGACGCGGCGATTTTAGTGCCGTGCTTTTCCAATTGCAACAGCGAGTTCAAAGGCGAAAAGGACGCGTTGAAACAAGTCATGCGGATGAAACGAGGCGTCGGCGTGACTGAAGATGGCGAAAAGGATAAGTACACCGGAGAAACGTTAGAGTCCATCGCGAGAAGAGCGTCGGAACAGGCCATCGCGGAAGCGAACGAATCGTTCGCCGACGGGACCGCTTTCTCCCAAGATACGTTTAAAGAAAGAGTGGTAAAAGTGCAAGAAGGTGGTAAATGCTGGAGCGTGGATGCGGAAAGAGCGAATTTGCGTTAAGATTTGATAAATAGCTATTGCCCGCTATACTACTACTAATACTAATAATTGTATGAATATCTCTCTCTCAGTCTCTCTGAACTTTTACATTCCTCAAATATACCTAGTATTATTGATCTGTGTTTATTCGACA
>Ga0209305_1001708_pt1 | contig 13736 bp, 9 predicted proteins | sample COGITO_mtgs_1103_FD_184792 | JGI IMG/M metagenome (GOLD analysis project Ga0209305, IMG submission 184792) | Pelagic marine microbial communities from North Sea - COGITO_mtgs_110321 (SPAdes) (version 2) | ecosystem: Environmental > Aquatic > Marine > Epipelagic ...
TTTTTGACAAACAAAAGCGAAAAAGAAGAAGAGGTCGCGAGATGAAACACAAAGAGAGAATTTCACACACAAAAAGAAGAGAAACCAACCACAAAAATTACCACCACACAAAATAGAGTAGAGTATTCTTTTGTATTTCTGGATGCGTGTAGTAGTATTGCGCGCATGAGGAGCAGAAGCGCTTCGGGGCACAATTCGTTTTCTGATTTTGATGATTTTGAGAACGACGAGAAGGAGGCGATGACGACGACGACTTTGATGCTCGAGGGAGAAAGAGGAGGAGGGCATCGTCATCATCATCATCCGCGAAAAGAAATGAACAGATATCCTTCTTCTTCCAATGAATGCGACGAGAAGAAGGATGAGAAAACCGACCACCAAAAAGACCGAGTAGTGGTAAAGATGAGACGAAAGAAGCAAAAAGCGTTCTTAGCGTTAGAACAGCAGCACCGGACGATGGGAATGACGACTTCGAGCAACCGGAAAGTGGACAAACCGTTAGTGTTCTTTGCCGCTTTGATTTTGTGTCTGGTGATTTTCGTGGAACTGAAAACGAGTCCGAGGAAAATAGCGCGGAGAGCGATGGAATCTGTGGAGCACTTATTTCATTACGTGGAGAAAGGAGGAGAAGTGCACGCGCAAATGTTGCGTTGGCGAGGGTGGCACTCGTTAGAGGTTGGAGTGGAGATCGCGTGCGCGTTGACGCTGGCGTTTTTGAATTGGTTGCTCTTCGCGAGCTTGTTCGACGTGGCGGGGATCGTCGTCGGGTTGATTCCGGCGATGGCGACGTTTCTCGGGGTTTTGGTGTTTAGGTTTCACGCGCGGTCGTATTTCGTGTTAGCTTTGATACCGTTAGTGGTAGTTCCGGCGATTGGGTGCGCGAAGCTTTTAGAGAGGAGGATGCGGGTGAAGGAGGAGAGGAGGATGAAGGCGAGGAAAGAGCGAAGACGCGAGCAGAGGATGGCGAGAGAGACGAGGCATCAGAATGGTTTTGTGGCGAACGATAATAATAATAATAATATGAATAATAGCGAGGATTTAACGAGAGCGAGTGGGCGCACGACGATAGATGCGACGGTCATGCGTAGAGCGATGAGTCAGGGGGAGTTGAGTCCAACGACGCGCGTGGTGAGTTCGTCTGGGATGAATCCGTCTTTGTCAGCGGCCGCGGCGAATGGAACGATTAAAGGTTTCAACGCCCTCAGTAATGGTAATGGTGGAGGAAAAGCAGCACCAATCATGCCGGCAAAAGTGAACGCGTTAGCTGGTCAACCGCGACACGCGCGCGGCTCGTCCGCTCCCGAGCTAGGATTTAACCAGCTCTCCTCTTCTTCTTCTTCTTTGCAACGACAACAACAACAACAACCAGGAGAAGGAGCACAAAATACCGCCGCTGGACCACACTCTACACCATCTCCATACTTTGGTGCAAACATTCCGGATTTAGGTGGCGTCGAGCAAAACGCCCCGCCGGTTCCGAAACTCCAAAACCCGCTCCCCTTTGCGAACGCGACCGCCACCAACGTCGCCGGAGGAGCGAGTGGAGGAGGAGGAGAAGGACCAAACCGCCCGACGACAAACCTCCTCAACGCGAACCCCTCGCGAACAGCGAAACGATTCAACGTCCGAAAACCAAACTTGGAAACCATACACTCGCCGTTAGGTACCACCGCGGGGTCGACGGGGGCAAACAACGTAGGAGAGGAAGAAATTTTAGGACGAGCGGGGAGTCACCAGTGGGAAAACGACGACCAGTTGAAAACGAAAGTAGAAGAAAGCAACAACATCGACGCGCTACAAAACGGCAAAAACGAGAACGATATAAACGATACTAAAGATAGAAACGACGCAGTTTAAGAATAATAATAATAAGAGTGAGTAGTAGTGGAAATAGTCCGATGCGAAAAGAGTCGCAGCAAATATACGACACATCGCAAAAAGAAACGTCTTCCTTTTCCTTCGATTTTTTAAAATTTCTTTCGTTTCAAAATGTCTTCACTTCAAATTCATCGTCGTCGCGCGCACACAACAACGAACGACGCACCGTTGCTCGCACTCGTTTTCTGAGAAGAAGAGAAAAAGAGGAAGAAAAGAATGTCCACGCGCGCGGAGCGCGAAAAGCTCGCGCTTTTGGAGGAAAAAAGGTTGGAAAAAGAGGAAAAGAAACGATTGTTGCAAGAGAAAAGGGCGTTGCGAGATGCGAAGAAAGCGGAGAAGATGGAAACGTCGACGATGAATTCTTCGCACGTCGGGGAGTCGGTGGAGAACGCGGACGAGGAAGGTGAAAGTGGTGTTAATGGAGGAAGTCGCGAGGGAGGAGACGACGACGAGGACGAGGAGGAGATTTTGAGCAAAGAGGAGTTGACGAAAGAAGGAGTTTTTGTCTCCGAGGAAAGTTTGTTTATTCAGTGGTCGAAAGAGGAAGAGCTGCGTTTGGTGGAGACATTTTTCGAAACGGACGAGGAGGAATTTGAAACCGCAAAAGCAAGATGGGAAGCGATCTCGTCGAATATGCACTCGTCGTCGCAGTACACCGCGTTACAGTGCGTGGAAAAGTACCGAGAATTGTGTTTGCGGATAAAAAAAGGGAGAGCGCTGCACTTGTTGCGACAGGCGAAAAGAAGAGCGGCGAGAAACGTCGTCAAGAGAGGGCAGGCGAAAAACCGTTCGCACTTGCAACAGAAGCGTGAGTTGGAAGAGAAAGCGAGGATTAAAAAGAAAGAGAAAGAAGAGCAGTTGAAGAGAGAACGGATTGCCGCGAATGGAGGAAGACTGTCGGCGGAGGACTTGGGTTTTTTCATTCGATCCGGGCCAGACGCGAAGAGGAGAGTCAACGCGAACATGGACATTTGCATAACGAACGTGCAACTGTACGGCGGGACGCAAGAATTAATTTCCGACGGAACTTTGAAGCTCGTCAACGGGACTAAGTATGGTTTGGTTGGTAGAAACGGTGCGGGGAAATCAACCTTATTGCGAGCGATTTCGGAAGGAACGATTCCTGTTCCAAGTCATTTACACGTGATTCACGTGGAGCAGGAGGCGAGTCCAGACGCGCGGTCGGCGTTGCAAACGGTGTTAGATACGGATAAAGAGAGGACGTATTTGTTGAGTCTAGAGCAGAAAATGTTAGACGAGGAGTTGGATACAGTGGATGGTATCGATTTGAACGAGGTGTACGAACGTTTAGATGAGATTTCATCCGACGACGCCGAGGCGAGAGCCGGAGGGATTCTCGGTGGTTTAGGTTTTGACGCCGCTGAACAACAAAAAGCGACGCAGGACTTTTCCGGCGGTTGGCGGATGAGAATTGCCTTAGCGGCGGCTTTGTTTATGAAACCAGATTTACTGTTGCTGGACGAACCGACGAACCACTTGGACGTGCACGCGTTGACGTGGTTGGAGGAGTTTTTACGACGGTGGGAGAAAACCGTCGTCATCGTCTCGCACGATCGAGGGTTTTTGAACGAATGCACGACGGCGACGGCATTTTTGAATAAAAAAAAGTTACGCTATTACGGTGGAAGCTACGACACGTTCTTGAAAGTGAGAGCGGATAACCGAGCGAACGAGGAGTCGACGGCAAAGACGCAGGCGAGTCGCGCGAGTCATTTGAAAAAATTTATCCAGCGCTTTGGTCAAGGGCACGCGAAGATGGTCAAACAAGCGCAGTGTAGAATGAAAATGTTGGCGAGATTACAAGAGGAAAGAGTAGAAGTCGATACCGACGATCCTTACTTGCGCATTAACTTTCCATCTGCGAGTCCTTTACCGCCACCGTTGGTTTCTGTCATGGGCGTATCATTTGGCTACGAGGGTTACGACACATTGTACGAAAACCTCGATTTCGGTCTCGATATGGATTCTCGAGTTGCCATCGTCGGTCCGAACGGGGCCGGTAAGAGTACGTTTTTGAAGCTCGTCGAAGGCGATATCTTACCCACAAAAGGGTGGATCAATAGAAACACGCGCTTGCGCTTGGCGAGGTTTTCTCAGCATCACTTAGAAACCATGGACGCGGAAAACGACAGCGTCAACCACATGAAACGTTTGGACGACGAAATGCCTCTGGAAGAAGCGCGCGCGTATCTCGGCAGATTTGGTTTATCCGGTGAATTGGCGACGAAACCGATCAAGTTCTTATCCGGCGGTCAAAAGTCTCGATTAGCGTTTGCCGAATTAGCGTGGAAGCAACCTCACATTTTGCTTTTAGACGAACCGACAAATCACTTGGATTTAGAAACGATCGAATCGCTCGCCATGGCTTTAAACAATTTCGAAGGTGGCGTCGTGCTCGTATCGCACGACGAACGTTTGATTTCCTTAGTAGTCGACGAGATTTGGTGCGTGACAAAAGGTGACATGAAGTGTAACCCACCAAAACCTGGGCACGTGAAAGTCTTCAACGGGAGCTTTGAGGAGTATAAGGCAAAGTTGCGCACAGAGTTTGACGGCGGAAGTATTTTGACCGCGAAGAGGAAAGCGGAAGCGAAGGAGAAGAAGAATAAAGGCGAGCAGATAAAAGAAGAAAAAAAAGAGGAGGTGAAGAAACCGGTTGGCACGCTCGTGAAAGATACCACGTTTTTGAGGGACTCTACGACGAACAACGCCTCAAATCCTGCGACGAGTAGCGGGGAAGCGAGGAAACCAGTAGCCTCTTCCACGGGCGGGTACGTTCCGCCGCACTTGCGAAACAAAGAAGATCAAGAGAAGATTGATTCCGCGTTTGACGATTAAAGAATAAATACTTTAGAACTACTTTTTTTAACTACAACGGACTGCTATAAACGTTTATTCTATAATTAATTGAAAGGTAAATCATCCCCCGGCACGCTCGAATTCCAACGAATGATTCTCCACGACAGCATCGCAACCGCGCAGGACGCGCAATCGACGAACAACTCGCTCGTTTTCGAATTGATCAACAAATCCGCCTCTCTATTTTCCCCCACGACGTACTCACTCGCCGGCATACCAATCACGTGTTCCAACGCCTGCCTCATCTCGTTCTGTTCCACTAATATCAACAACCCAACCGCGAAACATCCCGCCTTTACGGTTCTTTTCATCGCCTCCGCGAAATCCGCATCGTACGCCTCCGTCTCGTACGCCTCCGCGGCTAACGCGCCGAGGACCCAAACCGCGGAGAGTTTACTCCCGTGCACGACGCTTCCAACCAAAGCTGGCAAGTTCGGTAAAATTCTCGGCACTTCTCTCAAATACTCCGCGTTCAACCACGACGGCGCTTTGTGTTGCGAAAGCGACACCAACGCCACTAACACCGTCGCGGATGTCAACACTAAAGCGTCCGCGATAGGTAAACCTCGATCTTTCACCTTTTTCGGTTGAAATCTTTTCTTCATCCTTTTACCGAATCTCATGCCGTACTCCAGCTCTCGTTTCGCGTCCTCGATGGATCGGACGTCCGCGCGGTCCTCGTCGATGGAATCATCCTCATCTTCCTCGTCGTCTGAGGACGACGACGCTCGGAGAGTCCACGTTTTAAGTCGCAGTCGATCGTGACGTCGTACGTCTCTGGTTTGAGCAATGGAAACATTGCGAAGAGAAGAGCTCCTCCTCCTCGATGATGATGATGATGATGATGATGCCGCGAATGATGACGATTGCCGGAGTGCGAGGGCGAACATCGTCGTCGTAAAAGCGCTTTTTGTATATTATTCGGTTTTGTTCGTGTGAATTATATATATATAACGGGTGGTATAACGCGCGCGAGATGGAAGGATGTGTTTTGTTGTGAGGAAATGAAGCGATGACTCCTACTACTAAGTACCCAACTACTCGTATGCTATTAAATACTACTACGACTAAAACTACTCAAATCTAGAAATAGTCCAACCCGCACAACCGTCTGAGCTGTTCCACGATGGGCATTTGCAAAACCATGACCGGACCTTGTCGCATAGCCGCGGGCCAGAATCCGTTGTACAAGGCGAAAAATCCGCGCTCGCGGATGACGCTAGCGGCGAGGGAGAGCGAATTTTTGTTCCCTCCTCCCGAATTCGAGGACATGGCTAAAGTTTTCAACGTGTCCACGGGTTGAGTGACGGTTTGCGCGACGACACCGGAGATGAACGCGCAGGTGAAGTGTAACGGTGGGCCGTCTTCCTTGAACAGAAATGGAGACGGCGCCGTCGTTGTCTTTTCGATTTCATCGTCTTCTTCTCTTTCGCTGTGGAGCAACAAATACCGCTTCGCGGCGTCGTACGTCCCCAACTGCGACCCGCTCAATAAACTCGCGCGCGCTACGCACACCCCTACACCTCTCCACAGACCTTTCACCACCCCTTCCTCTCGAGCAATCATTGAAAACGCTCGAGTTGTGGACGGGTAAAATGTCTTCTGTCGCGCCGCCGCGGAAGACGCCGTCGCCGCCGCCGCCTCGCTCCCCAAACTAAGAGCTCTGTACGGTTGCGATTGCATTCGAATTCTCACTATATCTATCGGGTTAAACACCGCCGACCCTATCGCACCAGTCGTCGCGCCCGCTAAGAGTTTCAGCGCAAACTTTTCGCTTTCGCTCATCGTCCCATTCTCCTCTTCCTCCTCGCTCGTCCCGTCCATTCCCCTAACACCAACGCTCCTCCTCTTCAACTTCTCCGCGTAATAATCTCTCACGGTTGGATACAAACCGATCCGAAACCCGGTATAACTCAACCCTCGCATCCACGTGGCGAGTAATCCAGGTTGCCACAATCCTCTCACCGCGGATCCGTCCGCTTCCTTGATCGCCGTTTGCGCTAAACCAAACGTTGTTGTTGTTGTTGATGATGTGTTTGAAGAAGCTTGAATTTGCCTTCGAACTTTTAAAACCTCCAACGGATTAAACACCGTGTCCGATAAAGCGCACCCGACGCCGGCGGAGAGCCACTCTTTGGCGAGTCTCTCTGTGGTGGTGGTCGCAGTCTTCGGCGACCCCGGCGTTTGATCCGTTGTTGTTCTTGACATGATGTGTGCTTTGTCTAGGGCATTTTCCTTAACAAAAACCTGAAAATTCCCCTCACAAAAATGATGAAAATGACGCAGAGACTCCTCCTGTTCAAGCGAAGCCTCTGTCTGATGAGATCGTCGTCTGCTTCGCAAAAAGGAGCTTCTGTCTCCTCATCTTTTACGACGAGCAGTTTTGCTCCCCCTCGTTGTCGTTTTTTTACGACGACGACGAGTTGTCGTTTACATTCGAGCAAAATTTCGTTTCCCCTACTCGTACAACACCTCCTCGAAACAAAGACGACGACGACAAGAAGTACATGGAAACAATCATCATCATCAACTACTAGTACTCATAAATACTTCTCTTCAGACGTTCCAGATGCGATGCAAATTAAAAACGCGAACAAATACCGCAAGGCGTTGATCGCGGTGATTCATTCCCCGAAAATGTTCCACGTGTTCCAAGGGACCGGAATCGATATTTTGGACGTCTACGTGACGAAAGACGGAAAATTCGCGAAGGTTTTATTCGCGACGCCGTTTCACGATCGACGAGAATCTTTAGCGAGGAAATTAGAAGTGAACGCGGGGAAGTTGAAATCATACGTGAGCACGATATTGAAGAGCAAGAACACGCCGAGATTGACATTTGTGGACGCGGAGAAGAGGAAGATGGAGTACGCGCGAGAGACGGCGGCGTTTGAGGAGATTCGGAGAGAGCGAATCGAACGAGGGGAAGAGGAGGAGGAGGGTGAAGAGGGTGAGGAGGGCGAGGAAAGTGTTGCGCTTCCCAAAGATGATGGGAGATTGATTAGAAAACGATGATGAAGCAGCAAAAAGCGCGTAGTAATTTAGCGAACTAGCCATAGAAGAATTATACAAAAATCGAATTCTATATTTCTCGAAGATGAAAACGCGTCGTCACCATTTCGCTCGAGGTCCTAAAGTACCGTTGGACGGGATCCAACCTTCCGGTAACAAAACGCCACTGGTCCAGTGCACTTTTTCCGGTGCTTTCACGTGTCGCATTTTATACGTCAACTTGTTCTCGTTCAGAAACCCATCGAAAGGATCGTCGTTCGCGCCTCTTTGGTTGATTTCGACGCGTTCGGGAACTTCGGTGAATTTTAACCAACAGTCGCCAGCCGTGTGCACGTGCGCGTCGGGTTCGAAACAAATGTCGTTGGCTATGTCGCACCAGACAAATGCGTTGCACGGGAGATCGTTGAACGGGCCACCACCTCTCCCTGGAACGTGTTCTCGGCACTTTTGCGCGCATTGCTCCGCCGTGGCCGCTTTGTGCCCGATTCCCCATCTCACGGCTAATCCGTCGTACGAGGCGTGTTTTTCAATCCACGCGATTTGTTCTAATCTACTCGTTTCCGTGCTATCGAATTCTTTATTCGTGATTGAATTCACCAGACACGGAGGCTCGACGTGCGCGTACCCATCTACAGCTGGCGACCCGCACTCTCTCGTCCTCGTCTCTTGCCCAACCGGTAACTTCGGCTCTTTTCTTCTAACGTCCACTACTTTCGTCTTCTCGCTCTCTACAACGTCCTGCATTTTCATCACCCCATCCGTCCCAACCTCCCTTTTCCTGTACGGCCCAATCGTCCCGCTCGTCCACGCGACGTTATCCCCTTTCGCCATCGTCCCCGGCTCCACGTTTTCGTACAACTCTTTCTGTTTCTTCAACCAGCATTTTTTCGTCTCCGGATTGAACACAAACACGTTGCACATCTTCGTCATCTTGCACTGCATGCAGCACAATTCCACGTTCGGTTGATCGTTCGTATCGCCCCAGTGAACGACGTCGCCGGCGTATTCCGTGTGCGGTTGGATCGTCGACGAGTGCAAACCATCGCACTCGGGGCTAATCCGCATTTGAGGAGGCGCTTTGGGAGGAAGAGGAGGTGATGGTGTCGATGGTTTTGGAAACGAAACGCGAACGTGCGCATCATCATCATCATCATCATCGCGCTTCTTCGTTTCCGCATTCAACAACTCAGCGTCGTCGTCGTTATAAACTCTGTTTCTTCCTCCATCGCTTTTCCTCCTGCTCCTCTCGTATAAATACGCATCGTCATCGACAAAACCCACAACACCATCATCGTAATAATCTCTTCGTCGTAACTGTTTCCTTCGGACGAAAAACGCCATCAGATTCAACAGGATTAAAATCAACACCGTCGATTTGAAGAAGAATCGGATCATTCACTTTTCTGCTCGCCTCTCTATTCTACCGCTCTACTAATACTACTACTCCTGCTCTTCTCTTCTCCTTCTTCTTCTTTTGTGCGATGCTGGTATGTAACGCGTGAGGTACCAGGTAATGTACTTTATTATAAAAAAGTTTCTCTTTGTGTTTTGTTGTGTGTGATGAGAGAATGGAGTTTTTTTTTTTTTGCATGCTCTTCTGTTTTTCTCTCTTCCAGTCTTCTGTCTGTCTGTCTGTTCTTTTTTAAAAACATCATCCTTTTTCTTCAGAAAAAAACAGTCGCATCACTCTCTCATCAAAAGTCTCTCTCTCTCTCCTTCTCTCTCCTCTGTTTCTTTTCGAGAGAGCACGTGCTTTGCGCGAGTAAACAGAGAGAGAGAGAGACTTTTATCTCTGTCTTCTTTGTGTTCTTCTTCTTTTGCTGCTCTGTGTTGGAAAAAGAAATCGTGATACGATTGACTCCTGAAGAAGCTTCATTTTCAACATCAACATCATCATTTTCGAACGCGCTATATATACAAAAATGATGGTGGAGACAACAACGAAGGAGTCAGCAGCGAGAACAACAACAACAACTCCTCCTCCGGTGGTTTAGGCGCGTTGGATATCAAACGGACCAAAGAGTTGGACTCTTTGTTAAAGTTGGAAGACGTGTACGAATCTCAGAGCGAGTGCACTCGGAGAGAGGAAGTTTTAGGAGAATTGAACGAAATGTTGCAAGATTGGATCCGGACCAGATCGCTCTCGAAAGGTCACCCGGACGAATCCATACGGTGTAATTTGTACACGTTTGGATCGTATCGACTCGGGGTGCACGGTCCGGCGGCGGATATTGATTCTTTAGTCATTGGACCGAAGCATATCGATCGCGCGGAGGACTTCTTCGGCTTTGAAGAGGACGATTTCGAAGGGTCGTTTTATGACTACATGAGGAAACACGAAGGGACGGAGAAGATTGTAGCGGTGCCAGATGCAGTCGTGCCAGAATTGAAGACCGAGTTTAGAGGGTTTGAGATTGATGTTGCGTATTGTTCCTTACCCGGGTACTCGAACGTGCCTTTAGATTTAGACGTCTTGTCGGCGAAAATTTTACACGGTTTAGACGACGCCGGGGTGAAGTCTTTAGCCGGTTGTCGAGTGGCGGATAGTTTGTTGAAGTTAGTGACGAACCATTCGGAGTATAGGATTGCCTTGAGAGCGCTGAGGTTGTGGGCGGCGAGAAGAGGGGTGTATTCCAACGTCGTCGGCTTCTTTGGCGGCGTGAATTTGGCGATTTTAGTCGCCAGAGTGTGCCAATTATATCCCAACGCGAGCGCGTCCATGTTGGTGTATTCTTTTTTCCAGATTTGGGACAATTGGGTGTGGACGACGCCGGTTATGCTGACGAGTTTAGACATCGCACCGAAAGATCAGATTCCCGGGTTGAGACATTGGGACGAACGAGTAAACAAACCGGAACGGTACCAGTTGATGAAAATCATCACGCCGGCGTACCCGGCACAGAATTCAACGTTTAACGTCAGTTCGTCCACGTTAGAGGTATTGAAGAGAGAATTCAAGAGAGGAAAGATTGTGACTGGGAAAGTGTTGATTGGTGAGGCGAAGTGGACGGACGTGTGGTCGGACGTGCAGTTTTTCGCAAAGTATAAGACGTATTTACAGCTCATCATCACCGCGGACAACGAGGAAGATTTTAAGAAATGGGAAGGTTGGGTCGGCAGTCGACTGAAAAACTTAGTGCAAGGCGTGGAGACGTTCTCGGAAGGTGCGATGATGGCGCACCCGGGCGTGAAGAAGTTTTACGATCCGGAAAAAGACAAGGAGGTGCACTGCAACGTCTTTTTTGGGTTGTTTCCAAATCCGTCCACGACTAGTGGCGACGCGAGAGAAAAGAAGAAAATCAACTTGAACCCGGCAATTGAGAACTTTCAAATGACGGTTGGTAATTACATAGATCGAGCGACGGGTTCTGTAAATTGGAAGCCCGGCATGGGGGTGCAAATCAAACTTTTACGGAAGAAAGATATACCGAGTTGGGCGTTGCCGGAAGGCGGGAAGTACGAAGAGAGCGCGTTTGAGTTGGTCGGTGTGCCCGGAACACAACCTGCTCCTCCTGCTGAAAATGTTAACAACAACAACAACAACAACAAAAGAGCTCGAGAAGAGGAAAAAGAAGAAATAAAAGAAGAAGTAAAAGAAGGAAAGACGGAAGAAAATGGTGATAAGAAAGAAGCCTCGTCGCTCCCGGTGCCGAGGCTCGCGCCGAGCGTCGTCCAGAAAGAAGTAGAAGAAGAAAAAGATTTATTATTAGATAGCATAAACGACAACAAAGAGAGCGAAAGGACGAGAGAAGAACAACAACACGGGAAAGTTGTGAAGAAAATGAAAGTGAGCTTCGCGAGCGTTGTAAGGCAAGGCAGCAAGTAAAAGCAGTAAAATTTGGTAAATTTTGCCCTTTTTTCCAAATTCCTCAGTACACGCTTATTATTTATACTCCTACGCAAACATCCAGTAACGATATTTGGATATGGGCGCATTTCCCGCAAAGATGTCGATCGTTGAAAAACTATTCGCGTTAACTTTCGCGATGATCGCGGTCGGCGTCCGCGCGGCCATCACCGAAATACCATCCTCGGGCGGGTACGTGTATAAATATCTCTTTTCCGCAACTTTCGAAACGACGCTTTTTCTCTTCTTTCAAATTTTCTCTCTTTTACAGCCGCTAAAAAAGAGAGCGAACGCCAAACGCGCAAAACGTCGAAACGACGGATGCTTCTCTTCTTTTTATCCGTCGCTCTGTCGATCGATTCGAACTTCTCTCTCTGTCGTTCTTTTCGCGCGCGAAATTGGAAAACCTTAAAGTTAAATAGGAGGACAAAATACATTTTTTTCAAAAAAGCACGTAACACTCACACATATTTTCATAAAATACAGCGCGTTGACGACGACCATCACGGTGTCTGAGTACACGTACGAGAACACCGCCATCGGCGTGAAGATGAAGCTGAGAGGTTACAACGTGGACACGACGAGTTTGGACACTTTGCAACACGGGCCGACGTTGAGGTTCAAAGCCGGCGATACGGTGACGGTGACGCTCAAGAACGAAATGGCGACGTGCGCTATGGCTGACTGCACGCACCCGGCTTCAGGAAACGGGTATCACTACTCGCAAAAGACAAATTTGCACACGCACGGTTTGCACGTCAGTCCAGATACGGGGGCGGATGATGTCTTTTCTACCGTAGAACCCGGAGAAAGTGGAACGTATACGTACAGTATTCCAAGCGACCACGCAGGGGGGACGTTTTGGTATCACGCGCACCATCACGGTTCGACCTCTTTGCACGCGGCAAGTGGCATGATTGGCTTTATGATTGTTGAAGATGCGGCGGATGAAGTGCCGAGTGCGATTTTGAATGCCGACGAGGTCGGTCCTTTGGCTATCGCGTACATGGATTTAGCGGCGCTGAAGTCGATCGCGAGCGAAAGTCCCGGTGAAGTTTGGACTTCTGCTGATGATTCAATCGACGGCGGTTATAAAGGCTATTTTGTGAACGGTAAAGTCAAGCCGAACTACGACGTGAAATTGAACCGATGGACGAGAATCCGAACGGTTTTCTTGGCCACCGATATAGACGCTATCATTTCGCACAACGGCGCTACGAGCGGGCAATCGTGCGAGTGGTATTTACTGGCTAAGGATGGCGTGTACGTCTCTCCGGCACCAAGAGCTTTGGGCGATGGTAAGTTATACTTGGCCCCTGGTAACAGAGCGGACGTGATGATGCGATGCACTGGAAGTTTGGGGACCGTGACGGTTTCCGCCGAAGCTGCGGCCAAGAAAAGACGTCGATCTTTGCTTCAAGGCGGCGGCCCCGGCGGCGGCGGCGGTGGCGGTGGCGGTGGTTACGTTGCTGGCGAGTTGTTCACCATCACCGTTGTCGCGGATGATTCTGCGGTGACGACTGGTGAAAACTACGATGATATTTCGCAATTTAATCCGAAAAGACCCGCATACTTAATGCAGACGTTGAAGGACGAACCGGCCGGGTTACCAACGCCGATGACGCAAAGTGTCACTTTCACTGCGGCAGATGGTGGTTGCGGCGTGAACAACGAACAATTTGTGGACAAAGACACACCTCTCGGCTCAGTCGCTCTCGGTACGGTACAGAAATGGACCGTCAATGGAAACGAAAAACACCCGTTGCACATTCACGTGAACTCTTTTCAACTTTCAGGCGTGACGGACGCTTCTGGTTACTACCAAGACGGAGATTGGCACGACGTCGTATACCGCCCTACTGGCGTGACCATCGACAATTATTACTTTATGGTTGATCGTTACGCAGGAAAGAAAGTTGTTCACTGCCATTTCTTGACGCACGAAGATAAAGGATGCATGGCCTTTTACACCATTACCGGAGCCGAAGGCACGACCGTATCTGGCGCCACGGCGTCGGCGATGGCGACGTTGACGACGACAACTTCGGACCTCGCCTCCGATGGAACGTCAACGACGACGACGACGACGACCACCACCACCACCACTTCGTCCGTCGCT
>Ga0209305_1001731_pt1 | contig 13683 bp, 17 predicted proteins | sample COGITO_mtgs_1103_FD_184792 | JGI IMG/M metagenome (GOLD analysis project Ga0209305, IMG submission 184792) | Pelagic marine microbial communities from North Sea - COGITO_mtgs_110321 (SPAdes) (version 2) | ecosystem: Environmental > Aquatic > Marine > Epipelagic ...
ACCAAGAGAAGTGACACATGCCGCGAACAGGAACAACATTACCCTTCCAGTTCACTCGTGTCTTTGCTTGATGTACGACACCGCATATGGTATCAGGAAAGTGTTTTGAATCTACGCGATTAAGAACGACATCTGCAACGCTAATACGCCCAGCAAGGTTATCACTACGAGACTCGTGGTAGACATTAAGCGACAAACAAAGTCGTTCGCTTTCTTCGAAGCCATCAACTCCGCTTCGATCTGCTTCTGGTAGTTCAGCAGGTTCTGGTTCGGTGATCGGTGCTTTTGATATTTCCGTTTGCGGTTCACGAGGTATTTCATTCTCTTGTTCTTGATCGTCATATGTTATCCAATAGGTAGTGAATACTAATATTAAAAAACTAACTATAATTGGGGTCAGTTGAAATTTCGTCCAAAAAGTCATCGCGTATTCTCCGTGCTAAGATATCGTTATCTGATTTCAATGAATCGTTACAGAATTTATATGCCAGAGTGAATCTCTCACACTCTGTATAACATCCATGCCAACAATGGGCATCCGGTTCATCGTGTCTACCAAAATAATAATGTCTACAACTCCATCCTGCCGTATCTTGTACAGTTACAATCTCTCCCGATGCAGGATTACGGTATCGAAAAAATCCTGCTCCGGTTTCACTCCAAGTCAACAAAACCTGATATGCATTAGCATTCCAATTGGTGTGCCAACCTGTGAGTCCATCTTTCGGATAATAGTTCATTAGAGCACACGTATGTGCCCCAATGTCCCGAGGAAAATTATAGCGCCACTCTTCTTCCAATTTTTCAAAATGAGATCCTCGGCTAATGAAAAGAGAGAGTGGTAGTGCCCGATAATCTTGAGGCATTCCATCATGACTATCCGAATTTTCCAAGTACAGATCTAATGCATCTTTGCTCATGTACCAATCCGTGGGATTCCCTTTTGGTACAAACTCGCTATTGTGCACTAAAGAAGCAATCGGAGCACGGGATCCCATCTCGTTATATTGAAATCTAAAAGTTTCAATTAAACCGTTCAGTCGATTTAAATACTCTTGGTTACGAATAGTTATCTCAGACATTTTATATTCTCAGTTTACTAAATCTTTCGGATGCAATGCGTTGTCCATTCGTACTCTTGTCAAACACAGGACCATCGTCGTTCACAAGTTCTTCACTCTGTTCCTGATCAACATCATAAAGCCGCATTTTACTGCGATCAACACCCACTATAAAGCGCTTATTAATGTTAGGATCATTATAACGATTCTTCAATTGTTTAATCATGATTTGATTTAATGATTCTAATTCTTCATTCGATACTAAAGCAAACATAAGATCTGCGGTTGCAGGTAAACCAAAACTTTCACTAGTATCTTCGAGTCCGGGATCAGAATTGCTGTACCCAGATCGTGTCGTTTGAGTCGCACTCATGATAGGCACATCAAACTCGACTGCCAAACCACGAATCTCTTCAGCAACAGATTTGATGTAAGTATAGGAATTGATTGCCCCACCCATACTTTTCATTCGTGACGATGCACATATATTTAGGTAGTCGATGAATATAATCTCAGGTTTAAATTGCTTCTTGAGTTTCAATTCATTCAATAGTGCCCGAAAATGACTCGTGTGTGCCTGTCCGGTAGGATATTCTTTAATGATCAATTTACCAGTGGTTTTCTGTTTAATCTTGTTGACGCGATCAGTGAACATAGATTTGGACATATGATCCAATTGATCTATTGGTACATCCAACAGATTAGCATCGATGCGTTCTGCAATGCGTTCTTCTGCCATCTCCATAGTGATATAAAGAACATTACGTCCCTGAGAAAGACAACTGGCAGCTTGATGACACATAAAAAGACTTTTACCCACGCCTGTACCTGCCAGTGCGATGTTCAGAGTCTTATTAGGCAACCCACCCTTAGTTATTTGATTGAAATAATCCAAATCAAATGGGATACGTTCCTCTTGCTCATGATAAAAGTCGAAGCGTTCATTCACATTTTCTAAATAGTCATGTCCAACATTAGTGTCGAAACAAACTGCCAGTGCCTTTGTTAACACATCAGGAATTGCATTCTTCGATAATTCCTGATGTTTACCGTCAAGAATCTGAATCGATTCCATGACCGCAAGATATACCGCACGATCTTGACACCATCTTTCGGTGGTGTCGAGCAACCATTCCAGATCTTCCTCTTTTGAATTGAAGATGTCTGGAAGAATGTCCATAGCGTGGGTATACATTTCATCATTGATCTTAACTTCATCAAGTTCAATTTTGAAACCTTCGTGTGAAGGAAGTTTATTATACTTCCTTATATATTTTTCCATGAGTTTAAATAACTCACGGTAAACCCCTTCGAAATAGTCTGCACTCACAAACGGACTGGCCTTTCTCATAAAGGTGTCGTTTGTTAACAAGTTTCTCAGTATAGTCTTTTCTAATTCGATTGGCGTAGTTGTGACCACATCATTCCCTTTCTTTGGTATCTAGAGTACCGGATTCGATACTCTTCTCTAATATATCTTCAAGTATTGCGCCAGCAACTTGTTGTAAATTAACATCGTCGTTGTCTAGACCAACCGAAGGAGTATACGACACTATAAAATTAAAGTTCAAACAATCATCATCAGGATTAAAAGATATGTTACCGAACCTCAACATGGTCTCTGTAAAGGGACCATTGGTAATTCGAATTTCCCATGCCTGATCATTTGATGATTCCTCGACAGGTACTAAAGTATAATCCTCGTTCTCTGTCATGGTCAACTGCGTTTTAAGCATCTTCTGCTACCTCAATGCCTAAGTCTACTACCTCCGATCCAACTGAGAATGCATTACGTACATAGTCTTGGAATACTTTATCATCTAGTATATCACACCAGAAATCTTTGTCAAGTTCTTTTTCACGATACTTCTTCTCTTCTCCTACTTTCTGATACCACCCATTAGATGGTTTCACTACATAACCCCCTGCCAGAGCAACATCAAGCAGGCCTGACATTTCATTAATACCACCTTCCCAAGTCACGCTGATTGGAATCTTGGACTGTTCTTTAACAAACCTAGACTTCTCAACCTTGATAACAAAATCATAACCCGTCACTTCAGTACCGGTCTTCTGCTGTCTGCGACCAATGATCCAGATGTTGTTTGCCGAGTAGTAGATACCTGTACCACCACCAACGATATCTTTTGGATACAATCCAATCTCTTTATAAGTGTGGTTGACAGCGAGTAGAGGAATGTTCTTCATCGCAAGATATGGTGTGGTCATACGGAACAAACCTTTCAGTGCTTTTGCTCGTGACATATCAGCAACAGACTTTTCGTTCTTGGCATCTTCGAGTTCTTTCTTAGATGCTAGGTTACCAATAGAGTCAATCACAATGATCACATCATCTTCTTTATCCATGTCCTCTAACTGAGCAATGAGATCAAACTTCAAATCTTCAACGTCCATGATAGGAACGTGAAGCACACGAGAGGTGTCGATACCAAAGTTGTCGAAGTATGATTGCGGTGAACCAAACTCAGAATCATAGAACAACATGACTGCATCAGGTTTTGCACTCAAGTACGCAGCGGCCATCTTCAATGCGAAGGAAGTCTTGAAGTGCTTAGATGGTCCTGCAAGTACCGTGAGACCCGCCGTGATCCCTCCATCGAGTGAACCTGTCAGTGCCACATTCATCATGGGCACGTCAGTAGGTACCACTTCCTGCTCTTGGAAAAACTCTGACTTGTCCATCTGAGCAGTCAGTTTAATCTTCGAGTTCTTTTTTAGTTTCGCCATTAACGACATAGGGTTTCCTTAAGTTCATTGTATCCCCCAATTGGGACACCATCTAGTTTTATTTGGGGAAAGGTTTTGGCATCCACAAATTCTGCAAATATTTCTTCTTTGGTGAAGTCTATTTTATAAGTCTTATAGGTATAATCCAAGTGCAATTCTTCACAAAGATCAACTGCCGCAGTGCAAAAATTACAATCGTCTTTACCCCAGATCTCTACATTCATTTTACGTTAGACCAGTTGACTGCTTCTTCAAGTAAGGTCATCTTATCAGTCACACCACAGAAGGCTCGAACATCATCATTGAGATACTCACCACCAAATCCTCTTGCCATCTTTAGAGAAATATTCTCATCAGTTTGACTTCGAATAATAGGTGGAATACAATGTGAAGGAGACGAAACTAATGCATTGTTTTGAAGCGCTCGTCGAACCCGATTCATCGGAACATCAAAGTCGTCTGCCACTTGGGCAAGTTGAGCAAAGAAAGATTGTTTAATTGCAGTGAATCCTGAAAGTGCCATCTTGTATATAACCGCATCTTTAAAGTTCATCGGTACAAATATGCTCGCTGTTCCGTGAAAGTGTACGTCAAGTACATTGATGTGGGTACGCCGTGCCGTTTCGTCACCTCCAATAATTACAGTCGATTCATTCATTTCACTCATAACACCATCGGATTCGCTAGTATAAGGACTATATACAAATCGAGTATTACCCATGGTCTGGAGAATATCGGTGATTCGGTCTGCCGTTTCGGGATTAACAGTAGACTTTAAACACACTCCTGATTTAGTATTATTAAAGATTTTCAAAATAGCATCGAGCAGTTGAGCATCGTCGAGTGTATCATTATTCTTGACGGGAATTCGACCCACAATAAAAGTGATGTTAGGTTCATACTCAACCAAAGCATCGATGTTATCGAATTCTTTTGATTCGGTTCGATCCGTATTTACTGTTGCCCGAATTTGCTCCGCATGAATTCCTTTTCCTAAAACGGCAACTCGAAGTTTTTTACCGCCGCGAGGGATCTCAGGATTCTCACTAGGTGGGGTATTGTTTTCCACAACCTCTATGTTAGTGGATATTGGAACCTCTACAGGTTCAACGAAATTTGTCATTATATACTCCTATATACGAACTCGATGGCTCGGTCTGCTTCTTTGGTTAAAGGTCTATTATCATACCACTTTCCGGTGTCATTGTCAAGTTGCCTACATAATTCTGCAATTTCATTTGCAGTAATAGGATATTCAGACTTTACCGCATTTGCAGCGGTGGCAACCATAATCTGATACATTTTATGATACCAACCGGTACCTGTGATAGATCTATATTCATTTGATAGTATTTTCGGAAAAAAAGGACAGTCCAAATAGGATGACCAAGAGATGCCTGTGGGGTTGCTTGCTTGTGCTTTTCGATATTCAACTATCTGTTTCTGCATTCCTTCGGGAAGTCTATCTAGGAATGATTTGTTTCTTTCTTGTCCAGAGTAAGAATGGGCATCCATTAAATGGTTGGGATCAAGCAACTTACCCTCATTGGAAAAGAAGAAGTTAAACGCATCTGGATAATTTGCCGGAACATAATACATACGAGAAAGATCTTTGGTTTGAGCATCTCCGATACCTTTAAGTTTTTCGTTGAGAGCATACCAAAAATGTGGAATTTTGTCTGCCCCAACTCGTTCGGTCAAAGGAAAAACTATACGAAATTTCGGTTGCTTGGGAGTGCTGCTTGCGGTGGAGTAGCACACAAATTGATAGGATCCGACGAGTCCCTGCAATGTATCTCCAAGATCCCCGATAGGATCAAAATCATCGACATCAACAGCACACCAACGACCCCAATAGTCAACATTAGAATTAGACCTCGTAGTATCCACGGTGTAAACAGCAGGAGAAATAAGAGGAGAAGAATTAGTTCCACCTTTTGATCCTTTTTTTCTTGAAAGATTTAATAACATCTGTTCAAAATCGTGCCAGTCTTCGTAATGAAAGACAGCATCTGTTTTATTATCGAACGTGTTTTTAAATACAGTTAATTCAAACATGGTACTATTATACGATATATTTAACTAAATGTCAAGGACTCAATGCAATATGTTACTGCTCGTTTGACTTCCTGCTCTTTAATTTTTAAGTTAAGTTCATGATCATAATCGTCTCGGTGAGGTGTGCAGAATCCTGCTTTAGGACCGAACGTTCGGAGGAAGTCAGGTATGTGTCGAGCCATGTGTTTTCGAAGCAAGGGTTTGTCTCGTATACTGCTACTGCCAAACTTGTAGGATGAAGGTATTTTTAAAACATATTTAACGAGTTTCTGATATGAATAGGGAGAGCGAGACTCCATCCCAAACGCACCTGCAAACCGATCATTGATACTGTTGTAATTATGACAGGACAATAAATGACGAAGGAACAACATATTATTAATGCCATCCACTGAGAAAGCATCCTGTAAAAAGTACACCCAATTTAAAATGTCCCCCTGATATTGTTCTGGCCCTTTCTGCAAAGATTTTTTCAGACCAGCATAACCACCTACATATCCAGCGAGGAAATGAGTTCCCGGTCGTGGTCGATAGTCTTCTTCGCGGATTATATTAGGACCTCGGAAGAAATTATCTCTACCTACACCTGTCACGAGTTCGTCTGCCAAGTCTCCGGTTGCCCAAATTTTCGCACCGTGTGCGGCACTTGTTTTGGCACTTACATAACGGGGACTCAATCTTGATCCCATACTGTACCATCCTCCCAATGCACTTACCATTGGTTCGAACATATCTTTCGTGTCGATAGGATGATTGGCAATGTGAAGAGGAATGTTTATTCTTTGGGCAACATTCATTGCGCGTTTATGCTCGCCGATCAAAGTGGCACCGCGCTTTGGATCTATGTTGTGGATATCATACTCATAGGATACACTCACCGCAAACAAGTTGTCTTCATTTTTCGCACATCCAGCAACCAGAGCAGAATCTACTCCTCCACTTAAAGACACTGCTTTGGGTATGTCGGGTGCATGCATAGTCGATTTGAGTGCATTGTAACAAATATCCTCATATTCTTCTGCATCCCATCTCTGATTGGGCCACAGATCAAAACCGTCCCACATAGATCCGCCACGGATTAACTTTTTGGTTTTCATATCCCAAACCATAATTCCTCCCGGAGCAACCGAACGAATTGATGAATATAATGAGTAGGGAGGATATATCCATCCATCAGAATTCACAAAAGCATGGAGTCTACTGTTGCTTTGGGGATTCTTTTGTTTGGCATTCAACACTGCAATGAGTGGTTTCTCAGTAGAAGACCAAAAGAAATCCCCATTCAACTCCATATAGTATAATGGTTTAACCCCCAGATGATCTCGAATTAACGTGATAGTTTTTTTATTAGGGTTATAATAAGAAATGGCAAACATACCATTGACTTCATGTTTCAGAACGTCAAGTCTATTGGAACACATGACATCCGAAATGAATGAGGTGTCAAATGTATTGAGATCATATATCTCACCATTGTAAGAAAGAACCCCGCCCGATGAATCGATTAAAGGCTGGGCAATGTTATTTCCGAGATGTTGAATAGATAATAAATTGTGCCCAATAGATACATGTTGATCTTCCCATGAATTAAATCCATCCGGACCACGATCAGAATTGAATTTGCTGAACTGAGAAATATTAAACTCAGAATGTTTGCCCGTAAACCCCTCAATGCTACACAAAGAATGCTTCCAAAGTATTTGTAGGTTCGTGATTCCAACCAACGGCAGATAGAATCGGGTCTAACGGATCGAGAAAAGATTTAAGGAACATCTTATCATAATCAATCACAGGATGAACACCAAATTCTTTGGGTAATGTCATGGGGAATGCCACAACGTTCTCTCTTAGTCGATTGGGGACTTTTAGATATACGTATTTGATTTTCTCTCCTGCCTGAATAGTTTCATACTTATCAACCAAACTGTTTGCAATAAGATGATGATTATACAACAACGAACCTCGAACATGAATCGGAGTACCTTTACTGTAAATCATCGTGCGATCTTGGTACTTGTCAAGATTAGTGACACCTCGGGGGAAAGCAATTTCTTCGGGAGGTAATGATTTAAATTCTCTTCGGAAGTCAGCAATAAATTTTTGGGTCTCTTGCTCAGTGCCGTTGATAATAACACGAAACACTTCTTTGAACTTATCTCGCACAATCTGTGGAGTGCTTGACTTGACTGCTTCGATACCCATCATCTTCAACTTGGGTTCGGAAAAGCGAACACCCTCACTGTCGTGAACGTTTAGTATGTAGCGTTTCTTTGCCATCCAGATACCACGGTCTGCTATCACTTCTCGTGCCATAACCATACGATCAACATAAGCATTTGTGTCTGCGGCAAGAGTCGCATAGGCAGCAGCAATCTTTTTCTCAAAATGTCCACATACTTTGTTAAGGAAATTTACAGGGTTGGTAGGAGCATGCTGTTTCACCAAAGGTGCCATGTTAAGATACACGGAATCTGTGTCAATTGCAATTACATAGTCTTCTTTAGTTCCGAGGATTTCCTGTAACTCATTGTTCACTGCACGTTCTGCGGTCTTGATTGCAGTCTGACCAGTGGTGGTAATTGCTTCAGCAATTTTCTGATCGAAATAACGAAAATATTTATTTGCCATTGCACCGTAAAGAGAGTTCATAAGGATTTTAATTCCCATCTGTTCGGTATCTAGAATATCAATCTCTGTGGCAAGGCGCTTTGTTGGGGTCTGTTCATATTCTTGTTGAGCATCAAGCATTCGTCTCTTAATACCTACACGACGATCATAGAATCGACGAATGACTTTGGGAATGATTCCTTCCGTAGTCTTAAGAAACCGTGCGCCGTTTGCGGCAAGGCAAGTATCCTTCATACTATGTGTCAGAGTTTCGGGAGACATATTATACTGAACAATGATGTTGGGATAGAGACTGTTCAAGTCGAACGAACATACCCAATCGTGGGAACCGACTTGGGGTTCTTTCACATACCCGCCTACAATCTTTGTGGTCACTTCAGGTATCGAAGGTTTAGGAGGAATTACTGTACCTTCCCCAAGTAGTTGATTATATATGATAGAATCCCAGATTGCAGTTGTACCCAAAGCATCATTTAGATTGGTCTTCGCACCATATGACATCGAACAAACGAGAGTGATGATACCTAACTTGGCTTCGAGTTGTTCGACGAGTTCTACGTCCTTAATATTGTAGTCGATGAACTTCTGGAAATCAGATTTATATAAAGCATGAAGAGAACCGTGTTCTTCATAAGATAATTTGCGTTCTCCCAGAACTACGTTGGCAATGTGATCTAATTTATACGACTCTTGTTGACCATATGTATTCAGCGTAAACTTTTTAAATAAATCATAGTAATCTAATTGAACAATACCTTCGAGATCATATGCTACTTGCTCTCGACCTCCCAGAGTAGGAATCATTCTTTCTTTAATCAACCCCCATGGGGACATTTTCTTCGCAAAATCTTTATCAAGTTGTGAAGATATTCTTCGTACCAAATACGGAATGTCGAAGAATTTGGTGTTCCATCCTGTCACAATGTCAGGACAACTGGGTCCATTCCACCAACCAAGGAAAGATTTTAATAATGCGCGTTCATCCTCGCAACGAAAATACTTTACGTTCTGTTCACTTGCAGATGCATCATAGTCATATAGTCCGAAAACATAATACTCATCTTCTGTGCTGTTCTTAACGGTGATTGATATGACAGGATGAATTGCTTCTTCTGGTTTTGGGAAACCAGCATCACTTGCTACTTCTATGTCGATAGTACATACTTTAATCAGGTCTCGCTGATAAGGCACATTGATAGGAAACCGACTAGAAATATATTGAGTAACGAAGTTGGTTTGCCCGTGAACAGGGAAATTAGAGACATGTTTATAACGAGCAACAAACTCACTCGCATCTCGCATGGTTGGAAACTCTACGGGGGCAACCGGAGTACCATCTAATGCCCTGAAGTTCCCAGTATCACCACGTGCCGTAGACGGGTCATAGTTAACATACAACGTAGGAACAAACGGGATTTTATCCATTACGGGAATTCCGTCCTTGTAACCACGGTACAATATAAAATTTCCCTTACGGGCAACTGAGGTATAGAAGTTTTTAGTCATGATCTAATTATACTCGATAGATCAAGTTTTGTCAATGGTAAAATAATGATAATTGGGTTCTTCTTTGATTCTATCGCGACCCGAGTACTTACTCTTGACTGCCGAAGGGTTGGTACCATCCCATTCTACGTTATAACATTGCGTTACGGGTTGCTTAAACTCTTCATCACAAAACCCTCTATCAACTTCTGAGACATACTTACCAATTCCCACCTTTCCCGACTGTTTGCCAACGGGCCATAGACAGGGTGACCAATTATATTCCGGTCTGCTATGTAAATAGTATGCCAGTCCCATGGGACCTATTGCAGAATAATTAAATTCAATCTCTCGTGCCATATGCATAGCAAACCGAGGCGAATATAGGTTACATTCCATTGAGGTTCCGGGATTGAATACCTCAAATTCATTTCGACGATTAAAGAGTTCACGAAACAGTACTGGATTAAGCAGGTACGAATCATGTTCTAATACCATGAATTCCTGAAAGGACATTCTAAGAAACAAAGAATGAAAAGTTGCAAGGATTGCAAGTTCGGTTTCGCTCTTAGATCGCTTCGGATTATTCATCCAAGAGAAGTGGTTTTTATGTATTGTTTTAGGAGTAACACATTGGTAAGGAACAATCTGTATTATATCAGAAACAGGTTCCCATGATTTGGTTGCATATTTTGCATACGAGCATGATATAGGGTTGTTTAAGTCCGTTATCATATATGCAATCATAATGCGAGTATTCCCTAAGAATTGGTCCGACATTTTTAAACGACTCGTTCCGTAGAGCCCAAGAACGTCGGCAAACTTGTATATTATTACTTAGACGTATAGTACCGGCGACATTCCTGATGAGATTCAGCAACACCGTCTAATACTTCTTGTGCACATCTTTCGTCGAGTTTTCGGTTACTGTCTTTTACAAGCACAGCACCTACTAACATCATTGCGATTACAATACCGGGCATGATCACCTCCTTATTAAAAATTAAATCTTACTTCAGTTTCAACCTTGGTCTTAGCATCGCCAGTGTCCTTGGTCTCCAGTTTACCTTTAACTGTTACAGCATCAAATTTGAACTTGTACCCTGCTTCGTAACTGTGACCCTTGGTCATTGGTCCGATTTCAAAATACATGTTGTTCTTTGCTTTGAACCCTAGTCGTAAATGGTCAGTTGTCTTAGTGTGGTTCCACTCTTTCAACTCATACTCATTTTTATATTCGACATAGGGTCCAGCAAAAACACTGGAAGAGAACAATAATAATAGCAATAAAATCTTCATGTGTCAACCTATATTAGAAAGATTTAGTAAGGGAAACGATTGCAGACTTCTCATCAGCAACACCATCGTCACCAAAGAAACTTCTGTAACCAAATGTTACATCAACACCTTCGACATCAATAGTCTTAGAGACCATGTAGTGACGACCAACTGTTTCGTATTCACCGAAAACAACGTCTGCTACACCGAACAGGTTTGCACCCAGTTCAAAGTAATCAGGCGCGTCATCTAGACCCATGAAGTATGCAAAGTGTGCACCTTTATAAGTAACCCTTGCTGCTACTTCTTCAACGTCTGATGCTGACTCTTCAAAATCTGTCAGAGCGTCAACCGAACTATAGTTGTAGTCAATGTACCCTAAGTCAACTCGTAAGTCTTCACTGAGTTCAAAACCTTTACCAACATATAGATCGTATTCAACTTCAATATCGGTTCCATAGTCTACTTGACTTGCCCAAACACCGGCATAGAAACCAGAAGCACTGAAAGATACATCAGCAGATGCAGCAGGAGACCCTGCGTTCTGACTCACTCCACGGAAAAAGTAGTCGCTGCCTAGAGAGACAGAACCACCGAATTCTGCGAATGCGGGTGCCGAGAGTAATGCTGCGATAAGTAAAATATATTTCATAGTTGTTCCTTAATTGTTATTGGAACTAGTATATAGTCTTCATAGTTTCTTCACTTTTTAAGTGAAAGATTGGGTCGGGGGGATGCGTCCCCCCAGTTTATGCCGTCATGCGCTTAAGAGGCACCCAAAGGTTTTACAAATATGGCGCTGGCATATACAGACTTGAACCTGCTGTGTGCACACCGTAGTTAGGTGTGAAGAGAGGTGCTATTAGACCCCCCAGTACAAGCAAAGCAAAGAATACAATGCCTAACCAATTTTTTATTTTCTTGATCATGCGAACCAACTTACAGCAATCATGATCGGTGCTATTGAAAGCACACCAAGTAGTTGCGCGATTGCAACCATCTGTTCTTTTTTAGAGGAAAGGAATTCCTCGCTTTTTACAAACTTTTCCATTGTTACGTCCTTTGTGAGATATTTATTTTTCTCGGACGCTGTTCTTCGGGTAGTTCCACTTTGAGTTTAATCACTAGTAGTCCATTGACGAATTCAGCTCCATCAACGACAACATGATCAGCAAGTCGGAATGTTTCCACGAATTTCTTCGTAGTAATCCCTTTGTGAAGATACTCGGTGGTATCCTCTTCAGGGTTGCCCCGAATGACTAGAACACCAGGCTTTGCCTCGATATCTAGGTCTTTCTTTTTGTAACCACCAAGTGCAAATTCCATGGCGTATTCTGTGTCAGAATATTTTACAATATTGTGACGAGGAAAACCCTTCTCGTTTGCGCCAGCGGCAGTTAATCTTTCTATCTCATCCCAGACATGGTCGAAACCAATGAAACGAGAGTGGGGGAACGAAAACACTTTACTTCTTGTAGTAACCATTGCTATCTCCTTATTTAATTTAAGCAAGATTGTTGTCTATCGATCAGACTATTCTGCATCGACACTACTATATATACACGATCTAAGTTAGAAAGTCAAGTAGTTTATTTATTTCCGATATTATATTTAGGGCACAGCTCCCATTGATCTTTGTCTTTATGGGAAATGATTTTAATTTGTCTCAATGGAGCATGTTCTTTTAATTTAGAAGGATCTACCGCAGAAACCAAACCCCAATCACATAACAATTGTGCGATAGTGTTTCGTCTTAGCATATCATTTTCTTCGAAGTTAGATTTTTTACCATCAAGTAAGAACAGTTCTTTGAAGTGTACGATGAAATATCTACCTTGTTTGTGCAAGATGTGACACGATTGAAATAGTTTTTGTTCTTTACGAGACGCTACACCTATTCGGGTAAGAGTCTCACGTACTTTTAAAAAATCATCGGGTTCATTCAATGTAATTTCCAACATATCTGCTGGAGCCCATATATTATTTTCTTCCACCTTTATACATCCTTTTACTCAATTCAGTTAAGTCTTCGGTGGAGAGTACGGACAGGGCTTGTTTTGCTTTTTCGTTGCTGTATCCATAATACTCTTTTACCACTTCCAAATCAGTAACGACCTCAGGTTTTATCCACTTAGAGAATCGTTTTCGTTTTCTAACAATATTTATAAGAAAATCAAACTGAAGCTTCTTGTCAAGGATGTGATATTGATTCATAGCATTAGCTACAGCCACAGTATCTTGAAAATAAGACAGTGAACGATTGGACATGTAAGGTAGATAACCTTTTTCTGTTTCTTCATCTACAATCATATTAGTTTTAGTATAATTTATAGCAGTTACATATTCAAAGGGGTTCATTTGAATTCAACTCCTGCCATAACCTCCGTCATGCAAGCGACCATGTTCAACTCATGGTCTGCAACGA
>Ga0209305_1001758_pt1 | contig 13531 bp, 9 predicted proteins | sample COGITO_mtgs_1103_FD_184792 | JGI IMG/M metagenome (GOLD analysis project Ga0209305, IMG submission 184792) | Pelagic marine microbial communities from North Sea - COGITO_mtgs_110321 (SPAdes) (version 2) | ecosystem: Environmental > Aquatic > Marine > Epipelagic ...
TAAGCTTGAGTCAAACGATAGGTCAATTTATGAAGGTAACAAAAGAGACGAAAATGGGGATTGGAGAAGGATATCTCATAAGGAGATAAAGGAATCTTGGATGAAAGCAACAGGCACAAATGGTGAGGGTGGATAATGGCAAGTGAATATTTTAAAAATTTTCCTAATGTTGAGTACACACTTAGTAGTGGTAAGGTAATATCAATCAAAGACTTTTTCCGAAAGTCTAAAATAGAAACCGAGGCGTTAGATGGTCTTGTTTCATATACCTACTATGAAATACAGGATGGTGAGAGACCCGATGTAGTTGCAACTAAGTTGTACAACAATGGTGACTTACATTGGACACTATTTCTTGCAAACGAATTTACTAACTACAATGATTGGCATAAAGACAACCAAACCTTTGAGAAATACATGAATGAAAAGTATGAAGGTCAGTACCTAGTCGGAAATGAAACAACAGATATCGTATCATCAACTAGTAAGTTTCTACTAGGAGAACAGATAACTTCAGCAGGTAAAGAAGCACACGTAGTTAAGGTCGACCCAACTATGAAACGTATTGGTGTTATAGGAAATGGGTTTGTTGGTAATGATGTGGTGACAGGAAGTGTTAGTGGTAAGTCAATGTCTGTACTTAATGCAATAGAACAGAGAGATGGTATTGCATATTATAAAGACACCAATGGAGTTAAAAAGAACTTCTTTGAGAATGGGTTCTCTTCTGTATCTTTCTTTGATGAAGAATGGGAAACAAACGAAGCAAAAAGAAAAATAAGAGTAATACGTCCCGAATTAATACAACAAGTTGTTAGTGTGTTTGAACGTATTATGTCGGATTAAATATGAGTAGTAATTATAGAACAGGTGAGTTTTTCATCGATGCAATATCTATTGTTACCCAATCGGGTGATATTGTTGATATCAGAAATGTTACAGCTGCCTTTCAATTATATGAAAGTATCTACGATATGTTTACGACAGGAGAAGTGTCTTTAGTTGATACTCAAAACATACTTAGAACCTTTGAATTTACAGGTCAAGAATTCATAAGAATATCTGTGAGACAAAAAGAAGGACTAGAAGATAAATCGGAAAGAGACTTCTCTATAGATAAAACCTTCAGAATATATAAGACTTTAAATGTTCAAAAAATAAATGAAGTAACACAAACATACACATTACTTTTTGCAGACCCAAGACTTTTCCAAGCAGAAAAGACAAAGGTATCACAATCATTTTATGGTTCATATTCTGCCATGGCACTTGGGGTAATGTCAGACATTATTAAATTTACTCCTGAAGAAACAGAAGCATGGGTAGATACTTTACCTGCTAACTTTTCATTTCTTGCACCTGATTGGACTGTTAAAAAAAGTGTAGAATATTTTGTTGAAAATGCAAACACTTCAACCGAAGCACCATTTAGGAATTCATGTTTCTTCTATCAAACACTTAATGGTGGATTCAGATTTCATGACATAGGTGAGATGTATCAAAGGGTACATCCTGTAGTATTCTCAACTTCACCTAAGAATACAGAATTAGACAGTATGAATGCAAACATCAATTCAGCAAAAGGTTTAAATACACAAATTTTAAAGTACGAACAACCATCAACATTCAATACCTTAGAAGGAATACGAAAAGGTTTATATGCATCTACAATAAGAATATGGAATCCTATAGAACAGAGATTGGATGAAAAGATATATGATATGTCTCAGACATTTGCAAGGGAAGGTCATATGCATAACCCCAATGTTCATTTAGATGCACCTGAAATAGTTATGACAACTGATGATGCAATAGGTAATGAAGACCAATCATATTCACAAACAGATGCAGAACCAGCTCTTAACCAAGCATACGATAGTTTAGTAATAAACGTAGACACCATGAAACATGCATTTGGTAATGCAAAAAAATATGAAGATGCAGAGAGTTTTCTTGGAGAAGTTCATGAAGACAATTCTATATTAGAAAGAAGAGCTCTTTTAGAATTACTTAAACAAAATGTGTACACTGTTCAAGTTCCATTCAGAACTGATTTAACTGTAGGAACAGTTGTGCGTCTTAATATACATGAACCCGAAACTAGTAAACCTGAAGGAACGGGTGATAAGAAGAATGATAATAAATATTTGATAACTAGTATGAAGATTACTGGAATACCAAAAGACAATAAAGGAACCATTACTATGGATTGTGTCAGAGAAGGTATTAGTAAAAAACTACAACCGAGTATTTCAGAATGACAAACCAAACACACCCAAGGATGATGAGTTTCTATGGAGTCGTAGAAGATAGACATGACCCTATGAAGATAGGTAGAGTTCGTGTTCGTATACATGGAATTCATACTCATGAAAAGGACAGGATTGCAACACCCGATTTACCTTGGGCAACTGTAATACTACCAACTACTTCTGCAGCTTTATCAGGATTTGGAACACAACATGGACTCGTAGAAGGGTCTACTGTATTTGGTTTCTTTAGAGACGAGTCTCAACAAAACCCAATCATTACTGGAACAGTAGTGGGTATCCCACAAGAGGGGATGAAGGTTGATGTAACTGGTAAAGAAGTTGGACGTAGTGTGGAGTCAGGATTCAATGACCCAAGAAGAACTGGTGAGGGAACTAGTGCATATGATGGAACTATCGATGGGGTTGCATCAATAGAAAAACCTAATAGAGGTTGGGGACTAGAAGTAGGATTAGACGAGTCTCCTCAGATACCCGAAAGTGTAACATTAAATTACTATCCAAAAAAAGACAAAGACACAAATAAAACTCTTGAAGCTTCTACTATCACGGAACCAACAACCAAAGAAACACCTTACTACCCATTAGAGTTTGGAGTAAGTGATGTAGACATCCATGCAAGAGGTGAGATAACATATGCAGACAGAGACTTTTCTCTATTGGCCAACATGTCTTATGTCACTAAAGCAAAACCAGTTTACCCATTTAATAAAACCCTGAAGACAGAGTCAGGACATCTACTTGAGTTAGACGATACAGTAGGTGCAGAAAGAATTGCAGTTGCACATCGTTCAGGAACATTCCATTCAATAGAACCCGATGGGTCACAAATGACAAGAGTGGTCAATGACCAATACACTGTAATATGCAAAGACAATGAAGTACATATCGGTGGTAAAGTAAATGTTGTGATAATGGGTGACTCTAATATTAAGACATATGGTGATGTTAAATTGAAGGGTTATGGTAAAGGTGAGATTGATGTTACAGGAACAATGGATATTAAGTCAGGTGAAAACATGACTATTCAATCTGCAAAAGTATTGTTCCTAAAAGGTCAAATCGTAACAGAAGGATAATTATAATGACATATGAAAACGCAGTTGTTACACCAGGCTTAGTTGTAGCTGAAACTGCAAATGCATTAAAGGTTGTATTACCTACTGCACTTCCATGTCCGACTGAGGACATATTCTCTATACCCTCAGTAGAAGATTTACTAAAACCCCTTTTAGAAATTGCACAACTTCCCAGCAAGTTGGATGCAAAACTAGCTTTGATGAAGAAAGAAAAGGAAGAAGAGATAGTCCTACTCGTCAAGAAATTACAGAACCCCGACTTAACTGCAGAAGAAAGAGCTGCAATACTAGAAGAGATAAGAATTGCAGAAGACTATGTTGACAATGTTATTATGGGTGAACTCTTTGAACAGTTCAGAGACATAAAAAAATCTATTGAAAAGTATTTTGATAAATTACAAAAACTTCTTAGTCCATATTGGAAAGAGACTGAAGGAAAGAAAAATCTACAACAGGAACTTACAGATGCTATTGATGAGTTGGTTGCAGATTTTCATATGTATATTCCCAACAAAATATCTGAGTTGATAGGGAAAATTGTACCACTTAGTCTAACCATTAACATCCTAGGTTTATCAATTGATATTATTAAAATGATAACTACTCCTTCTTATAGAAATGAGATAACAGACCAAATAGCTGGAAAGAATTTTGTCACTAAAATTATATCTAAAAGAAAACGACTTGCAGAAATTAACAAAGAGTTAATGAATGCAAGGAACATGACTGTAGAAGAAATTGAGGCATTAGAGAAACAGAAAGAACAACTAGAAAAGGAGATACTTGAACTTGAAGAGAAGAGAGCTGCACACGTAGATAAATTCTTTAGTCTAGTACCTAATGCAATTAAGAAGTTTGATGGTAAACTCTCAGAACTTAATGAAGATAGAAAGGCAAAACTCACATGGGACTACATCAAAACAGAGATTAAAGAGTGGGTCACGAATGCACATATAAAAGCATTAGAAAAACTTATTGATTTGTTTGATGAGATATGGGACTTACTTGGATTACCCGACTTACCAATATCATCTATACAAGAACTATTGACAATGGACATACCTGCGTTAATAGAAAAGACCAAAGCATCTCTAAAGAGAAAATTTCAAACTACTGCTAGTGAACTTAGAGAAAAGATTGCAGAGATTGATAAAAAACTGGAAACTGAAACCGACCCTGCTACGATTGATAAACTAAACGAAGAGAAGAGAGAACTAGAACAGAAACTTTTAGATGAGAAGGGAAAGTATCTGAGACAATTGGAAGAAGCAGTACTTGGATTTGAAATACCAATTATAGGAATGACCATTGAAGAGATAATAGGAAAGGATACTCGTACTAATTCAACCCTTGAAGAAAGACTACAAAGGTTTGAAGAAAGATTAGTAGACTTCAAAGAGAACTGGCAACAGAAACTTCTCTATGCATGGGTCAAGTTAATAAAGAAATTCCTACAAGCAATCGGATTAGGTAAGTTAATCGATATGTTATTGTTAACTATGTGTGACTTCCTAAACCTAATTGGAAATCCATTTGCAACTATGATTGCTATACCTAACTTAGATGGTGTAATAGATTCGACCACATATAAACCTACAGTTCGTGTTGCAAATAAGACCGACAGTAGTCTAGACTCAACATTAAAGGCCTCAGATGGAACTGCAGAGGGTAATTCATTCCCTATTGATGGTAATAGTGGAGATTTATATGTATTTGTTAATGGAGTCAGACAAGTTGAGGGTTCTGCAGACAATGAGTTCAGTGTAGTTAATAATAAAATAGTTATGAACACAATATTAGATGAAGGTTTGGTTGTTTGTGCAATTAAGGTTCCAACTGATTAACGGAGTGTTATAAATAGAAGTATGGCAGTTAATATTAAATCAGAAGGCAAGAATGTTGCAACTCCGAACAGGTATAAAGACTTAGATATTTTCTTTACACCTCATCCAGTCACGGGTGACATAACAGTAAAAACTGATACGGATGCAGTTAGACGTTCCGTAAGAAATATTATACTAACAAACAAGTATGAGAGACCATTTAAACCAAATTTTGGTGGTTCTCTTAGAGACATGTTGTTTGAATTAGACACTACACCCAAACTTAGAAGAGCGACAGATAGAATAAAAAAAGAACTAGCTACATTTGAACCTAGGATTGGCAATGTAGAAGTCATTTTTGAAGAGAATGACAATAATGAGGTTAGATGTACTATATTTTATAGTATCAACAATAGTGTCTCAAATCAACAAGTAGAATTCACATTAACAAGGGCAAGATAATGACAGTAAACAGTTCACAAATAAACGTAACAGATTTAGACTTCGATAGTATCTCTGATAATCTTAAAAATTATCTTAAAGGACAGGACAAATTTAAAGACTATGACTTTGAAGGTTCTAGTATGTCTGTTCTTATTGACCTACTCTCATATGCATCACATATTACTGCAGTAAATACAAACATTGCAGCCTCAGAATTGTTTTTAGACTCTGCACAATTAAGAAAGAATGTAGTGTCTCGTGCAAAAGATTTAGGTTTCACACCATCATCAGAAGTGTGTGCAAGTGCAATAGTAGATGTAACAATCAACGATGTTAGAAACCCTGATGGAACTTACCCGACACCCACTCAGATGACTATGCCTAGAGGAACTATTTTCTCTACAACCTTTGATGGAGTTAACTATTACTTTGTGGTCACATCTTCAGTATTACCATCACAAAATAACACAACTTTCTTGTATTCAGATGTAGAAATAGTCCAAGGGACATATGCAACAGACCAATATGTAGTAGATACTCAAATCAAAAACAATAAGTTTGTGTTATCAAATGGAAGAGTAGATAAAGCAAGAATGGTAGTAAGTGTAAACTCAGATGGTGTATCTGAAACTTTTGCACTTGCAACAGATGTATCTGCAATCAAATCTACTTCAGCAGTTTACTACACTCAAGAGAACGAAGAAGGGTTTACAGAAATATACTTTGGTGACGGAGTACTGGGTAAAAAACTATTAGATGGTGATATCATAAGTGCAACATACATTATGGTAGATAACCAACATGCTAATGGTGCAAAAAGATTTGCACAACAATCTGCAATCAATGGTTATGCAAGTTCAACTGTAATTACTACCTCTAATGCAAATGGTGGTGCAGAGAAAGAAAGTATAGAGTCAATTAAGTTTAAGGCAAACAAATTTTACACTTCACAAAACAGACTTGTGACACTTAACGATTACAAAGCAAAAGTACAAGAGTATTATCCGAATGCAGATGCAGTTGCAGTATGGGGTGGAGAAGATAATGACCCACCTGTATATGGTAAAGTGTTCGTTGCACTTAAACCTAAGAATGCAGATTACTTATCAGAAACAGAGAAGAAACAAATTAAAAGTCAACTTAACAAACTAAATATGTTAACTGTTAGACCCGAATTGATTGACCCCCAAATTGTTAAAATACTTATCTCAACAGTATTCAAGTATGATGCATCTAAAACAGATTTATCAATAGGTGAATTACAGACATTAGTGACTGGTGCAATCAACGAGTTTGATAAAAATAATCTAAAAGACTTTGATGCAATCTTCAGACATTCAAATCTATTAAAAGCAATTGATGATGCAGATAGTTCAGTTCTATCTAATACTACAAACATTAGACTTAGAAAGGCATCCGAAGCCAAGATTAATCAAGAAGTAGGTTATACAGTAGACTTTGGTAATGGATTTAACAATCCCCATTCAGGACACAATAAAGATGCTGGTGGTATTACAACTAGTACTGGTTTCATGGTATCGGGAGATTCAGTCAATACACAATATTATGACGATGATGGAAGTGGTAATCTAAGACGTTACTATCTATCAGGGTCAACAAGAGTTTATCAGGATAATGAAGCTGGAACAGTGGATTATTCTAAAGGAAAGATTTCAATCAATGCCATCATGTTTACCTCAACAGTAAACGTTGATAGTACGATTGACTTTACAGTTATCCCATCAGGTAATGATGTAGTTGCAATTAGAGGTTCTCTAATTGACATATCAACATCTGATGTTAAGGTGACTGCTGAAGTAGACACCATCGCAAGTGGTGAAAGTAGTGCTGGAGTTGGGTATACATCCACCTCTAGTAGTTCATATTAATATGAATAAAGTGGTCTGAGATGGTAGGTTCCATGCTCAGAGTAGCATTCCATTAACTTGGTTTTTATAGGAGAAAAACAAAATGGCAGATAAAAAAATAAGTGCATTAACATCAGTTTCAGATAGTGATATCGGTGCAGATGATTTATTACACATTGTAGATAACCCAGGCGGAACACCTGTAAACAAGAAGATGACTATTGGTCAACTTTTTGAAAACATTCCAACTCACCTTGCAGTTGATGACATTACAACTTTGTCTTCAACAGCATCTAACCTTGCTAGTTCTTTTGCATCTGCATTAGACCTTTCAGGTGCGTCAGCTGACGTTGCATTTACATTAGATGACGGAACAGACGTAGGTCAGTTAAAAATCATCTATAACAAAACTGAACCAGCTAGTACGTATATGGCAGACATCACAGTAACATCATGGGGATATTCTTCAGATACTACTGAACAGATTAAGTTAAATACACTAGGTGATGCAGTAATATGTTTTTGGGATGGTTCCAACTGGTTCCCTATCTCAAATCATGGTGCAACATTAACTTAATATAGGATATCCATAAATGTCACATACAGATTATGTCAGTGAACGTTTAAGTCACAGACTTCCAACTTTATTACCCGAGTACTTAAAGGAAGAAGCACCTGCGTTTGAACAATTCATCCGTGCATATTTTGAATTCTTAGAAGCAGAGATAATTACTCTAGATTCTCAGAGTGACATTGATGGTATTTTATTAGAAGACAGTCAGGGTTCCATCTTTTTGGAACCCGACACTGTTGGTGCAACACCCGACAAAGATATTTCAAAGATTGTCAATGAGTCATCTATTGGAAACACTAATTCAACTGCAGACCCATATGTTGTCGGAGAGTACATCTTCGGAAAGACAACAGGTGCAGTTGCACGTATTGAAGTCATTAATAAAAATGTCTTATACGTCAAATCAATTTCAGGAAATGGTTTTAAGAATAATGAAACCATTGAAGGTAGGAACACAAAACAAACTGCAGTAATTAAAACATACAAAGAAAATTCTATACTTGCAAATAACAAGTTACTAGACTATTCGGATATCGACCATACTTCAGAAGAGTTTCTACAATATTACCAAAACGACTTTATTCCATCATTAGATTTATCATCTACTCAGAATAAACGTCTTACAGTTAAAAATATAAACGACCTTTATCAAAAGAAAGGTACTGCAGAATCTTTACAATTCTTAATGAGAATAATGTTTGGACAGGATGCAGAGGTCAGATATCCAATTGACGAGACATCACATGTCTCCGAGTCACAATATAGTCAAAGAAGAAGGATGGTGGTTCAACTAACGAACTCACAACTACTTCCAAAGTCAACAGATAAAATACAACACCTAAGAAGTTCAGATTCGTTTGTTCTTGCAGAGTCTATTATAGAAAAGGTGTTTACCTTAGACGCTGCAGAAGGTATCTATTCATTAGAGATAATGGATAACCATGTTGGAACCTTTGAGAAAGGTGTACTCGTTACATTCCTTGACAGAGACGGAATAACAAGTTATACTGGTACAACATTAGGTGTAATGAATGGAGTAGATTTCAATGAGTCATCCATCTATATTGAACACGATGATAGTGGAGTCATATCTACCGAAGATGGTGATGGTATTCTGTTTGAAGAAACAGGTGCTGGTTCACTATACACATTAAACGATAGGATTAATTTTGTTGGTCAGAAACTAGACTCAGGTGTAGTTGAAGCAAAATCAATAGTTGATGGTATCACTTCAGGTGGTGTCGAACACATATACATTGAAGATGGTGGAACAGGTTTCCATAACACTTATAGTGCAACAACTAAAGGAACAGTTGATAGCATGAGGTCAGAGGATGGTGAAGACTATATTGTCATGGAAGACAGTGCAAACATCATTACCGAAACCTCTAAAGCATCTACACTAGTATCATTTGACAGTGCATTAGACACTGCAATAAAGGAAGGACACACTGTATTTGGAACTAATGTAGATACAGTAAAAGTAGTTTCCATTGCAGACGATAGGAAATCTATAGTTGTTTCAAAACCAATATCTTTATCTACCGACTCTATAATTCAAGTCGGTCTACCTCAAATGGTAGTGTTTGATAATACAGATACAGGTGGTTCGGGTGCAGAGGCCTTTATCGGTTCGGTTGGTGATGAAGTAATACAAGAGAATGCATCACACTATGGTCAGTTTACATATACTGCAACTGCAAACCAAACACTATTCAATGGTAAAGATGATTTAAATAGAAGAATGTTCTTCAATGATGGAACAGTTCAAGTGTTTGTTGATGGTGTAAAAAGAGACCCGTTAAATGCAACATCAGGTTATACACATAAGAACGATAGAGTGACATTTATCAATGGTTTATCAGCAGGTGCAATAGTAGACATATACAGAGAGTTCAATAACGTCTTATACGAAGACGGAACACGAATGAACTTAGAAACTACTGAATCTAATATCAGAAGTATCTTCATAAACAACCAAGGAACAGGTTATAAAATAGTTCCTAAAGTATATACAGGTGGATACATTTATTTTAAAACCTCTGCAGAAGTAGAAGAGTATGCAGTAGGAGAAGGTCTAACAGGTGGTACATCAAATGCAACTGGTAAAGTATTAAGACTTGAATCTAAAAATAAGAGAATAGTAGTATCAAGAGACTCAACAGATACAGGAACGTTTGTAGCAGGTGAATTAATTAACGGAACAACTGCAGATAACGCTGCAACTCAAGTTAATGTAACTAGTGGAACAGGTGCAAAGATATTTGCATGGTCAAGTAGTATCGGTGGTATTACCTCAGTCAACTTTGAAAGTCAAGGATATAACTTTGATTCAAATGGTGTGTTAGGTTCATCTTCACAACATAATATGTTGATTGAAACACCGACTGCAATTCCAACAAAAGACTTAGTACTAACTGGACAAGTATCAGGAACAACTGCAACTGCAGTATCTTATGATGCAGATAGACACATACTAAAATACTCATCATTAGATGGAGAGTTTGTCGATGGTGAACAAGTAAAATTCAACAGTTCCGATTATTTCCATATCCTAAAAACACAAAGATTTAATGGTCAAGGTGTTATGGGTGGTGAAGGAATTATCGAAAGACAGTTCTTAGGAGATAGAGGTCAAGCAAGTTCAAGTGTTGCAAATATACAAGATGGATATCTCTATCAATCTCACTCATATGTTATCAAAGTCGGTGAGTCTATTAACAAATACAGGTCAGCAGTTAAAGACCTACTTCATCCAGCAGGACACATCTTCTTTGGTGAAGTTGCAATTAAAAATAACATATCTGCAGTACCTGAAAATCAATTTAAATTTATACCTACTATTGTAATACATGGAGAACCTACACTAGGTGTAGCAAATGCATTTACAAATTCAAGTAGAAAGATACAGTTATACACACTAGACTCTGAAATGAATGACCCATTTGTTGTTCTTAGAGCATGTGGAATTCCTACTGCAGAAACCGACCCAAGAACTGGTGGTTCTATAACTGAACCAAGAACAGAATATGGAGACTCATCACATAGAAGTCGTCATATGAATATTCTGAAAATTGTATCTAAGGATATGGCAATCACTCAATCTTCAGCAAGAAGTGATGGAGTAATGTCAGTATTAAATATTGCAACTGCAGATAATGGTTATCTTAGAATTGAAAGTGAGAGAAGACCATCCGACCAAGGTAAGGTATTCCAAATATGGGAACCTAACGATGAAGTATTAATCCTTGAAAGTGGTGGACTTATAGAACTTGAAGAAGAGGCTTGCATCTTAAGGTTTGAACCCGATAAGGATGCAGAAGTTAAAGGTGACTATGGTGAGAGAATCATATCTGAGGATGGAACAGAACTTCTACGTTTAGAAAGTGCAACAACAGTTGAACCAGTACACTACTTTACGTCAGAAAGAAACATTGAGTACACTGGAAAGTATATGTATTTTGAAGACCACGATAGGATTGTATCTGAAAGTGGGGAACCATTCATTCAGGACGACAGTAATGGTGGTAACTTATCATCATTTGTTCCACTTGGTAGTACAATTAGAACTATAAATACAATTGCAAGACAAAATACATATGATATATCATATTATTTGAAAGATGAAACTGATAATGACGACCTCGTATTAGAAGATGGAAGTGGTAATGTAATGATTGAAGGTGCAAAGTCCGAAGGACTAAAAATATCTGATTTAGACAACATGTATCCGAAGTTTTACGTATCGGATTATGAAAATCATCAACGAAAAAGAACAAATTTAACATTTAGTGCGTATATAAAGTCTGCATAGTGTTATAAATAGTATTAAATATCTTAGGAGATAAAATAAAATGGCAGCAATAATTACAGAAAAGTTTAGAGTACATAATGCTAGACAATTCAAAGAAGATTTTGGAGAGGCAGCTTCAAACACTTATATATTCATAGGACGTTCATATCCATGGACTGATGATACAGTTCCACCAACACCTGCCAATGCAGTTGGTGAAGAAATTGATGCATGGTCAGATATGATTGCAATGAAGGAAGTAACTTCTGCAGATGTATCCCATGGTTTAACAAGATATGATTGGGATATCAATGGTGCAACTAAGTATGATGAATATTCACATGATATTTCATCTGCAAATCCATCGTCAGCTACAAGTGCAACTAACTTGTATGATTCAAGATTCTTTGTTATAACAGATGACTACAATGTATACAAATGTATTAGAAGTGGAAGAAATTCTTCAGGTGTTGTTGTTAACTCAACAGAAAAACCTACAGGAACTAGTCCAACTTCTCTAGTAACAACAACTGATACCGACGCTGCCACAGGTAGAGGTTATATTTGGAAATATATGTATACTGTAACTGCCTCAGATACAATCAAATTTGTAACAAACGACTTCATTCCAATTAAAACATTGGGTGCTCAAACAGAAATCAAAGGTGATTTAGGTGCATTCGGTTCAGCAGGAACAGATGATGGTTCTTCACAATACGATGTTGAAAACCAAGCAGTAGATGGTGCAGTTCACCATGTACACGTAAGTGCAGCTGGTTCGGGTTATAATGGAAACAGTGGAACACATAACTACACTAATGTGACTATCGATGGAGATGGTTCAGGTGGAGTATGTACAGTTCACGTTGTATCAGAACAGATTTCACACATTACAGTAACAACGCCAGGAACAGGATATAAACGTGCATCAATTGATATTGCAAACATATCAGGTATTGGTAGTGGTAGTGGTGCAAGTGCAAAAGTTATCATCTCTCCTTTATATGGACATGGTGCAGACCCAGTTTCAGAACTAGGTGGAAACTATGTAATCGTAAACTCAAGATTAGAGTTTGCAGAAGGTTCGGGTGATTTCCCAACAGATAACGATTTCAGAAGAGTTGGTTTAATACAAGACCCATTCAATGTTGGAACAACAACAGTTGCAACAGCATCTACATTGACTGCATATAACCAGTTCTCATGTTCAAGTGTTGCATCTTTAAGTATTGATGATACTATATTGAATGCAAACTCAAATGGAGCTGCAGTTGCAGTTGCAAAGGTTGTGTCATTAAGTACTTCAGGAAACATAGTTAAATACACTACTATTGCAAATAGTGGTGGTGAGTATGTGAACTTTGCAAACTCAGACCAAGTTTATGTAGATGGTTCAAGTGTTGCAACAGCAGTATCACTAAGTGCATCACATCCCGAAGTTCAAAGATATTCAGGTGAAATCATGTATATTGAAAACAGGGGTGCAGTGACTAGAGCAGCTGACCAAATCGAAGATATTAAATTAATTATAGAAATGTAATTTATGGGGTTCTAAGAACCCCAACAAACAATTGGAAATACTATGCCTGAAAAGACAGACTTAAATATATCACCTTATTACGATGACTACTCAGAGGATAAGAACTTTCATAAAGTTCTTTATCGTGCTGGTCGTCCTAT
>Ga0209305_1001766_pt1 | contig 13502 bp, 6 predicted proteins | sample COGITO_mtgs_1103_FD_184792 | JGI IMG/M metagenome (GOLD analysis project Ga0209305, IMG submission 184792) | Pelagic marine microbial communities from North Sea - COGITO_mtgs_110321 (SPAdes) (version 2) | ecosystem: Environmental > Aquatic > Marine > Epipelagic ...
TTCTCTCTCTCTCTCTTTTCTCTCTCTCTCTCTCTCTCGATTTAAAATATGTTAATAATATAAAATACACATTTACGTCGCCACACCATCTTGTTGTTGTCCTTGCCCTGCTTCGCCGCCTTCGTCGGGAGACTTGACGCAACTTCTCGCGACGGATTCGAACAAGCGTTCGATTTCAGGCGCGCACCTCGTGAATCCGTGCGCCCAAAAGTTGTATCTCGGATTTTTAATCAACTCAACAAACGTGACTAATAATCCCCACGGGTGCGGTCTGTTAACAACTAATCGCTCCAATAAAACTCGCGTGATTTGTTCTCGAACTAATTCCGATTTCGTCTCTTGGAATAAGCACAAAGTTACGCAACTGAAGTAGTGCGTGTGCGAGTTTGGATATCGCAACTGGTTCGCGACGGCGCTCATGAAGTAGTATCGACCTTCCGCGTCTAAACTTTCATCGCACAATTTTTGCAACAATTCCATCGAACTGGAATTCAACACGGAATTGCGCGCATTTTGGTTCGCCACGATCGCGTTGACGCCGACGTATAACACTAAAGCGTTCATCATCGGGACGTCGTATCGCGTGCCGGTTTGCATGGCTTTTTGCCCGGGAAGCAAAATGTCGTCGCGAACCTGGTTAGCAACTTGAGACGCGTTGGCGATGTTCTTCGAGCTCAAATAGTTGTCGATGGTAACTTTCACGTTCGATTGGTTAAACGCTGGATCCTTCAATACGAATTGAGCCGCGTTCGTCGGTTCTTGCGAGATTTCCGGCAACAAGTCAATCTTCAAGTTTGGCGTGAACGGATCCGGCAAACGCATGTTCCTTGGAAACGCAGACAAGACCAAGTTACGCAGTTGGACGCAGTTCGTCGGCGTGGCATCCAAGAAGAACACGTGGTTATCGCAAAGAAATTCCGGGAAATCGTGCAACAACACCAAAAAGACTCTCAAGACGCCTTTGTAGAGCAACTTGACCGGCTCGGTCAAGTTACACTCGCGCAAGTACGGTTCGAGAAACTTCAACGCGGCGCAAATCAAACGTTGCAACAACGGACGACCTTTTTGCGCGTGGTCCAAGAGTAATCTCGGCATGAAGCATCGATGCGACACGAGTTCCAACCACGCGAACGCAAATCCAGGAACGCGCATGGGCTGCAACGCCAACAAAGCGGAAGCAAACGCAGCCAAAACTTGCGGATGCGACGAGTCCAACACCGCATCCGGCGCTCTCATTTCGTTGAGCAAGCCGCTCAACGCGCGAAAGTACGGTTTCGGATTGAACTGCGGACCTCGCTCGTCCGTATCTCGCATCGCTGTGCGAACGATGGCAACCAACGCGCGTCCAAAGAGCGCTAAACGTTGCTGCGGTGACTCTTCCGGGCGTCTCGCGAGACGCGTGACTAAACGACAATACGCGTCAACCGCCGCAAAGCTCATGGAGCTTTCCTCGCCGCCTTGATTTTTCTTTTCGCTGCCAAGGCAATGCGTCACCGCGAGTTCGACCAAGACGCGCAAAAAGCCTTCTTGGGCATCTTCGCGAAGGAACGTCGTTCGTTCGAGTCTTTGCAAGAACATGACGGATCGGTCGTCTCCGGGAGGCAAATCTTGCACTCTCGCCCACTCGTCAAAGTGACTGGCGACTCGTTCGCGCATCTCCTTCGCAGATTTTTGCGCCGTCGTCAAGTTGCTGTCGTCGACCCCGCCAGTTGACACTCTACCATCGCCATCCTCGCCAGCTTTGCCACCACCCAAGAAGCTCGTCGTTCCTGATTGCTCGCTCGGCGGAGGCGGACCACCCGGTAACGGTGGTTGCGGCGGCGGCGGAGCGCCAGGTAACGGCGGTTGCGAACCCGGAAACGCGGATTGCGGTACCGGCGGTTGCTGCCCGCTCGCTCCTCCCGGGCCACTACCGCCACTGGAAGCTCCGGCAAGATTCGATTGCGATGAAGTCGCGCTTCCCCCCATCGGCGTCGGCGGTGCGAGTCTTGGAATTCTAGAAAAGTCGTCGTACACTTTCAAAGCGACGCCGCTCATCAAGGTCGCGCTGCCAGGTCTCGGCGGACGCAAAGTCTCCAATTGTAACGCCGCCGGAAACTTCCCGGATAAAGCAACACCACTATCATAAAACGGAGCAGAAATCGATGACGGTTGCTGCTGCTGGGTTTCTTTGTGTTGTCTTCTGACCACGACCGCCGGCGCTAGCGCCTCGTCGACGTCTCGCATCGCTTTTTCCGTGGCTGCTTTTTCAATCAACGAACATCCGAGCTCCAAGTTGTCTTGCACCGCGTTTTGGATGGCATTTTCCAACGCTTGCGCCTCGCACGCGTTGGATGCACCCGCCCTTTGCACGAGCAATCGCAACTGGTTCGCCGCGGATGCCTTCAAAGGCTCTCTCGACGTCGCCAAGGCTAACGATCCAGCCAAAGAAGAAACCATCGCGTGCGCAGCTTTACGTAATCGCGACGTGTCTGGATCGCACGCGAAATCTTTACGAACGAGTTCTCTGGAAGTCACGCATGCAATAGTTGCGGAGCGTTCAACAACCGGCGACACAATCTCCCGTATGCCGTGCGTCAACGCAATCGGCAAAAATCGCGCGAGCATCGCGCGAACACTCTCCGGAACGTTCGGTTGCGGATGCACGCGGGCGTGCGCTTGAATGTTCGGCAAAGCTTGCGCGTCCGACAACGACGGTTGTTCCGCGGCCATATTCTGCTGGCGTTGCTGTTGTTGTTGTTGCTGCTGCTGCATGTCTTGTTGAGAAAGCTGCTGACCCCAGCCGCCACCCATGCCGCCGCGCTGCTGCCCTTGCAACGACGGGAGTTGGCCGTCGCTCGTGGCAGTTTGCAACATACCTCCAGGACCAAGCCCACTCAAACCGGCGGGAACTTTGTCGGCGACGAAATCAGGATTGTCGATGCGCACGCGTTGTCGATTCTGTAACAAATTCGAAGGCTTGACGTCCTTGACGCTCAAATTGAAGTGCTTAAACAATCTCTCCGTTTCAAACTTCAAGTTCAACTTCAAATCGCGATCGAGGTAAATTTCCGCCAACAACGCTAAAAGCGCCGCCGTCCACGGGTTTGGAGGCTTGAAGACGTAGTTATCTTTCGCAGGTTCGAGTATCTTCGCGACAAATGGGATGACTGCAATCATGCGTCCAGCTTCGTAGGCGTCTAAAATCAATCCTTTCACGTCGAGATCAATCATCAACACCGGCTGCAGACGCGCGATCGTTAATCCGCCGAGCCATGAACCAAGATTTTTCAACAAAGAGCGCTCGCCTGAATTCGTTTTTACTTTCCCGCTCGTCAGCAAAACTTTGATGTTGTGATAAGTCGCGCGAAGAATCGCTTCGAACAATTTTTCCTCGCCAATTTCGTCGAGCATTTCGAGATACAACGCGTGAAAGTTCGGCTCGATCGCCGCTCTCTTCACAACCATGTACGTCGCGAACCACTCGTAAAATTCTGGCTTGAGCTTTCCTTTGACTTCTTGCCCTTTCAACTTGACGTTTTCACCAGACAAGTTGTTCACGGCGAAGTGAATCTGATCCGCGGTTTTCGAATCCGGCGAAGCCGTCGTCGAGGTTGAAGCTTGCAGAAGCGTATCTAAGTTAAGAGACGTCGCAAAACCAGAAGGCGCGGACGCAATCGCCGTAGCCGAACCTGATCGTGACATATCCCCGCCATCTTTGCCGAAAAACGGTAACGACGAGGCTGAGTGCAACTTACCGTCTTTCGTAGAAGACGAGTCAATCCCGAGCACGGATGCCGCCATGTCCGTCGCCGTCGTCGCGTTCGCACTCGTTGCCGCACTCTCCGAAGCCGCCGTCGCTGCCGCTGCTGCAGACGATGCCGCCGCCGCGGCCGCTGCGGAGTTTCCAGCCGAAGCTATGTCGTTGAAACTCAACTTCATGCCAGCCACTCCCGCGGCTAATCCGCGCGCGTCCTCCGGGCCGCCCATCTCAGGTTCGTGCATGCCGAGCGCGACTTGCGTAGGCTCCGAAACGGGAACATTTCCAAAGAACTGACCCAAATCCGGATGCGCTTGACGTAAGTGTTGAATCTGCGCTAAGTGCTGGCAATATTGCGGCCATTCCGGCAAGCGAGTTTTGAACTGTTCCAACGCTTCCGAACCGAACGCGAACATCTTCGATCCAAACGGTTTGCGCAAAGCGTCCAAGACGCAACGTAAAGCAACACCGAGCGTGATGTTACTCACGAGTTGACGCTGGACGAGCTGACCGAACAACACAGCGGTAATTCGTAACTCTTTGTCCGGGTACTTTGGAAAGAATCGATACTCGTCGAACAAATTGTGCACCATGCAACTAAACACTTCGCGTTCGCGCGGAGTGTTCGATCGCAAAAACCCGCCAAGCATGTCAACGAGATCGTTGATTTTGCGTTGACCGGCGTACACTTGCTGAAAGTGTGCGTTCGCTTCAGCTTCGATGTCGGCGGGGAACCCGTTGGACAACCCAGGATTCCCCGACGCGTTGGCCGTATTCCCGGCGTTGCCGCCGCTCGGGTTCGTCCCATCCGCATTCATACCGCTCGCGTCGCCCGCGGAAGATCCTCTCTGAGCGTATGCATTTTTAACCGTTTTAATATCGTTTTTGTTTTCCGCCGAAATCGACGTCGCGCTTTCCAGACACTCAAAGAATAGCTTCGCAGTTTCAGAAGTTACGTTTAATCCTTTCACGCTTTGTCCTTCAGATTCCAAGCAGCGTCTTCTCAGAAATGCCGCGCACGCTCTGGCGAAATCATCTGGATTTCCTGAAGTTCCCGCGCTATTGTTCGTATTCTTCCCCGAAGAAGATCCAGCTAAAGAATCTCTCAGAAACTTTTCGAGATTTAAGTATTCGCGCCGCGACGCCAACGCCGCGATTTCGACACCCATCAACATCCCACTTCGTTTTGCCGCAGAAGATCCGTTCGAAGACGCCAACTGGCCAATTCTTTGCAGAACTTTAGCTAAATTCTTCATTTCCGAAATCGCGTCCACGATTCGAGGTATGCAAGCGTTGTTGCTTTCGTAACTCGTGCTCATAGCTTCAATAACCGCGTCCGGCAAGTGCGTAAACGCGGCGGTCAAAGCGTACTCTCTCGGCGCCGACGCGTTTTGAAAGTTTGAGAATATCCTCGTCAACGACTTCTCGACGACATCCGAAGCGATCGAAGATTCCGCGTTTTCCGCGCGCGAAATAGCCGCCACGACGTAATCCGCGTTTGTCGACGCGCCGCGATCCAAAACTTTCGCCGCGATTGGTTTCAAGAAGACTTCTTTCGTATTATTCGTGGTATTTTCTGCTAACTTTGTCAACACTAACATCAAATCAACGCAAGACCAACGCTTAATTTCGCTCTTCTCTCCATTCGGAGGGAAACACGTCACCCCAAACTCCCACTCCATCAAACTCGGTTCCACCGCGAAGACCGCCGCGCTCAACAATTTCATTTGCGTCGATTGCAACTCGTTCGGCCAGACGATCCCATCCCCGACGATAGCTTGCGCGGGAAATGGGCTCCCCGCTCCTCTGCGATACATCTCTACCAATCTAGAAAAGAAACTATAATACGGCGGAAAAGACCCTTGCCCGGCGGCGACGTTCATTTGCTGCAAACTCGATTCGAAATCCGGACTCAACTCCACCTCGAACCCGCTCGAAAACATCTCGCTCTCGGGATCTTTCTCTCGCAAACTCAAAATAGCATCTTTCAAGTGCACCACAACGCTCTCTCTCCAATCCAACTCCGGATGCGTCTCTCTCACCGCGTCCGCCACGGCTTCGATGTTCCAGGTTTTCGCCCTATTCGCCGCCTCCGTCGGCGGCGGCAAACCCATCGCCGACGCCAAATCCGCCAACGTCTGCGACGGCACGTCCCCTAACGAGCCATCCCCGGTCTTTGCAATCGTCGCCAATAATACCGCTAATCCTTTGTTATCGATCCTCGGTAACAACGCCAATATCTGTTTCAAGGAAGCTTTCGTATGCGCCGAGGCGTAGCCCAATTCCTCTAACGCCGCAGCCGTGGACGACGCAGACGCCACGCGAGAGGCGATATCGTTCGCCAACGGGGAAGACGATTTCGACACGCCTTCCCCCATTATGTGTATATGTGTATACTTTCTCTCTGCTATCAAATCGCGCGCGCTTCACTACACAATAATGTTATATATAATTCTCTCACCACACGATCGTCGTCAAATCTCACAATCTTCTTCTTGATTTCTCGACGACGATGTTTACGCACAAACAAAACACAAAACCTCCTCTCTCTCACTCTCTCGCCCCCCGCGTGTGTTTTCCGCCTTTTTTCGACGATCGGGACAAAACGGCAGACAGAATATGTGCGCGTGTGTTCTTTCTCTCGGTGTCTTTCCTCTCTTATACGTGCTTTTAAAACGAGCGCAAAGTGCTTCTTTTTTCTCTCTCTCTGTCGTTGTTTTGTGGCGGGTCAAAAATTAGGGTTTGACCCTAAATGTCAAATCTTTGGATTTTGAATTTGGCAAAACTTCTTTCTCTGTTGCGTCAGATGGTGTCTCTTCTTCTGAAGGAGAAGGAGAAGGCGTTTTCGCGATGACGAGAGCGAGGAAGAGGAAGGTGGAAAGTCAGAGAGATTCTTTTTTGTGGGATGTGGTCGTGAATAACGACGATATTTGTTTTAAACATATTCTTCCGAGATTGAATGGGACGGATGTGAAATTCTTGTATGGAGTGAATACAGAGACGAGAAAGTTGATTAAAAGATCATCTCGCGCGAGTGATTTGAAGGAGACGTTTAAGGTCGAAGAGATGTCGTCGATATCGACTTTGGAGTTTGTGTGGGAGAAGAAATCGTTGTGGCCGATTTGGTGGGACGAATGGGATTTCTGCGATAAAGTTGCTAAAACGAATAAACTCGAGTTGCTCAAGTGGATACGAGAGGAGAAAGAGTGTGAGTGGAGTGATTTGACGATCGATATGGCCGCACGTCAAGGTAATCTGGAAATGGTAAAGTATTGCGTTGCAAATGAGTGTCCTATCGATACGATAGCGTGTGAAAATGCTGCCTCAGGAGGTCATCTCGAGATGCTCAAATACTTACACGAAGAAGTCAAAGCGCCTTGGGATGAGAAAACTGCCTCAAGGGCGGCTTTTAATGGTCATCTTCACATACTCGAATATCTTGTTGAGCGTAAGTATGATCAATTTGACGAGTATGCGTGTGGGTTGGCAGCTGAGAACGGTCACTTGGACTGTTTGAAGTACTTACACGAAACCGCCAAAACGCCTTGGGACGAGTACGCCCTAGAAGGAGCGCACGAGAACAACCAAACCGAATGTGTACAATACCTCCTCGACAACGACTGTCCGTTACCAGAAGACTGGTCGTACGAAGATGGACAGCTGCGCGCAGCATAGTAATCATCATCAGTATCATCGTCATCATCATCATCAGTTGTACTAACAGAAAGAAACAAAACTCTCTCCTTTGCTCCTTTCTTTTTTTTTGGGTGCCGACAATACGAAAACATCACTTTTCCTCGTGGTGCCGTCACTTCATCATCCTTCTTTTACGAAGAAGAATATAACGACACACGCGCGCACAATACACAGCAACGCGATTCATTTTCGCGCGTTATATATATATATATACACATAAGAAGACCTTCAACGCCTCCTCTTTCGTGTTCGTCGGTTGGTCTTTCGTTCTCTTAAAAGAAACGCACCGCAGGAGTGAGAGAAGAAGAAAGAAATCATCGACCGACGACCGAAAACACGCAGACGTCTCTTCGTTTTTGTTCTAAATTTACGTGCATTGATTTCTTCGCGCGCGCGCGTTTCTCTCTCTCTCGCGCTGCTCTTTCGAGAGAAGAAGAGGAGGAAAAGAAGAAGAAGCACAAAGAGGAACAGAGAACGACACAGAAACAACCGTCCGAAAGAAGAAGACGAAGAAGACAAGAGGAAAAGAAGAGCGCGAGACGACGACATCGTCGTCACCTCTTTCTCGAAGGGCAACTCTGGGCACCAAAAACTGTCGCTTCATTTTCCATTTAGGGTTTTCAAACTGAGTGAAAAAAATACGCGAAAGGACAACACAAATCTTCTATTCTTCTTCTTCTGAATAAGATGACTTTGACTTTGATGAAGACGAGAGCGGCGTTGGAACGACAAAGACGCGGTGCACAGAAACAGAAACGAGTCGTTCGACGATTTAATAATAATAATAATAATAATAATAATAATAATAATAATAGTAGTAATAATAACGTTTCTGATGATGACGTTGTTTCGTCGCCGGCGACTAAGAAGACAAAGAAGAAGAAGAAGACGAAAGGAGGAGCGGAACAACAACGACAACAACAACCTGTTTTGACGACGACGACGACGACGATTCAGAAGACGATTCAGACGAAAAAGAAGAGGAAGAAAAGAAGCGGGGGTACTTTGAAGACTTTGAAGGCGCGACCGAGAACGAAAAAGTCGTCATCGGAAAAGACAAAAGTCGCGGTATCCGCCGCCGCGCTTCCTCCTGCGCCTCCTCCAATGAACACCACCACCACCACCGCGCAAGGACCGTTGTTGTTCTCCGACGACGACGCCGACGACGACGCCGCTTTGTTTTGGAAGGAGATTGATGCAGATCCGGAGGATTTCTTTTCGTTTGATAATGACGCCAGTAATACTAATAATACTACTACTAATAATAACGTGGACGTTGGCGTTGATACTACCGGTGGTGGTGATACCGACGCGCGATCGTCCGGCTCGATTGTGGCGCCGATGTCGCTGGAAGAAACGACCACGGACGCGTATTATTTTGGGGCCGATATGCGAGTCGCCAAGACGCCGGAACGCGTCGTTTGTACCGTGAATTGTAAGACATCCTCGCCGGGCGGCGAGTGCGGTGACGACGGCAGCGGAGAAATGTTCTTCGTGCCAACACCAGCAGCGTCTGGCGATCGCGCGGTGGTAATAACAACACCTGATTTTTGTTCTCGTCGAGACCGAGGAGAGATTGTGCTCCAAGAGGAGGAGGAAGCCGAAGAGGATGTCGACGGCGGTAGCTCTCGCAACTATCTCGAAGATCTCGCGGCGATGCACGGTATCGTGCTTCGAAGCACGGATGGTGACGACGACGACTTTTACGACGACGACGACATCGACGACGACCTCACCGAAGAGAACGTAAAAACAGCAACGACAACAACGGAAGATTCGACGGTTACGTACGAAGATCACGCGAACAATAATAGTAACACCACCATCGATAATGACGAGAAACGAAGGAAGGCAAAGAAGTCATCGACGACGACGACGACGACTACATCTCAAACATCCATCTCGAATGCTAAGAAAGATGCGGAGCGATTGAAACGTCTCGCATCCAGAAAAAGGTGGGAAGCGACGTTGAAGACGTACACCGCGATCGAGAGAACAAGCGTCGCGGAGGAAAAATTGCAAAACTTGGAGGAGGTGGCGTTGCGGGAGAAAATTTTCTTGAAAACCGAAGGCAAGAACGGCGGCACGGTTAGAAATAAGAAGCGTAGTAACGGCAAAGACAACACGTATGATGAAGACGTGGTGTCGGAAAGCTTGAAAAAACACGCGGTCGAGCACGTGTCGAACATGTCTTCTCAAGAAGATCTTCTCGCTCCCGTCGCGAAGAAACATAAACGGAAGCGCAGAGCGAGGCGGGAACTGCAACGACGCGTTATCGTGAAACCAAACGCTTTACTCTTTACTGGAACAACGAAAGAAAATATACCGCCCGCGACGACAACGTTTGACGATGTAGTTGTGAACGAATCACTTTTCGAAGAAGAAGAAGAAGAAGAAGGAAGAGGAAGAGACGGAGGCGACGAAGAAGCGCAGCGAGGCAGGACGACGAGAACGAGAAAGCGTCAGAGAGAGCAGCGTCATAGTAAGGAACGAGAACAAAGGCAAAAGAAGGGTGCAACCACCAACAGCTCTTTTTCCACGCTTTTTGACGACGTCGACGACTATTTCTACCAAGACGATAACTCAACGAAGAAGCCCCCGCGAAAGAAGAAATATCAAAAGAAGGAGAAGAATAAAGCCGAAAAGGCGGCGGCAGAAAAAGAAGAAGCGACAGAGACAAAAGTGAACATTTCCGCCGTCGTCGGTACCGACGCGAAAGCCACCGATGTGATCGTGTGCTCGACTACGGGTCGAGAGCGTGTCATCGGGTGTTTCGAGTGTGGCATCACGCAGACGCCGCAATGGCGTCAAGGTCAGCACGGTCCAAAAACGTTATGTAACCGCTGCGGCGTCGCGTATAGGAAGCGGCAGTTGCTTAATAGCTCCGCCCTATTTTAGTAGTAAACAACACCCTGCGTTCATCTCTATCTTTGTAGATACTATATAGAGAAACTATATCATCATATTACAACAACAACAACAACATCAACATCGTGAAATCATCATCATCATCCGGTTTTCTCCTTCTCTTTCCTTTCCATGTACCTCTCGATGGTATCGACTATCGCCCTAGTGCTGCTTTCGATTTCTATATTCACGCTGTTCCCAACGCTCTTCACCCGAAACGCCGTCGCTCTCGTCTCTGGAATCAACCACACGTTAAACGTCCCTTCCTTCTCGTCCACTTCTCCCACCGTCAAAGAACACCCATCCACGGCGACGAAACCTTTCGGCAAAATGTACTTCACAATCTCTCGATCTCGGAGACGAAACTTAACCTCTCGATTGTTCTCCGTCTCCTCCTTTTCTGCGTAAATCTCCGCGGTCGTGTGCACGTGCCCAGACACCACGTGCCCGCCAATCTCCTCGCCAAACTTTGTGCTTCGTTCGTAATTTACGACATCGTCAACTCGTAACTCGCCTAAATTCGTCGCCCGTAACGTTTCTGAAATCATATCAAAACTCGCCGTGGACTTTTCCTCGTCAAACTCCACCACGGTTAAGCACGTGCCGTTGACGGCGATCGACGCGCCAATCGTCAGCTTCTCCAAAGGCCTTTGGTTTTCCCCATCATTTGGGAAGGTGAGCGTCAAGCGGGCGAATAATCCTCCTTGGATTGGAGTGAACGAAGTCACCGTCGCGGTGCCTTGGACGATGCCAGTGAACAACGCGCGACATTCTTTTGGTTTTTTGGTTCTCGTTCGTTTAAGTCGACGTTGATGATGATGAAGATGTCTTTCTTGGTGATGATGACTGCGACGGAACGTCAAGGAAGAAGAGGAGGAAGAGGAGGAGGAACAACGCGTCGTCGCGGCAATGCTGCTGCTGCGGACACAAGAAGAAGAAGCGACGAACACCATTTAAAAGCAGGGAGAAGAACACAACACGTTTCCTTCTTCGCGCAAGGAAGACGTGGGGGTGTTTTAATACTACGAGCGCAAAACGTGGTTGTTTGTTTGGATAAAATGAAGCAATCGTGTTCACATCTCAAATGTATATATATTTAGAATTCTCTTTAGATACGCACAACTCTCTCTCTCTCTGATTATCTCTATCGTTCGTTCCATCTCTTATTATTAGTAGTATTATTATTAGTATAAAGTTGTTTGTTTAAATATAATTGTTTGTAGTATTATACTTTGGCGCTCAAATTCGCGCTCGAACTCCCGCTATGAATCATCCCAACACCTTTCGCCTCGTCCTCCTTTTGCTTGTTCATAGCCTGGGTGTAATAAATCATCCCAACCACGGCTAACGCACACCCGGCGATATTTTTACTCGTAATTGGCGCGTTAAAGCAAATAAACCCGAACAAAAAGACCAAAACCGTCTTCACGTGTCCAATCACTTGGAATGACACCGCCGAGAATCTTCCGATGCACAAATATTGGGAGATGTTCACCAACACCGCGAACCCGCACGAGACGGCTAAAAACATCAAACTCCCACTGGTCCACTCGTATTCGAACACGTTTTCCCCCCCGGTGACTAAAGTATCCATGATCGGTCCAAACACCAACATCGACGCCGCCATCCACAAACTCGTCTTGGCTAATAAAAAATTACTCGTCACGTTGTGCTTCTTTTGCAAGTGCCCGACCAATATTTGCTGCGCGGACGTGCTCAACACCCCGACGCTTGCTGCCACCGTTCCAGTCACGTTCATCTCAACGTCTGAGACCGTCGCGACGGCCACGCCTGCCAAAACCACGATGATTGCTTGCACAACCTTCCTGGAAAATTTCTTGTTCAAAAACGACGCCTCTAATATGCACATGGTCGGTATCTGCGCGAGTTTACACACCTGGTAAAACCCAATCGTATTCAACATCAAAGAGACGTTTAAACCAATGATGGACATGTTCGCGACGACGACGTAAAAGACTAAATCTTTGAGCGGAAGCTTTTGTTGTTGTTGTTGTTGTTGTTGTTCTGATTCCATCAACTTTTCGCTCAATCCGGTTTGCGAAGCCGAAGCGTCGCCAGAGCTCGATGCCGAACTCTTCTCTCGTTTCACGCACAAGTTTATAAAAGCGGTGCAAAAAAAGTGCAACCCGCACAACGTCGTCGCGAATCGAAACCCGTACCCGGTCGAGCTCATCAGTTGTTTGTTCACCATGACGATGGCCACGGAGGAGAAGATGTTTAAAGACCACGCTAAGGCGTCCACCGCGGTTTTCCCCATCGGAGCCATTTGACTTCTTTCCGTGAGTAATCAAACGTAAATCTATCTGAAATCAAACGACGAGACCAATCTCTCTCTCGAACGTGTTACAGTAGTATTATATTACGCGCGTCGTGAAAAGTTCGTTCTTTTCTCAATCCTCTCTCTGTGTGTATATTTATTGTGATCTTTCGTCGTGCGCACAAAGTGTGGCTTTTATATGTTGGGGAAAAAAAAGAAGAAGAAGCGCAAAAAGTATGCCCGCGAAGCCCGAAGCGTCGAAGTGTGTTTTGGTGCGCAAAAACAGAAAAAGCACACACCCCCTCGAATCTCTCTTTTTCTTTTCACCTCTCTTTTCGACAGCTTTTGTGCGTTCGTTTGAGCCTCAGAACTGGTCTGTTTTTTTCCCTTTTTTCGCCTGTTCGAACTCGAAATTCCTCCTTTTTAAAACACAGAATCCACCCAAAGCACGGCTCGGGTAGGACGAGTTCACTCACACGTTCAAACACACGTAAGTGCATATCGTCGTCGTTTTACTTTGTCTTCTTCTCTTTTGTCGAGTTCTTCTTTAAACAACGCGCAAAACTCTCGTTGTTGTTTTTTCTCTCTGTGTAGTTGTAAAGAAAAAGAAAAGTCAAACGCTTGGGCTCTCATCTCCGTGAGAGGGAGAAATGCGCCTCCGTGTTTTGTGTAATCTTTAAACGCGGAAGTGACGTTTACAGACGATCGAGGACTGGAAGATCGCGCGATCGCTCGACAAAACCACACGAACGAATACACATTAAACGCGTTGCAAGTGACGAAAGAGGTTTTTGCTGGTCGCAAAGTGGGTGTTTGAGAGAGGAACGTGTACGCGCGATTGATTTTTATGTACGCGCAGAGGCGGTGAAGCAAAAGCGCCGC
>Ga0209305_1001786_pt1 | contig 13370 bp, 10 predicted proteins | sample COGITO_mtgs_1103_FD_184792 | JGI IMG/M metagenome (GOLD analysis project Ga0209305, IMG submission 184792) | Pelagic marine microbial communities from North Sea - COGITO_mtgs_110321 (SPAdes) (version 2) | ecosystem: Environmental > Aquatic > Marine > Epipelagic ...
CGGCTTAGAAGCTGCTGGTATCTTAGAAAAATTCAACGTTGAAATGATCGGTGCTAACGCCGACGTGATCGACAAAGCCGAAGACCGTGGCCGTTTTGATAAAGCGATGAAAGCGATTGGTCTTGAGTGTCCGCGTGCAGGTTTCGCTCACACTATGGCTGAAGCTTTTGAAGTTCAAAAAGATCTTGGCTTCCCTTGTATTATTCGTCCTTCTTTTACTATGGGGGGTACCGGTGGTGGTATCGCGTATAACAAAGAAGAGTTCGAAGAAATTTGTACCCGTGGTATCGATTTATCGCCTACCAGTGAAATTCTTATCGATGAGTCATTAATCGGTTGGAAAGAATATGAGATGGAAGTTGTTCGCGACAAGAAAGACAACTGCATCATCATTTGTTCTATCGAAAACTTTGATGCGATGGGTGTTCATACCGGTGACTCGATCACGGTTGCACCTGCTCAGACATTGTCTGATAAAGAATTACAAATCATGCGTGACGCCTCTTTGGCTGTATTGCGTGAAATCGGCGTAGAAACCGGTGGTTCTAACGTTCAGTTTGGTATCAATCCAAAAGACGGCCGTATGGTTGTGATCGAGATGAACCCTCGTGTTTCTCGTTCTTCTGCCTTGGCGTCTAAAGCAACCGGTTTCCCGATTGCCCGTATCGCCGCTAAGTTAGCGATTGGTTATACCCTTGATGAGCTACAAAACGAAATTACCGGTGGCGCAACTCCGGCTTCGTTTGAGCCTTCAATCGATTATGTTGTTACTAAGATTCCTCGTTTCACGTTCGAGAAATTCCCGAACGCTGATGGTCGCTTAACTACACAGATGAAGTCTGTTGGTGAAGTGATGGCGATGGGCCGTACTCAGCAAGAATCTCTACAGAAAGCCCTTCGTGGTCTTGAAGTCGGCGTAAACGGTTTTGATCCAATTATCGACATCACGGCTGAAGGCGCGATGGATAAGATCATTTCTGAGCTTAAAACTCCGGGTGCAGATCGCATCTGGTACATCGGTGATGCCTTCCGCGCTGGTTTAAGTGTTGACGAAATCTACCAGTATTCACACGTAGACCCGTGGTTCTTAGTGCAGATCGAAGATCTGATTAAAGATGAAGCTGATGTTGCTCAAAGCAGCCTAACGTCGATGGATGCAGATCGCATTTACCGTCTAAAGCGTAAAGGTTTTGCCGATGCCCGTTTAGCTGAATTGCTAGGGGTATCTGAAAAAGCATTCCGCAAGACACGTCAGAAATTAGGCATTCGCCCTGTTTATAAGCGTGTTGACACGTGTGCGGCTGAATTCGCGACCGATACAGCTTATATGTACTCTACTTATGAAGAAGAGTGCGAAGCAAACCCAACGGATAAAGATAAAATCATCGTTCTTGGTGGTGGTCCTAACCGTATTGGCCAGGGTATCGAATTCGATTATTGCTGTGTTCACGCGGCGTTTGCAGCGAAAGAATTAGGTTACGAAGCCATTATGGTTAACTGTAACCCTGAGACTGTTTCTACCGATTATGATACGTCTGATCGCTTATACTTCGAGCCAGTAACACTGGAAGATGTATTAGAAATTGTTGATAAAGAGAAGCCAAAAGGCGTTATTGTGCAGTACGGTGGCCAAACGCCATTGAAACTCGCTGAAGAATTAGAAGCCGCTGGCGTACCGATTATTGGTACTTCTCCAGAAGCGATTGACCGTGCTGAAGACCGTGAGCGTTTCCAGCAAATGATTCAACGCTTAGGTCTAAAGCAGCCAGTAAACGCAACTGTTCGCTCGACTGAAGAAGCCGTAACGAAAGCCGCTGAAATTGGTTATCCGTTAGTGGTTCGTCCTTCTTATGTATTGGGCGGTCGTGCGATGGAAATCGTTAATAATGAAACATCACTGCGTCGTTATATGCGCGAAGCGGTACAAGTTTCTAACGATTCTCCAGTATTGCTTGATTACTTCTTAAACCGTGCGATTGAAGTTGATATCGATGCGGTTTGTGATGGCGAGCAGGTTGTTATTGGCGCGATTATGCAGCACATTGAACAAGCGGGTATTCACTCGGGTGATTCGGCGTGTTCATTGCCTCCTTATAACTTGGCCGCTGATGTTCAAGACAAGATGCGTGATCAAGTTAAAGCGATGGCATTAGAGCTTGGTGTTGTTGGCTTAATGAATACTCAGCTAGCGTATCAAGATGGCGAAATTTATGTGATTGAGGTTAATCCTCGTGCATCACGTACTGTGCCATTCGTTTCTAAGTGCATCGGTACTTCGTTAGCGTCGATTGCTGCGAAAGTAATGATGGGCAAGAAGTTGTCTGAGCTTGGTTTCACTAAAGAAATTATTCCTAAGCACTTCTCAGTGAAAGAAGCGGTATTCCCGTTCAATAAGTTCCAGGGCGTAGATCCAATCTTAGGCCCTGAAATGAAGTCGACCGGTGAAGTGATGGGCGCAGGCTCAACATTTGGTGAAGCTTTCTATAAAGCTCAGCTGGGTGCTGGCGAAAAGCTACCAACAGAAGGTAAGGTATTTATCTCTGTACGTGACGCCGATAAAGACGGTGTTGTTGCGGTTGCCCAAGGGTTTGCTAAGTTAGGCTTTGAATTGGTTGCTACTGGCGGCACGTTCAAGAAGCTAACCGAAGCGGGTCTTACGGTTGAACGTATTAACAAGGTAAACGAAGCACGTCCTAACGTTGTTGATGCTATCAAGAACGATGAGATTGCGTTAATTGTGAATACCACTGAAGGCCCTATTGCTATTGCAGATTCTGCCGATATTCGTCGTAGTGCATTGCAGCATAAAGTGTATTACACAACGACTCTTGCGGGTGCAGAAGCCGTGGTTGAAGGATTGAACGCCGAAGGTCTAAATGACGTTCGTAGTTTACAGGACATTCACGCAGCCATCTCTTCTCAATAGAAGAGAGGCTGTGTCTCTTCTTTAGTAAGCACTAAAGGAAAAGGATTAAGTTATGCAGAAGTATCCAATGACAGTTGAAGGTGAAAATGCCCTTCAAGTAGAATTGAAAGAGTTAAAAACCGTTCAGCGTCCTGCAGTGATTAAAGATATTGCTCTGGCTCGTGAACATGGAGACTTGAAAGAAAACGCTGAATATCATGCCGCTCGTGAGCAGCAGGGTTTCATCGAAGGCCGAATTCAAGATATTGAAGGCAAGCTTTCAACCAGTCAGATTATTGATGTGAAAACCATTCCTTATACCGGTAAGGTTTTCTTTGGTACGACAGTGACCATCATTAATCTTGATACTGACGCTACGGTAACTTACCGTATTGTTGGTGATGATGAAGCGGATATTAAAAAGTCACGTATCTCTATTTCTTCACCGATTGCGCGTGCGCTTATTGGTAAAGAAGAGGGTGACGTGGTGGTTGTTCGAGTTCCAGCAGGTGATGTTGAGTATGAAATTGATAATGTAGAACATATCTAATCATTTCAGTAGTACTGTATTTCAGCTGCATAAAAAAGGTCGTATGTTATTCACATACGACCTTTTTTTATGCCTGCTATTTAACCCTGTTTAAATTGTAGATCATGTGTTCTCGCTGGGGGTTAGCGATTCGGCAGGTACGGGTTGTTCACCTTTGATGGCATTAATGATTTTCTTAAAGCTCTCAAGGCGATCAGATTCCGTAATATAACTGGCGTATACCGAGCGAGAAATGCTGGGCGTATCGGCAACAATATGCAGTTGTCCCAATTGGACGTAAGGCATTAATAAACTTTCTGGTAAGAACGCAGAGCCACCGTTCGTTAATAGAAAATCTAAAGCAATACGACCGGTATTAGTATGCAATACGGCAGGCGGCGCTCCTGAAAATTGCTGTGCGTGTTGCACGTTAAATGCGGTCCCCCAATCAACCATTACATAATGATTTTGCATGGCGGTTTGCCAGCTATCAACTTTATGTGAGCTTGCTAAGAACAAGGGGACTTGGACAATTTCTTCCGTGCTGACTTCATCAATTTTAGGGGCATCAAAGGTAATCGCAATATCCAACGTGCGCTCTAACAGCTGGCGCGCAAGCGTGGTGGCAGTATGTGCTTCGGCGCGCATGGCAATACCAGGAAATTGACCGAATAATTTGCTTAGCTCGTGCTGCAGAAAGGCATCCCAAAGATTCGGCGTCGCGCCAATCGAGATTTGCTGATCTTGATTATTTGCAATGGCGACTTCTTGACGTATTCTTTGTACTAGAGTTAGATTAGCATTGGCCAGAGGGCGTAACTTTTCACCAGCAGGCGTTAAGCGGATGTTATTCCGCAGCCGTGTAAATAGCTGAACACCTAGCTGACTCTCTAGTTGACGAATACGAGTACTGACGGCCGCTTGAGTTAAATACAGGTTTTCTGCTGCTTTTCCGAAGTGTTTAGTATGGCTCACTTCAAGAAAAGTTCTTAATAATTCACTGTCCATTTGTCTTCTAATTGTCTTCTATTAAGGTGCTTATCTTAACGATAAATATATATTGATTTACCCCATCCTACCATAAATACATACTCGCGTTTCTGGTAGGCAAAGGTAGTTATCATGGAAACTTTAGTAGGTCTTAACAAGACAGAGTTCTTTCCGTATTACGATGATATGCACTTCCCTTATGGATTTGCACGCAGTGGTTACTTTACGAAGAGACAGGCTGAAATATTAACATCTTATGGTCGACATCTAAGAGAGCTGTGGACTGAAGAGGTTTTGCCAAAAAATAAAGTAGAAAAAAGTTTTGTAAAAGTGTGCCAAGGCAAGGCGGCCGCTGAAAGTGAAATAGAAAAAACATGGCTCGCGTACTTGGGAGCGGTGAAGCAAGTGACTAGTACTATGTACACGTCGTACTGGCATGATGTAGACGATTCAACAACTGAACACATAGATTAAGGATACAAAAATGAAGATTGCAATTTTATCGAGAAACAAAAAATTATATTCAACGCGTCGCTTAAAAGAAGAAGCGGAAGCGCGAGGCCATGAAGTCGACGTTATCGATACTCTGCATTGCTACATGGACATCACTTCGAATAACCCAGTTGTGCGTTATAAAGGCGAGCCATTACCGCATTATGATGCTGTTATTCCACGTATTGGTGCCTCGGTTACGTTTTATGGCACAGCGGTTGTGCGCCAGTTTGAAATGATGGGAACCTTTGCCGTGAATGAGTCGGTAGCGATTAGCCGTTCTCGCGATAAATTGCGCTCTTTGCAGTTGTTGTCTCGTAAAGGTGTTGGTTTGCCTCGCACAGGTTTTGCTAACCGCCCTGATAACATCAAAGATTTGATCAAGAATGTCGGTGGTGCACCGCTAGTCGTTAAGCTATTGGAAGGTACTCAAGGCATTGGTGTGGTATTGGCCGATACGAACAAAGCGGCTGAAAGTATTATTGAAGCGTTCATGGGTCTTAATGCCAATATTTTGGTACAAGAGTTTATTAAAGAAGCCGGTGGTGCTGATATTCGTTGTTTAGTGGTTGGCGATAAAGTCGTTGCAGCGATGAAGCGTCAAGGTGCAGAAGGCGAATTCCGTTCTAACTTGCACCGTGGTGGTACGGCTGAAGTGATTAAGCTTACTCCTGCTGAACGTGCGACAGCGGTTAATTCTGCCAAGATCATGGGCTTAGGCGTGTGTGGTGTTGATATTTTACGTTCGAAAAATGGCCCTGTTGTGATGGAAGTTAACTCATCCCCAGGTCTTGAAGGTATCGAATTAGCAACCGGTAAGAACGTAGCAGCATTGATCTACGATTACATTGAAAAAACAGCTAAGCCACATAAAACTAAAACTCGTGGAGAGGGTTAGAAATAATGAAGGAATTAACCATAGGCGGAGTCGCTATACTGCCAGGGGAGAGTAAAAAGATTGATCTCCCTGTTGTGCGCTTGTATACCGATACCGAGATAAAGATGCCGGTTTACGTCAAGCGTTCGCGTAAAGACGGTCCGGTAATCTTTGTCAGTGCCGCCGTGCATGGTGATGAGTTGAATGGTGTTGAAATCATTCGCCGCTTGATTCGTCGTCGCACGCTTAAATTGAAAAAAGGTACGTTGATCTTCGTTCCTATGGTTAATGTCTATGGCGTCTTAAACCAAAGCCGCTATATGCCTGATCGCCGAGATCTGAACCGAGTATTTCCAGGTTCGGCGCGGGGTTCATTAGCAGGACGTTTAGCGCACATATTTCTGAGTGAAATTGTGAGTAAGTGTGACTACGGTATAGACCTTCATACCGGCGCAATTCACCGCAGTAACTTACCGCAGGTAAGAGCGAACTTGGACGATGCGGAAACGCGTGAAATGGCTGAAAAGTTTGGCGTACCTGTATTGCTTAACTCTAACTTGCGTGATGGTTCTTTGCGTGAATCTGCGGTAGAGCATGGCGTAAAAATATTGCTGTATGAAGCAGGCGAAGCGTTGCGATTTGATGAGCTGTCGATTCGTGCAGGCGAGAAAGGTGTGCTTAACGTACTTGCTCACCTAGACATGATTGCAAAGCGTAAATCATCGAATAAAAAGATTACGCCTTTTATTGCTTACAGCAGTTCTTGGGTACGCGCGGTTACCAGTGGTTTTGTTGATAACAAAGTTCAAAATGGCGACCATGTTGCTAAAGGACAGGTATTGGCTGAAATCGGTGATTCGTTTGGTGAGGTACAAAGTGAAGTCCTTGCGGGTCGTGAAGGGATTGTTATTGGTAAACAAAACATTCCTTTAGTGCAAGAAGGTGACGCAATGTTTCACATTGCTTACTTTAAAGAAAGTGATGACGTTGCAGGTAACATAGAAGACCTTGCAGATAATCTATTAGACAGTGAATAAAATACAATAAAGAGGTGAGTTGTGGAGTTTGTTGAGCACATAAAAATACCCTTATCAATCGCACTGCTGTTAACAGCCGTGAGTTATTTTGTTGTGAAATCTATGATTAAACGCCTAGTGCGTAAAATAGGTCGCGAGAAAAGAATTGCGGTGCGAAGGGTGCAATACGTACAGTTTATTTTAACGGGCTTCTGGACAATAGTAACTCTCGCAATATTAGGGGTTGTCACAGGCTTCAATTATCAAGATGTTGGCTTAATATTTACGTCAATATTTGCTGTGCTAGGCGTTGCTTTATTTGCTCAGTGGTCCATTTTAAGTAATGTGACCGCGAGTGTCATTGTGTTCTTCTTCTTTCCCTATCATGTTGGTGATCATGTGAAAGTGATTGACGGGGAAAATACCATTGAAGGTATTATTCACGAGATTACATTATTTCATGTGATCTTAAAATTTGAAGAAACACTGATTACTTACCCCAACTCACTGGTCTTTCAAAAAGCGGTAGTCATCACCAAAGATAAAGGTGCGAAGATGTTATGAAGAAGATAGTGATTGGTGTATTGGAAACTTGTAGTCTGCCAGAATTAAATATTTCTGATCTACAAATCAGAATTGATACTGGTGCAAAAACATCGTCATTGCATGTAGATGATATAAAAAGAGAAAGACGTGGCGGGCGCTTAGGCGTGAGCTTCACACTTCATCCTGATATATATGATGTAGATGTTGTGACTAATTGTTGGGCGCCTGTAAGCGATGTACGTCGTATTAAGTCTTCTAATGGTGCCATAGAGCAGCGTTTGATTATTAAGACAACGTTAGTCATGCATACCGTAGAAAAAGAAATTGAAATAACCTTAACCAATCGCTCTGACATGAGTTATTTAATGCTGTTAGGCCGAGAAGGTATGGGGAAAGACTTTTTAGTTGATCCTTCTCAAACATTTTTAGTTTCTGAAGGGACGTAGATAGTCATGATGATGAAGGTTGAAGACGTTGTATTAGATGTCAATATGGAAGAGTTAGTCGCAAAAATATTGCTGAATAAACAGCCTGAAGAATATTTTGATACGATAAAAAAACTAACCATATTTCAGCAAGTACAATTAATAGAGTCTTTGCCTGCAGAGATTAGATTAAATATATGGCATTGCATTGATCCACTAAATTGGTGGTCTTTGATTGGTTACTTGCAAGCAGAGACGAGTAAAAACCTTATTCGTTCTTTGCCTGTTGAAGAACATTCCAAGCTGCAAAAGGTTGCGATAGCCGCTGAAGTATTATTACTCGCGGATAAACTGCCTAAGTCGCTGATCGATGCGATCATGCTTGACCAGGATGAAAAATCTTCACTAGAGTTTCAGCAAGCGTTAACCTATTCAGATGATCAAGTAGGACGCTTTGCACACCGTAATATTTTACGGGTAAGAAAGGGCATTTCGATTGCTTCAGTTATCGATCGCTTAAAAAGAAAAGACTTTATCTCAGCGGTATTCATGGTTGATAGTGAGCGTAATTTATTAGGCTATATTCCTATCGCTGCGCTGTTCAATAATGATGAGAATGACATTGTTGATGATGTTGCAAGGCCCGTGCAAAGTGTTGAACATGACTCACGAGTCAGTGTTATTGCGACGACGCGCCAGTTTGAAGAAGGTATGGATTATTTGCCCGTTGTAGAGAATGGCAAGGTAACAGCGGCTATTTCTATCTCGGTTATTTTGCATGAAGTACAAGCGAGCCTAACGAATAATACGATCAGTGAAGCACCAGTACAGGATGAAGATCTGTTTGGCCCTGTTAATGTTGCTATGCGTGGTCGTGGTTTATGGCTGTGTATTAATCTGGCAACGGCATTTTTAGCCTCTTGGGTTATTGGGTTTTTTGAAGGTGCGATACAGCAAGTCGTTGCGCTGGCCATATTAATGCCCGTGGTTGCTAGTATGGGCGGTATTGCGGGCAGTCAAACACTCGCCGTTACGGTAAGAGGCTTGGCGTTAAAGCGTATAACGACGGCGAACATTAAGCTTTTATACCGCAAAGAAATGAAAATTGCTTTGCTTAACGGAGTATTGATCGGTGCAATTATTGCGATGGTGGTCGCGTATTGGTTCGACTCTGTTCAGTTGGGACTTATTATTTTATGCGCTATTGTTGTTAACAGTTTTGCCGCTGCGGCATCAGGAACCTATATTCCTTTTGTTCTAGAAAAAATGAATGTAGATCCAGCCGTCGCTTCAGCAGTGGTCTTAACCACCGTGACCGATGTGATTGGCTTTACAATTTTCTTGGGTCTAGGGACCATTATATTTTTATAAAATATCCTAAATACTGACTCTAGTTTGGATATTATTGGCCTGTGTTTAAAAGTATGAATGAGTAGCTAGATGCTTAGATTGATACTTAAACTTATTTGGAGTAAAGAGTGGAATGTTCTAGATTTCGGCTCTTTACTCAGGCAAAATCGCGCATCTTTTAACTATCAAGATGCATTAATATTAGCCTCGCTTAGAGACTAAAATAATTTATTTTTTTGATACTGCTTTCGTTGGAGCCTACTATTGAATCGTAAACCTTCTGACTCTACTTGGACCCCTCAACAATCTGCTGATGTGTACGGCATTGATCACTGGGGTAATGACTATTTTGGTTTGTCTGATCAAGGCTTAGTCACTGCAAAAACACTGACGACGCAAGTGCCATTAATGGATATCGTTCAGGGTATGACCGAGCGTGATCTACAAATGCCGGTATTGCTGCGCATTGAAAATATTTTAGACGCGCAGATTTATCGCTTAAATAATGCCTTCCGTGATGCGATTAAGAAACTTGATTATCAAGCGACGTATCGTGGTGTCTATCCAATCAAGGTAAATCAGCAAGCACAGGTCGTTGAAGAAATCGCAGACTTTGGTAAGCGTTTTAAACACGGTCTAGAAGTAGGCAGTAAGCCAGAAATGATTGCGGCGCTTTCAACCTTGACTGAGCCTGGCAGTTTAATTATTTGTAATGGCTATAAAGACCAAGAGTTTGTTGAGCTAGGTTTGCAAGCAGTGAAGCTCGGCTTCCTATGTTTCTTTGTGATAGAAACACCGGCTGAATTACCGATTATTATTGAGCGCAGTAAGCAACTGAACATTGAACCGCTTATTGGCGTGCGCGTTAAAATGACCTCTAAAGTAAGTGGCCATTGGAACTCAACGTCGGGTGATCGCAGCGTTTTTGGTCTTTCTACCAGCCAACTAATTCAACTTGTCGATCGTTTAAAAGAAGCAGATATGCTGCACTGCTTGCAGTTGCTACATTGCCATCTAGGCTCACAAATTCCTAATATTCGTGAGATTCGGGGTGGGGTGGTTGAGGCATGTCGCTATTATGCGGACCTTTGCGGTGAGGGTGCTGCGTTAAGTTATATTGATTTTGGAGGTGGTTTAGCGGTCGATTATACCGGCGCTCAATCTAACGATTCACAAAGTCGTAATTATAATCTTGAAGAATATTGTACCGACATCGTTGATACGCTGAAAAATACCTTAGATGAATATGATATTAAGCACCCAACCATTGTGACTGAATCTGGTCGTGCAACGGTCGCTTATTCATCCATACTTATTTTTAATATTTTAGATGTTACTAAATTTGAACCGATTGAGTTACCCAAAATCGGCGATGATGAACATCAACTGTTACAAGATATGCGTGAGGTATTAGCCTGCTTAACACTGCAAAAAGCACAAGAGTGTTATAACGATGCGCATTTTTATCGTGATGAAATTCGTGAATTGTTTAAACGAGGTCAGGTTGACTTACGAACTCGGTCTGCAGCAGAAAATTTATTTTTAGAAATTCTACAACAGATAAATAAAAATCTAGAGTTAATGGAACATATCCCTGTTGATCTTGAAGGATTAAAAGAATCGTTGGCGGATATTTATTATGGAAACTTTAGTCTGTTTCAGTCGTTACCTGATATTTGGGCGATTGATCAGTTGTTCCCTATTATGCCGATTCATCGTTTAGACGAAGAACCTAAGCGCAATGCCATTATTGCCGATATTACCTGTGACTGTGATGGAAAAATCGATAAGTTTATTGGTCAGCAGGATGTTTCGAGTACGTTACCATTGCACGAGCTGAAAGATGGTGAAGAATACTATGTGGGTGTTTTCTTGGTGGGTGCCTATCAAGAAACCTTGGGGGATTTGCATAATCTCTTTGGCGATACCAATGTGGTTAGTGTACGTTTAAACGACGATAGCAGTTTTGATTTCGTTAAAGAAATACACGGCGATACCATTGCTGATGTTTTAAGTTATGTGGAATATGAGCCAAAAGAAATGGCTTTGCGTTATAGAAATACCGCAGAGCGAGCAGTAAAAGAGGGGCGTATCACTGCGCGTGAACGTCAGCATATGTTGAAAACGTATAACGCCAGTATGCACGGTTATACCTATTTCGAGCGTGATGAGTAAGAAGCCTGTTTAGAGACAGTGGAGGAGATACAATGAAAAAAGTAATGATTATTGGCGCAGGCGGTGTTGGCCAGGTAGTGGCGCATAAGTGTGCTCAGTTACCGCAGGTTTTTTCTGAAATCGTATTAGCAAGTCGTACAGAATCGAAGTGTATTGCGATTGCAAAGCAGATTAAAGAAACGCAAAATCGTGATATCAGCACGGCTCAAGTAGACGCAGATAATGTCCCTGAGTTAGTTGCGTTGTTGAACATTGAAAAGCCGTTTATGGTCATCAACGTTGCATTGCCCTATCAAGATCTAACCATCATGGATGCGTGTTTAGAAGCAGGCGTTCACTATATGGATACGGCTAACTATGAGCCATTAGATACCGCTAAATTTGAGTATCACTGGCAATGGGCGTATCAAGAGAAGTTTGAGAAAGCAGGCTTGATGGCGTTATTGGGTTCGGGCTTTGATCCGGGTGCGACCAATATGTTCACTGCGTATGCGGCTAAGCATTACTTCGATGAAATTCATTATTTAGACATCGTCGATGTAAACGGCGGCGATCATGGCTATCCGTTTGCGACTAACTTCAACCCTGAGATCAACATTCGTGAAGTGACTGCGGAATGTCGTCACTGGGAAAACGGTGAATTTGTTGAAACCCCTGCAATGTCGACTAAGCAAGCGTTTACTTGCCCTGACGGTGTTGGTGATTTCAATATCTATCGTATGTACCACGAAGAATTAGAGTCGTTAACTAAAAACTATCCAACGCTTAAGCGCGCTCAGTTTTGGATGAGCTTTGGTGAAAGCTACCTGAAGCATTTGGAAGTATTACAAAATGTTGGCATGACGGGCATTGAGCCAATCGACTTTAATGGTCAGCAGATTGTACCGATTCAGTTGTTGAAAGCGCTATTACCGGACCCATCCACTTTGGGCCCTCGTACTCATGGCAAAACCTGCATTGGTTGTGTTGTTCGTGGCATCAAAGATGGCAAAGAGAAGACGGTTTACGTTTATAACATTAAAGATCACCAAGATTGTTATAAAGAAGTTCAATCACAGGCCATTTCTTATACCACAGGTGTACCTGCGATGATCGGCGCTAAGCTGATGATTGAAGGTACGTGGAAGGGAGCAGGTGTATTCAATATTGAACAGATGGATCCTGATCCATTCATGGAAAATATGAACAAGCACGGCTTACCGTTCCAAGTGATCGAAGAGCCTGGCTTTGATTTGATCTAGGCCTGTTGTAATAAATAGAAGATCAAAAGCGGATGCATTAATTGTTTTTAATCGCTTCCGCTTTAGATCGCTATTGGGTATGCCGTTTGGCGATACGCATGTAAACGTCATACCCAATATCGATCCGCGAAAGCTAACGCCTTGTTAGATTATTAATTCTTCGTAACTTCATATCAAAAGAGATTCTCGTGAGCATAAACAGCAAAACCTTTTTCAATTTTAATCCTTCTCGTGTGCCTAGCCCTTGCTTTGTTGTCGACGAAGTTGCTGTTGAAAACAACCTGAAAATTCTAAACCGTGTTCAGCAAGAATCCGGTGCCAAAGTTCTGTTGGCTTTAAAAGCCTTTTCCATGTTCAGCCTTGCACCGCTAATTACTCAATATTTAAGTGGTACGTGTTCTAGTGGTTTGCACGAAGCTTTATTAGCTTACGAGGAGTTTGGTGGTAATAAAAAAGGCGCTAAAAATACAAGTGAAGAACACAAAGAAATGCATGTGTTTTCAGCTGCTTTTACTGAATCAGACTTGAAAGAATTATTAACCTTTAGTGATCACATTGTTTTCAATTCGTTTAATCAATGGCAGCGTTTTCAGCCATTAATTCAACAAGCTAAAGCAGATCGATTAAAGAAAGGCGAGGTCATAGATTTTGGCTTACGTATTAATCCAATGCATTCAGAAGGTGCTGCTGAAATTTATGACCCTTGCGCCGCAGGCTCGCGTTTAGGTATTCCGTACGATACGTTTATGCAGAATGCCCCCACTCCAGATGACCTAGTCGCTGCCGGAATTAATGGTCTACATTTTCACACCTTATGCGAACAG
>Ga0209305_1001805_pt1 | contig 13299 bp, 18 predicted proteins | sample COGITO_mtgs_1103_FD_184792 | JGI IMG/M metagenome (GOLD analysis project Ga0209305, IMG submission 184792) | Pelagic marine microbial communities from North Sea - COGITO_mtgs_110321 (SPAdes) (version 2) | ecosystem: Environmental > Aquatic > Marine > Epipelagic ...
TGAGCCTCTTGAAGCCCTTTTTACTGGCGAAAATAGTTGGCGAAGTTGCGATGGCAAGCATTTATTATGTAGGGACATTTATTTTTAACCTCTTTAGTTTTTCCTCAAACTCCCTCCTCTCCCCAGGGCTCTCTATGGCCTTCCCCGTTTGGAGGGCTTCAATCTCGGGCCCCGTGAGATGCATCGCATTGACCCTGAAGTCTAGGAAGGCCTCCATCGTGACAGGGACCAGGGGTTTCACTAGGTCATAGATGGCGGTGGCATAGTCGCGGATCTCCTTTTGGGCGTGACCGTCCATCCTCAGATGGAGAAAGTGCATGAGATTGTGGAGGTTCATTTTCCAATAAAACTCGGTGTAGGTAGACTGTGGGAGCACCCCACGACTCTGTTCACGGCAGGCTCCACCCTCTAGGAGTTCCTCGTAGACATCAAAGGCGTGGGTAAGGTGTTGGGACACCTTCCCGGTGAGATCCTCCCCGACATCGACAACACCCTCTGACCCCTGGTGGTTTACTTGGGACTGCCCCCTCAAAGTGTCTGGTTCATAATATTCCTTGGGAACGACGGAGTAACGGGCGGATAACTCATTAATTGAGGCTGTTCTATGTCGCATATGTTGTCTTGCGATGTAGATGGGCATCTTAATGTGAAACTTGAATTCGACCATTTCGAACGGAGTCGTGTGCCAGTGGCGAAGGAGGTATCGTATGAGACCCCTGTCTCCTCGTGTGGACTTAGTCCCATCTCCATAAGAGACTCGGGCTGCTTGTACGATCGACGAATCCAAATCTTTTTGAGGCATGTAATCAACGAGCCTAACAAATCCATGGTCCAAAACTTTTTCCATTATAAATATCTATCCGTTTATTTCTTTAATCAAGTCACCAATATTCTTATAGTACCTTTTCAAATCTTTCATGAACCTCTTGTTATTCTCAAGGACTTCACAATCAACTTTGTTCAAATATATCCAAGCCAAATTTGATTTTGAATATTTTGTGGCTTTTTGATTTTCATTGGGTCTCCTCGCCACCAACTTTGTTGTCTTTTTCTTCTTGGAGGCTGGGGTGACCTCCTTCCTATTTACGAAGGAAAGTGCTTGCATGACGGTGTCCGCCAGGTCGTCTTTCTTTTTAGACTTGAGGAAGGTGGGCAACCAGTGTGCATTGGTAGGTCCATCACGGATAAAGGATTCGCATCTCTCTATGGACACCTTTTTCCTCTTGTTGTATTGGGCCTTCCCCGGTCCAGCCACGTCTGGTATTTTGTGTCGAGCATCGTATAGAATCGTTTCGGCTTGGGGGCACCTGATGATAAAGTATGCGTGAAGAAAGTGCATGACGGAGACCATCTTCTTGTTACGTTCAGGTTGTTTCTCTATTAAAATCGTTTTCGCCCCAAGGACCCAAGGTCTCTCATCCAAGTGATCCCTCATAGAAACGTATACACCATCCTTGTGCTGTGGTGGAATTCCATCAACATCCCACTCCCTAACGAGATTACCCGATTCCTCGTCCAATAGGCACATCGCTAAATTCCTTATACCCACATCAATAGATAGAATCATTAAATAAAACTTTAAATATCTCTTTAACTTAATGAGGTATATAGCCCATCGTGGGTATTCGTCAGAATACAGGGACAATAGTATCAATGCGATATTATGGGCGATACATTTGGGGTATGATGGAATTGAAGTTGATGTTCAACTTTGTGGAACTGGGGAAATTATTTTATACCACGATGTGTACATTGATAATTATTTCATATCGGAAACTTCCTTTGAAGTTTTAAAAAAGTTTGGAATATGTTCTCTCCAAGAAGTTTATGACAAATTACCCAAAATAATTTACAGGGATCTCATTCTTGACATGAAGGGCAATAACATTGAGGTGGTCGGGGCACTCGAGAAATTTTACATGAGAAGACCCACAGAACGTGTTACATTCTGTAGTTTCAATCGAAGAATTTTAAAGATTCTACCAGATTATTACAAGAAGGGTTCTACATTTGAAACAACTTTCCACCCGAGAGAGTATGATATGATCACCCAGAATTTATCGATGGTGGTCGTCCATTGGACATGCCTCGATCACGAGTTTATAACATACTGTAAGTCTAAAAATATTAAGGTCTACACATATACACATAAGGAACCAAAAGAGTTGGAATATATGTATAAGTATAATGTCGATGGTATTATTACAAACGGTTTAAAGAGAAATATAAACCTATCTATATGTGGTGTTGGTGGTGTTGCCACACCTTCACTGGTAATCCTTTAGCTATGCCCTACAAACACAACGAGAGAACAAATGTTTTTGAAACATCTGGACGTTTTTGTTCATGGAGTTGTATGAAATCCTTTGCGTTAGATAAATATGGTTTGACCCGTGGTAGTATTATTTGTGGTAATATGGTTCTCATGAGAACTAAAATGTTTAAACAACGTGGGCATATAAAACCAGCCCCTAATAGATTCAAATTAAAAGAATTTGGTGGAACTATGGATATAGAGGATTTTAGAAAAAATCACACGGAAAATCTAGAAGTGCCTGAGACTATATTGACTAAGCCTAAAGTTGAATATTTGATACCATCTATTTCAAACACACATAAGATGAATGAAATACATAATGCGACATCTGGCAATAATGCACTAAAACTAAAAAGAAATAAACCACTAAAGAGGAATCACAACAACTTGGAATCAGCTCTGGGGTTGATCATAACTCCCAAAACCTAAAATTCTCATTTGTTTACTGGTGGGTCTAGATGGTGGAGCCCAACTACTATGGACCCACTGACATCCATCATGAGCTTTCCATCTAATATCCAACCTCTCCATAAACTTTCTACATATGACACATGGAAGTGATATAGCATCACCGTGTATGTTCTGTCTTGAAACGACCAACTCTCCATGTGTCCTATGTAACCATTCCCTAAACTGATGGGGTTTATACCCTTTTTTCATACATTTTCTATATAGACACCTAATTAATTGTCGTTCGGCGCACATATGATTATTACTGATAATCTCTGGCCCCTTTGACATATAACTTGTTACGGTACAATACTTCATCTTTCACAGTTAGTACAGGAATTCCTATCGTGAACAAATGAACATTTGGGGCATTCACTTAGGATATTGATTTTCCTTTTCGGAACTAGTCCTTTAGCAAACCGTTCTAGTTCTTTTACTGTATATATTCCGTACTGAATCATAACTTCTAGTGGTGGGAATCTCATGTGTATATTTATGACTATTATTCCTTATATTTGTTTATAGCATGGTAATAAAATCCCCACCATAGATTTTTTAATTTTCAACATCGTAGCGAAGCTGTCTATGATTGGTGGAACCATACTTTTCAGAATAATTTCAAATTCACTGTCATGGTCTCCTGAATCAATTTGTTCGATGAGGTGATTGAGGATAGAGATGACCAGTTTCTTCTTCTGGGGACCCGGGAGTCTTTTGAATTTGGCGGTCATAAAGACGAGACGGGCGACAATTGGTGGAATGTCCTCCTTAGTAAGTCCGTCATCGATGTACTCGACGCGGAGTTCTTCAACTGTCTTGACTACACTTTTGGTTGTAATTTTACCAGCGTATTTTTGTAAAATGGAATCCATTTGTATAATAATATATGATTATAATATATGAATTTTGACGAGATTATTTCAGGTGCCGCATTCAGTCTTGGGTTTGTTCAGATGTACAAGAGTTTGGAAAATTCTGTAGATGTTGACGTGAAAAATAAAGATGTTGCCATTATCAGTTTGGTGGCCAGTATTCTATGGTTAATTTACCAATACAGAAAACTTGGTGCGAATGTTACGACAGTGTATATGGTATTGGGTATAATTGTTCAAATATATATAGTAAATCGTATACTTTTGAAAGAGGATAACAAACTTAAAGATTCCAAGTGAATGAGAATTACAAAATGTCTGCCATTGCCCAACTCAAGCCTACCTATGTGAAGCGTTACGACACTAGAGCGAGTGTTGCTAAGAACTCTACGACCCGCCCGGTCCCAACGCCTTCGAAAGTTCCAAACAAGGCTGCGCGTTTCGCGGAGGTCGTCAATGGACGTGCCGCGATGCAGGGCATTCTTTGGGGTTCCCTGGATTGGATGATGTCGGGGGAGAATATCATTCAGCAGTGTGAGGATCCAATGTATGCGTTGGCCGCCACCGGTGTTGTTACGACCCTAGCTGCGGCGTCTGCCATCACAGTCAAGGGCTTCGAGGAGGAGGAGTTTTGGTCCTTCACCCCCGAGGCTGAGCTCAAGAACGGTAGGTTGGCCATGCTTGGGTTTGCCACTCTATTTGGATTGAGCGCCATGTAACCTAAATATTCAATTAATTTTACCTTTTCGTCTAATGAAAATGTTCCTGCCCTGCGCATCACGTAGGCCAAGAGCATCATCAGGATGTAGACATTTACTGCGACTGGTCTCATACTAGAATTGTATAGTTTATTGTTGGGGGAATGCCCCCATCGCGCTTGCCGCCATATTCGCCTCGGCCGCTCTCCGGGCACGATTTGCGACAGCTTTTATATGTATCGCATATCTCTGATTAGATAACAGATACCCAAGACCGATCACCCCGGCCGATGTCGCGGCTAACATTATACCGTTCCAAATTACACCATTCCCTTCCTCCTTTTTACACTTCATGGAAAAGTTGAGAGAAATCGCCGAAGCTATGACCCCCATCACCGCATAAAGAATACCAAATACAAGCATTTTTTGGGTCATATCAAAATGTCCAACGAGTTTCATAAAGAGTAAGATCGCGGGGATAGCGATTGCGATTGCAATCGAGGCGACGAGAAACTCGTTCAAGTTCTGGTTGGTCTTACTTCCGGTTATATCTTCACCACATGTTTTGAAATTGTTGATGCCCATAGAGGCAATGATAATGTAACCCAGAGCAAGTCCAATTGTGAGGAAAACGGTGTAGTAGCTTAAGTTTATTTTGAATTCACTGGCACCCAGTGCCTTCATTCCGGCCATAGAGAATTGTGATGCCATAGTTTATTATACATGTAGAAATTTTTTGAGGTCTTCCCTGGTCTTTTTTTGAGACCAACCTAAGGACTTTAATTTTTTAGCACAAATGTAGTACCGCTGGTCATTAAATGGGCGATCTTCTATGTAGGTGATCCATTTATCATAATCGGTGGTACCCTGAACGGTTTCAATTATAAGCTGGGTAACTTCCATCACCGAGAGTTCATCATCGGAGGCTATGTTGTAGACTTCACCGGGAGTTCCCCTTTTCCATACGACATCTACGGCGTCTACCACATCTTCGACGTGCATAAATGCTCTCTTTATAGATGCCGAACGAGACCCGTGGATGGTACATTTTTCACCTTGCTTTAGAAGTCTCTTGAACTTGGGAATAAGTTTTTCTGGATACTGATTTGGTCCGTATACATTGTTGCAGCGAATCACCTTAATGTTCATTCCAAATGATTCGATGTAGGAACGAACGATCATCTCTGCGGCAGCCTTGGAGGCCGCATATGGGTTTGTTGGTCTGAGGACACCTTCATTCTCTGTGAAAGGTACGTCCGTCTTAGATTCTCCATAGACTTCATCTGTACTAAAATGAATAAACTCCACATTTGGTGCGCACGTCCGCGCGGCTTCTACGAGAACGTGGGTTGCTAGGGTATTATCATCTGTAAATGAAAGTGGATCCGTAAATGAATTATCTACATGACTTTGGGCAGCGAAGTGAAATATGGCAGTGAACCTATATTCTTCAATGAGATGTTCAATAAGTTCCTTGTTACCTACATTTCCCTTGATAAAAGTGGCTACACCCGGATGTACATTTTCTACATTTGAACAATAATCAAGTTTATCGACATTTACAAAATGTACATTTGGGTATTTTACTTTCATCAGGTTTAAAAAGTTGGATGCGATAAAACCACATCCACCTGTGACTAATACATTACTGTACATTTACTTTATTCACCGCAAATTTTTTAAGTAGATCACACACACGATCAACATCGTCCAAGTCCATACCATGGTGGGCACCTAGGAGAAATCCATCCTTCATGATGAGGTCGGCATTTTCAAACTCCTGTAGGTACTCCCTAAAAGCTGGGTGCCTCGTGATATTACCAGCGAAGGTTACACGTGTCTGGACATCATTCTCTTCTAGAAAGTTTACAAGTTCGAGGCGGTCCGGGCATTGGAGGGGAATAGCGAGCCAATTCGGGATTTGAGAGTCATCTGGGAGGGTGTAGTACGGTGTATCCTTTAGGTTCTCGAGGTATCTTCGAACATTCCTCCGTCTCTTTTGGAGGAACCCCCCCAATTTGTCGAGTTGAACGAGGCCAAAGGCTGCGTTCATCTCACAAGCTTTGAGGTGGTACCCTGGCACCCCGTATAGAAACTTCCAATCGTAGGGGATACCATCCACTGAATGATTGAATCGCTCACTGGGTTCTTCAATGTTGTCCCCGATGCGCCCCCAGTCCCTAAACATTAGGGCCCTCTTTAGGTGTTCCCCATCATTGAACATAACCATACCACCAATACCACCAGCTGTAATTACATGACTGGCGTAGAAACTGGTGGTGCTTATGTCCGTATCCACTGTGTGGGTGATGGTGTCAGCAGAGTCCTCGAAGAGTGTCACCCCCGGGAAGGCTTTCCGAATTTCGGGCCACACTGGTACATTCCCAATGAGGTTGGGGAGAAGGATACACTTCGTTTCGGGGGTTACAACAGCCTTCAGTTGTTCAACCGTTGGTACATAAGAGTTTAGACCAACGTCACAAAATACGGGTTTGAGACCAAGTTGCATGAGGGGTGCGACAGTTGTAGAGAAACCGCAAGCAGGGGTCACAACCTCCGAGCCCGGTGGGAGGTTGAGGGCGCACAAACCTAAGAGGATTGCACTACTCCCAGAGTTGACGAAGAGTCCGTGGTTCTTCCCAAAGAGGTCGGCCACCCTCCTTTCAAATTCTACGGTTCGCGCACCAAAGCCCGCGAGCCACCCATCACGGAGACAGTTTTCAACTGCGACAATCTCTTCTTCCCCATAGGATTCAAATTTATTTGGAGCATACCAAACCTTTTTCGTCATTGTAATTTAAAGAGTATTCTTGTCTTTAAACAAGATGAAAGTGTGTGTTCTTGGCGCAGGTGGTTTTATAGGTAAGAATCTTCTCCGTGGTACAGATTGGGTGGGTGTCACTCGACAAGATGTAGATTTGTTGGACCAATCAGCGGTTGAGGAATTTTTCAACACGTATACATATGATGTGGTGGTACACTGTGCTTCTAGTATTGATCAGCAAAATGAGATGACGACGTACAAAAATATACTAATGTTTGAAAATGTCTCCAGAGTTTTCAAGGGTAAATTATTATACTTTTCGAGTGGTGCCGCCCTCCGTGGAAATCCACCAACCGACCCGTATGGCCTTTCAAAATGGGTGGTAGATAAACGCATAGAGACTATTCCTAACGCGTATTCGTTGCGTATTTGGGGGTGTTACGGACCAGGTGAACTTCCAACTCGTTTTAGTGCGGTGTGTAAGAAGGAGGGTCACGTCATCATCGAACGAGATAGGTACTTCGACTTCATCGATGTAGAGGACGTTAAGAAAATTGTTCAGGAATATGTGTATAGTAAATGGCTTATGCCAAAATGTTGTAATTTGGTTTACCCGGAGAAGAAGTTATTGTCAGAGTGGGCGACTTATTTTGGAGCCAGTTGGGAAATTCGGGATATTTCCAAATTGGGTGAAAGTTATATATTTAAAGATTTTTCAACACATATAAAGTAAGATGCGGGTGGGAATTATTGGAACTGGAAATATAGGAACAGATTTATTGTACAAACTTTTAAAGATTTCTGGGTGTAAAGTTGTCGCATTTGTGGGACGTCGTGAATCTACCAAAAAGTTACCACCAAATGTTCCATATCAATCGAGTGGAATTCAATATTTTATAGATCACCCCGGTGTATGTGATATTGTATTTGATTGTACCGATGCATATTCGGCAATTGAGAATGCTAATGTATTTTTGGCACAAAACATACACGTCATTGATATGACACCATCTAAGATTGGTAGAATGTGTGTTCCTAATGTAAATTGTGAATGTTTACGTCATACACAGAATGTGAATATGATCACATGTGGTGGTCAGGTTTCTATACCGTTATTGAAGTATCTCACTTCTTCGTGTACAGTCTCATATGCTGAAGTCGTGACACAAATATCTTCTGGAAGCGCTGGTATGGCGACGAGGATTAATGTAGATAAGTACATACAGACAACCGAAAGTGCTATCAAATTATTGGTGGGTATAGACAATTGTAAAGTTATTTTGAATGTAAATCCTTTACCCGAAACTGTGATGCAAACGACCATATTTTTAAGAGCAACCGGTGGAAATTTTGAGGATTTTGACTCTTTTATACAACGAATGCAAACATATGTGAAAGGGTACACCCCCGAATTGAAACCAAAATATATATCGAATGATATTTTAATGGTATCCATCAAAGTATATGGTTCAGAAGATTACCTGTCAAAATATGCTGGAAATTTAGATGTCATCAACTGTGCCGCCATAGAAGTTGCGAAGAAAGTATACACCGCGCGGAGCGCGAAGCCACCGGTGTGGAATGAATATAATCATGTGCTCGACATATGAGAATACTTAAAAGTATTTCACCAATGATATATAATGGCGACAAATAAAGTTTGTGATGTGATTGTTTCATTTTTACTTGAGCATGGTATCACCACTGTATTTGGTATTATCGGTTCGGCAAATTCTCACATATACAATTCGTGTGCTGAATCTGGTATAACTATACTGAATACTCATAATGAACAAGCTGCTGTTTTGGCCGCGGGGGCTTACTACAGAACATCAGGTAAACTAGCGATGGCGCTTATTACGGCTGGTGGGGGTGCGACCAATGCCATTACGGGTATTGTAAGTTTATGGGCAGACTCTACACCCGCGATTATCATTACTGGTCAGGAAAAGGCGGAATACGTAAAAAAGCATGCGTCTAGGAGAATGTATGGAACGCAAGGATTTGATATAGTTCACATGGTTTCGAAGACGACCAAATACGCCAAACTTGTGGATGCTCCAAGTGTTCAAGATGAACTTGAGCATGCGTACAATACCGCACTTTCTGGACGAATGGGTCCAGTTTTACTCGATTTTCCATTCGATGTTCAATCGTCTATGATTACACCCCGACTTTGGACGCGGGGGACACCTCCAGTGGTAATGCCGACCACCGAAGAAATTGAACGCGTATGTCAACTTGTAGAGAATTCGAAACGTCCAGTTATATTGGCTGGTCATGGTATAAAACTTTCAAAGTCTGTCGAACTTTTCAGGTCTCGTATGAAATCTTTGAATATCCCAACTTTACTCACGTGGTCTGCTATCGATATAATTGACCACAATAATCCACTTTTTTTTGGGAGCCCTGGGGTGTATGGACAGCGTTCGGCTAACTTCATCTTCCAAAAGTGTGATCTTCTCATCACACTCGGAACACGGTTGACAATACCACAAACTGGGTACGATATGAAAGAAGTTGCTCGAAATGCCACTATAGTCATGGTTGATATAGACGAATCTGAGTTTAAAGAATTTGTCGATCTCCCAATTAGGGCGGACTGTGGTGGATTTTTAGAAAAAATGTCGGGTGTTAAAAGTTCATGTGATTCTTGGATTCAAGAGTGTCAATCTATACGCGAAGAGTTTCCGATAGTTGACAAAAATCACAAAGACGATGCGTTTCCAAATTCATACAGAATGATTCAAGAAATTTCAAATTACCTGAAACCAAATCAAATTATCGTGACTGATATGGGGACTGCTCTTCTATCTGGACACCAATCTATCCATCTTGGTGGGGATATGACTATGTTTTCTTCTTATGGACTTGGTGAAATGGGGTATGGCTTACCAGCTGCTTTTGGTGCGGCAATTGGTGGGAAGGGTCGAGAGGTGTTATGTTTAAATTGTGACGGTGGTATGATGATGAACATACAGGAACTACAAACAATCGTTCAACATAAATTGCCCGTTAAAATTGTAATATTCAACAACGACGGATATTTGATGATTAAGCACACACAAAAAATGTTATTCAAAGGTAATTATACTGCAGTTGATGAAAATACTGGTATAGTTTTACCAGATTATATGAAGGTGGCTAAGGCTTTCGGTTATGAAGGATATAGGATTAAAACATGGAACGAGTTTCATTTTTACTTTCCCCGTTTCATGGATTACGAAGGTCCTGCTATATGTGAATTATTTATGCCCCCCGACCAAGATTTCATACCCAAAGTAAAGGGAGTGGTACAAATGGATGGTTCAATTTTCGCACCACCTATAGAAGAAATGTCACCCGTCTTACCTATGGATATCGTTACACGTATAATGGGTGACACAATATCTGAAAAATCTTCTAAGATTGTTCGGACATCTGAGAGGCAATAACCCTTACGAGATCTTCTTGACCCGCAACTAATTTTCTATTTCCAAGTTCTTCTACAAGCTTGGCAATTGAAATGTTATATTTTTCACTTGATTCTAAAATTGCCTTTTCGAAGACTGAGTGAAGTTTATGCTTAGCCGTTAATATGTTGATAATCTTGGTAACCGGGTGTGTATAGTTGGGTGTTTCGGTTATGTGAATATTCCCACATGGGTGAAGTGTGGTCATAATTTCCAAAGGTGTGTTACCAGCCCCCGCCCCAAAACCGTGAACCGTTGCGTCTATGATCGTCGCACCATTTTTTATAGCTGTCAGTGAATTCGCTACAGCCAAGCCTAAATTATTATGTCCATGAAATCCTAAATGTATTCCAATTTTTGAAAGTTCTGTAAATGTTTTTTCAACATCTTCTGGAAAAAATGAACCAGTTGAGTCCATTATTATAACTGCCGATGCACCATACGATTTCATTTTTTCAACTTCACCGACGAGTACATCTAGGGGACATGTAGCACACATCATTAATGCCCCGTATACCGTTTTATCTCTGGATACCAGGTATTCAATATGACTTTTAGTCATCGTCGCTTCTGTACAATGTGATGCGATACGAAATATATCTACACCGAGATTGATGGCTGGATCAATATCTCTTTCTATAGTCGCTAAACCGGGGATTACGTGGACTGACATTTTCGTATTTTTGAGATAATTTTTGGCTAAAGATATCATCTCTATGTCAGTGAGTTCAGCTTCCCCGATAAGTATCGAAGACGCCCCGAGACCATTTCCATGACCAATCTCCATGACGGGTATCCCAGCTTTTTCGGCGAAGATACAATGTTTTTTTATCATATCCGCCGTGAGTTTATGTGATATCGCGTGACATCCATCGCGAATTGTCAAGTCGTGATATTCAACCATTGTATTTATAGAGCTTAAAAACTTTAAATGTATAAAGACTTATATGAAACTCACCTATACTATACAAGTTTGTAACGAATCGAGAGAACTTTTTTCACTTTTGAATTTTCTCACGAAAACTATTGATGATGAAGATTATATTGATGTTGTCGTAGATTCTGGTAATACTACTGAAAAAGTTTCTCTCGTATTAGAACATTTTAAAGAGAGAATCACAGTATACGAGAGACCATTTGATAATTTCAAAACAAACGCAGATTTTCATATAGAAAAGGCGAAGGGTGAATATATTTTCTACATCGATGCGGATGAACTACCACAAGAATCTCTCATCAAGATTGTCAAACGTGTTATTGAAGAAACTGGATCTGAAATTATTGCAGTTCCACGAATCAATATCCATCCAGACATAACTGAAAGTGAGGCGGAAGAGTTTGGTTTCAATGTAAATGAGGTTGGTTTTATAAACTGGCCCGATTATCAGCTACGCATTCATAAGAATTGTGACTATATTAACTGGACAGATGAACTTCATACAAAGTTAACCGGTTCAGAGAAAATGTCTGGAATTAAAGCTGTTCCATCTCTCGCCATGTGGCACATTAAGTCTATGGATAAGCAGAAAAGTAGATGGAAGAAGGATGAAACTGGGACATATACAATTGCTCCACCTTCTAATACGGACCTATATGATTTATTAATGTAGTTAAAAAACTTTGGTGTGTGTAGTATATGATTGTTGTCGTATCGGCTCACGATGAAAAATATGAACCATTGGCGGAATGGACTCTATACAAAAATAAATTACAATACTGTTTGAAACATGGGTACAAACTTCATTATTCAAATGATTGTGGTGCAAAAGCTTGTGGAAAACCGGTGATTGCCAAACTCCCACCAATTCCAGACACCCACGTTCCCGCGGGGTGGGGTAAAATATTTGTCATGATTGAAGCGATGGAAAAATATCCGGATGCTGAATGGATATTGAACACGGACTGTGATGTCATGATTACAAATTCCGATATAAAGGTTGAAGATATTATTGAAAAATATTCGGATAACAATACACACATTTTGATTCCAGCTGACTGTAATGGTATTAATTGTGGGAATATGATTATTCGAAATTCACCAATTGGTAGGGCTTTTCTTGATACGATTGTAGCTGGTATGCCCCTGTACAGACATTGGTATATGTTTGAAAATCAGCTTATTCAGGATCTCTTTGTTGGAACACACTTGGAAGAAACAGGTATAGTACAAAATGGGACATTTTGGGGTAGGGTTGGCAAGGTTCTCCCACAACGTGTAATGAATTCGTATGACTATAAAAACTTACCTCGACTCAAAGAGCGAACAAATTTTAACGATATAATGGGAACCGATGGACAGTGGCAAGAAGGTGATTTTATGATTCAATGGCCGTCGACAGATCTAGAATTTAGGATTGCGGCGGCCAAGGACATGTATAATAATCTCAATAAATAGTAGCAATGGATGAATGTGTGGACAGATTACAATATTATTGCGACAAAATTGCTGGTGAACTCAGCAAGATTCCCCAAAACTACAAACTCATTGAACAGTATGGTCATTTAGATCAGGAAGTTTATAATATCGGTGAGGAATACAAACTACTAAAAATAAAATTGGATGAACTAGGGCACAGGATTAATTCATCTAAGTTTGGATTAAAAATGATAGAGGCTGAGATTGAGAACATCAAACAACAAGAGTCTTCTCGTGACCAACCTGGAGATCCGTATTTACCATGATTTCAAAGCCGGCATCTGTGAGGTTTTTACAGAATGAGACATCCTCCGAGCAGGTGTCCCTCAG
>Ga0209305_1001806_pt1 | contig 13298 bp, 9 predicted proteins | sample COGITO_mtgs_1103_FD_184792 | JGI IMG/M metagenome (GOLD analysis project Ga0209305, IMG submission 184792) | Pelagic marine microbial communities from North Sea - COGITO_mtgs_110321 (SPAdes) (version 2) | ecosystem: Environmental > Aquatic > Marine > Epipelagic ...
GCTGCTGTTAAATAGAGTTGCTGATTCTTAGGAAATGTATGGATATTAATCTTAGGCAAGTTAGGAGTGCTGAATTCGATGCTGTTTATGGCATACTCCATGAAAATGCCACTTGGCTTTTATCAAGAGATATTCTTCAATGGCCACTGGATTGGCTGGAATCAATAAGCCCTGTGATAAAAACATCAATTGATGCTGGATTATTTTATGCAGTAGAAATTGATAATGAAGTGGCGGCAGTCTGTGAAATAAAAACTGCTCCAGAAATATTATGGGGTAACAATCAAACCGAAGCACTTTATATTCATAAACTTGCGATTCGGCGTAAATATTCAGATTATGGCTTAGGTCGGAATATACTTGATTTAATTAAGTCAAAAGCTAAGCAAAAAAATATCAACTTCTTGCGTTTAGATTGTGTGGCACATAACGATAAACTCAGAGAATATTATGAATCTTGTGGATTCAACTTAGAAGGCATCGTCGATGCTGGAGAGGTTAACCTTGCTCTGTATGAGCTTTATATTCAACGCTGAAAAACCTCGGTATTATGTTAAAATCACACCATTACTCCTTTTTCCTATATTTCCCATTATAAACTGGACACATCATGATTCCTTGGACTCTTCTAGGTTTAGCCAAAATTCCGAATAGCGAGGGTGAGTTAGAGCTAACTCAGCGTGACAAAGAATTTTCTATTCATATGAAAGGTGTCCGTGGTGAGCTAATGAATAGCCGTATGCACAGCTCTGAATTAGCTTTGTCTGACCTGGGCTGTGCCCATGTAAAAAACACTGAGAATGCAAAGGTCTTAGTCGGTGGTATGGGGATGGGATTTACTTTAGCCGCGGCGTTAAAGGCGACAACGCCAAGCTCTAAGGTTGTGGTAGCTGAGTTAGTGCCCGATGTTATTGAGTGGAACAAAGGTCCGTTAGGAGAGTGTGCAGGACGTCCATTAGATAATAGCCGAGTGATCGTTCATGTGGGGGATGTGGCTGAATTGTTCAAAGCAAAGCAGCCTGAGTTTGACGCTGTTTTATTGGATGTGGATAACGGTCCTGAAGGCTTTACTCATGGTGACAACAATAGTTTATATTCACTTGATAGTTTATCTGCCATTAGACAGACGCTGAAGCCTAAAGGTGTATTAGCCGTATGGTCGGCATGGCACGATCCTAAATTTACGACTCAGCTTAAAAAAGCCAAATTCAAAGTTGAAACTAAAACCGTGAGAGCGCATAACGGTAAAGGTAGCCGTCACACGATATACCTCGCCGCGAAAGTATAGTTTTGCGCAGTCAGTATTGGTGTTATTAATATCCAGACTTCAAATACTGACTATTTTAAGGGTTACTTACTTAGGATTTATAGCTAGGATCTTTCCCTAAAATAAATGCCATCGCTATCCCGACCAGTAAGCCAAACAAATGTGATTCAAAGGATACTTGGGGAAGTGTGGGTAATACGCCTAAAATGAGCCCACCGTAAACGAAAGCGACTAGGCAACTGACGATAAAGAGTTTGAACTCTCGACTGATAAAACCTGCAACGACAAGGTAGCCAAATAACCCATAAATAACCCCGCTCATGCCAATATGATTGGCACTTCTACCGAAAAACCAGACCAACAATCCTCCAATCAGCGCGCTGGTCGTAAATACTAATACGAAGCGCGTTCGCCCGTGACTTAGCATTAATAATGTTAGCACAAATAATGGGACCAAATTACTGATCAGATGCACCAGGCCTCCATGCAAAAAGGGGGCGAATACAATTCCGCTTAGACCGCTAATATTTCTTGGTATTATGCCAAAGGATCGGAAAAAACCACCGGTGAACTGATTAATAACTTCGATAAAGATAATCAATAGGCATAACTTTGTTGAAATTTTTAACCGATTAGAAAAAGAGACGTAGGTTCGTTTAATCATGCTAACTCGTAACGTTTTATTTTATTAATTAATCCCTGGCGGGTTATTCCCAGTGCTTGAGCGGTATGGGTTTTATTGCCTTGGTGTTTTTTCATTGTCTGGGTAATAAGTGATATTTCTAGTTCGCTTACCTGCTGTTCTAGCGTCTTTTTAAGCGGTGTCTTATCTAATGCTGAGTAATACAAAGAGTCATTATTCGGCATCTTTTCAGCAAGATTCTTGATAGCACTTTCTCCTCGTATTAATGCAATTTCTTGCAAGCCTAGGTGATTTGTCAAACAGATCGCTGCCGCACTCTCTAATGTGTTTTTTAGTTCTCGTACATTCCCAGGCCAAGGTGTATTAATAAACCAGCAACAGGCTTTTTTATCTAGACTGATGTCTGTTTTATGTTCATGGTTATAGCGCATTAAAAAGTGATCGATTAAAACACCGATATCTTCTTTTCTACTTTCAAGGTGGGTCGTGCTGATAGTGAGACCTTTAATACGGTAATAAAGATCTTCGCGGAATTGACCGCTTTTTACTTCTTTCGACAAGTCTCTGTTAGTCGCACACACTAAGCGAGCATTGAGCGTTTCTAATTGACGGCTGCCAACAGGATAGTAACTACCGTCTTGTAGTACGCGTAATAATTTAACTTGCATCGCTATCGGCATTTCGCCAATTTCATCCAAGAATAAAGTGCCTTGATCTGCGCTGGCTAATAAGCCTTTGCGATCACGGTCAGCGCCTGTAAAGGCACCTTTTTTATAGCCGAACAATTCACTTTCTAATAACTCGGAGGGAATTGCTCCGCAGTGAACCGATACTATTTTATGTGATTTTCGGTCGCTGTTATTATGGATAGCCTTAGCGATAATTTCTTTACCCGTACCACTGGGGCCTTGAATTAATACAGGAACTTGAGTATTTGAAATACGCTGTATTAATTCACGCGTTGATTGAACGGCACTGCTTTTTCCTATGAGGCCAAAATTAGACGTCTCTTGACGTTCCTCTTTCTGCTCTAAATTATGTTCTAAATTTTTAATCTGTAGTAACAAGCTATTTTTTTCTAATGCTCTCTCAATAATGAGTTGCAGCAAATCAGGGTCGATGGGTTTGTTAATAAAGTCCCAGGCACCCAGTTCAATTGCTTTTAATGCCAGCGCACGATCACTGTGTGCAGTTAATACTAATACGGGAACGTCGTTATAGTATTTTAAGTTCTCTAGGCTATCTTCGGGGCGAAAGCTAGGCGGTAACGATAAATCATGAATGACTAAATCAAAGCTTTTATGATCATCTTTATGGTGACTGTTCGAATGTTTAAATAATGCTAGCCCACTAGCAGCATCGTGTGCGAATTCAACGTGATAACCTGCTTGTTCTAGCCAGAGTGCACATAATTCGCAGAAGGCCACTTCATCATCGATTAATAATATTTTAGTTGTCATCTTAATTATTCTGGCTTTTTAACGTTAGAGGTAAACTGATCACAAAGGACACTGGCCAGCCGAGTTGGTTGCTGTGGTTAATTGTGCCGTGATGGGCATCAATAATTCGACGCACAATAGATAAACCTAGCCCGCTACCGCCACTGCGCTGAGTAATAAACGGCTCAAACAAATTGGGTAACATTTCAGGGGGCACTTCTGGGCCGTTATTGTTCACTTGAATCAAGGTATTGCCCTTATGTTGGCTGAGTTGTAATTCAATTTTTCCATTGGTAATGGTTGAGGTGAAGGCGGCGGCATTTTCTAATAAGTTAATAAGAATCTGTTGAATGCGTTCACTATCATATTGCCCCATCAGCTCTGGTTCGCTGGTTAAATCGATGGAGACTGAAAACAGGCTGCTGATTTGCTGAATAACTTGCTGTGCAATGCTTACTAAATTTTGCTGTGATGTCTTGAGTTCAATATTGCCTGCGTACGACAAGGTATCTCGAATCATTAATTCAGCGCGGGCGACTTGATTTCGAATGTGATTTTTTATTTTTTCATCGCACTGTGCTGATGCCATATTAATAATATTCAGTGGATTTCTAAGCTCGTGTGCGATGGCTGCAGTAAGACCGCCAAGTTCAACTAGGTGTTGCTGCTCGATGCGCTCACGCTCTGCTCGTGCTTCTATTTTTGCTAATTGAATCGAACGCTCTAACGATGTGCAGGCATTGGGTATGAGTGCCGCTAGTAATTCAGCCATGTGTTGTTGCGCAGGTGGAATATCATCCCAGCCAGATAGTTGGCAATCCCAGTCACCGCGTTTTATACAGACGAATAATGCCGTCGTGTTTTTTGTTTGAGGTTCAATCGCATCGGATTCAACATAAATATCTCCGGTAGCATTAAGAATTCTTACGCCGATGTTTTCTTGTCTTTTACCATCTCTGTGTTTAGTCAGAGGAGCATGTTGTTGCCAAATATTCTCTATCGTATGCGCAAGAGTTTGCCATGAGGTGGCTTTGTTTAATTGATGTAGCCACTGGTTTAGTGTGACTTCATCAATGCTGGCGCCTGGATAAATTAAGCGGTCGGAGAACTGTTTCGCTGGGCCATAGAGTAGCCAAGCCAGTAATAATAAAATACTAGAGTAGATAAAAAGTTGCAGTGTCGGAACGGTCGCGAGTTCTGTCATCGCCACAGGGGCAATAAACGCCAATAATAAACTCATCAGCAACATAGATACGATGAGTATGGCTAACCATTGTATTGCTTGGCTGACCCATCGATTGACTTCGACTAAGCGATAACGAACAACCGCGTAGACGACCAATACGACATAGCTTGGTAATGCGAGCATTGGGTAGGGGAAGAAGTCGATTTCTAAGGATGGCAAAATGAAACTGGTCGCCAGAGAAAACCCCCACGCACCAACGGCGAACATAGCAATGATTGAGCGACGCTTGTTGCCTAAGTTATTACGGTAACCGTATAGCAATAGAATGTGAGCCGCAATGCCAACCCCAACGGCATACAGTAAATTGAGCCAACCAATGGAATCTATGTGAAAAAAATGAGGAAAAACATTCCACGCTTCAATATGACCGCTTTCTCCCCAAATACTCAGAAGTGTAATCGCGATGGCAAATAAGTACAGCAAGGGGGTAAAGCGGTAACTTTTCTCGGCAATAGGAATACTGCCTCGTAGCCATAACAGTACAAAGTGTAAAAAGGTGGTGGGTAATAAAGGATTGGCTAATAAAAGGCTACGGGCAATTTTAGGATAACCTTCAAGCGCTGCAATATGACCAAAACACCAAATAGCCATGGATAGACAAAATGCGGCGAGGGCGATGAGCGCGGGTTCTTCTTTACGTTTTAACCAAAGCCAGGCAGCAGTAATCGTGGCGGATAATATGGTTATCCACAGGCTGGCGGAAAAAAATGAAATGAGCATGTCTGTAAACTCTCTTTACGGCAAATGGTTCTAGCTGCCTAGATAGTTTACACCTGAGTGGGTTGATTTTGCTATTTTTCGTTGTGCCCTAGCAAGCGATGCCCTTGAGGATGGCGTTCTATCGTATATTACCTAGTATTAATAAGTTGGCACGAAAACCGCTATAACTATCGTTATAGATAGCATAGGTAGGTATGCTATTAAGCCATTCCCCCTCAGTAGATAACTTACAAACAAGGCAGCGTTTATGTTTGATCTTTTTGCCACACTCCCGGATACCGCGATGCTATCACGCATGCAATTTGCGTTTACCATTAGCTATCACATTATATTTCCCACGATCACAATTGGTTTGTCGCTGTACTTAGCGTTTATGGAAGGCATGTGGTTAAAGACAAAGAACCTCGCGTATTTACAGCAAGTGAAATTTTGGATGAAGCCATTTGCGATTACTTTTGGTATGGGCGTTGTTTCTGGGGTTGTGCTGTCGTATGAATTTGGCACCAACTTTAGTAAGTTCTCCGAAATAGTGGGCCCGGTGCTCTCGCCTTTATTAGCCTACGAAGTTTTAACCGCCTTTTTCTTGGAAGCAGGTTTTCTCGGTATTATGCTATTTGGTTGGAATCGAGTAACGCCTAAGGTGCATTTTGCCGCAACGTGTATCGTTGCTTTGGGTACTGTGAGTTCATCGTTTTGGATTTTGGCAGCGAACTCTTGGATGCATACTCCCGCAGGTTATGAAATTGTAAATGGACAGTTTCAAGTAACTAGCTGGTTAGAGGTTATTTTTAATCCGTCTTTTCCGTATCGTTTAGCACATATGTTATTGGCGACCTTTTTATCGGCGTCATTGTTATTTGCGGGTGTGAACGCTTATTACTTGCTAAAGGGCACGCATAAAGAATTTGCTAAAATCGGTTTCTCCACTGCGATGTTCGCGATTCTTATTTTGGCACCCGTACAAATATTAGTGGGCGATTTTCATGGCTTAAACGTAGCGCACCATCAGCCCGTTAAGCTTGCCGCCATGGAAGGTATTTGGAAAACAGAGAAAGGCGCGGCACTGCGTTTGTTCGCGATTCCTGATCAAGAAAATGAAACTAACCATTTTGAGCTGTCGATTCCTAAAGCCGCTAGTTTCTTGATTACTCACGATGTAGACGGCGAGATTGCAGGTTTAGATCAGGTCGAAGAAAAAGATCGTCCACAGGTAGCGGTTGTATTTACAGCCTTCCGCATTATGTTGGGATTAGGGGGATTAATGTTACTGCTGGGTGTTGCGGGAGCCGTCGCTCGTTATAAAAAGCGTTTGTTTGATTTTAAGCCTTTATTGTATCTGTCGGTCGTCATGATTCCTGCTGGAGTGATTGCAACGCTAGCGGGTTGGTATGTTGTGGAAGTGGGTCGTCAGCCATGGTTAGTGCAAGGTTTGGTGCGCACAGCGGATGTGGTTTCACCGTTACCTGCAGAAACCGTTGCTTTCACGCTGGGCTTATTTGTCATTGTATATACCAGCTTATTTTTCACCTACATTTACTTTATACGCAAGCTGGTTTTAAAAGGACCACCTAGTTTAGATGAAGTACAAGCGTCACTGATGAATCCAGCGCTAGAAGATAATGACGATTTACCGGCTACTTTAAACCCTGCCCAAGTGGATATTGGTTATGGTCAAGAGTTGTCGGAGTACTTGCAGAGTAAAGATAAGCAGGGCAAAGATAAACAGCCACAAGATAAAGGAGAAAAATAATGGATATCGCACTGGTCTACTTATTGTTAATCGGTTTTGGAGTTTTGGTGTATGTCTTATTAGATGGCTTTTCACTGGGAGTTGGTATCTTATCCCCACTGTTAAAAAATAGTGATAATAAAGCCATCGCGATGAAGAGTTTATCGCACATCTGGGACAGTAATCAGACATGGTTGGTATTTGGTGGCGTAGTACTTTTTGTTGCCTTTCCTGTGGTGTATTCGTTTGTATTGTCGAACTTATACTTACCCATTATTTTAATGCTGGTGGCGTTAATTTTTAGAGGCATTGCGTTTGAATTTCGATTCAAATCAGATCGCAGTCAAGGGTTTTGGGATTTAAGTTTTGCGTTTGGATCTATCATTGCCACGTTCTGCCAAGGCATTATTTTGGGAGCGTTGGTCGGTGATATGTCGAGCACCAAAACGTTAGCAGATCCGGTTGATTGGTTAACTCCATTTTCGATCACTACAGGTTTTGCCCTGCTGAGTGGTTATGGTTTATTAGGTGCGTGCTGGTTAGTACGTAAAACGGAAGCCAGTTTACAGGTTGTTGCAAAAAAATTAGCGCAGAAATTGTTGTTCATAATGTTGGCTTTTTTTGCGGTAGTAAGCATTTGGATGTTGATCGATCAGCCTGCTGTTGCAGAGCGCTGGTTAAACTTCCCTGGTAGTTTGGCATTGTTACCCTTGCCGCTATTAAGTCTCTTTTTCGCGTATCGTTTATGGTTCATTCTGCGTGAAAGAACAGAGCCCGGTCTTAAACCTTTGGCTTATGCGATGGGATTATTTGCGACAGCCTTTGGCGGCTTAGTGGCTGGTATATTCCCTTATATTATTCCAGGTCGATTGACTATTTGGGAAGCAATTGCTCCAGATAAAACGGTGTATTTTACGTTAGTGGGAATTCTAATTTTCATTCCGGTGGTTATTGCTTATAACATTTATGCTTATCGTACTTTTAGCGGTAAGACTTCTATGAAGGACGGCTACTAATGAAAATGCTAATAGAAAAACTTGCTTTCAAAAGCCAGTGGCTGAATGCGTTGGCTTTATACATGGTCGGTGTATTGAGCCTTGCGGTTGTGGCTTATGGCTGTAAGGCATTATTAAACTTGTTGTAAGGATGCTCATATCGTAATGATAATAAAGGCACCGTTTCTGAGGCAGTGTCTTTTAGTCTTTTACAAAAAAATGATTATATAAATCATCTTTCACAGAACTTTTACTCTTAAGTAGTGCATAACTCTGGCCGATACAGAGTTATGCACTATTTAAAAAAATGTTGCCACTGTGTTAAATCAGCTCGTGAAGCCGTCCATGACGGACACAGCTCGACAGCCTTCGTTGGCACAAGCAGCGATGACTAGCCTGTGCGCCCTAGCGTAAGTCAAAAATTTTTTTCTGGCAGTGGTCTTAATTTAGAACTCAGTCTTGCTTCTGGGCAAGAGATTGAATTGAATATTCGTATTAACCAAGCGTGACGATCAAGCGGCGATATACGGGCAAATGAATTATCAGTGATTATTGGATCAAGTGGATAGGGCAATGTCTGTTATGGATGACAAACAGCAAGGCAAATAATTGTCTGATTTTTAAAGTCAGGTATCCATGTATTATTTTCTACAGCAAGTTTGGGCAATCAATTATTACAAGAACTCGGTGCTTCTGCTGATCAGGCGACGACGATTATTGGTCTAGTATTCAGGTATTAGCAAGTGATCATCAGTCGGGATCTCCTTCGAGCGTCAACAGGCAATTTATGAATATAAAGATCGTGATGATGTGTATTTACAATAAAATATGGCTTTGCCATATAACTGTCTTTAACTCGTAGTGTTGCTGACATCTTATCCCTGTTTAATGATGATAATTAAATACCGTTGATCAGGGAGATCACATGAATAGGAAAATTATTTATTCACTGCTCGCATCACTAGGTTGTGTTACAGCACACTCAAGTTTTGCAAACCTCACGATTAATGAAGTAGACGCAGATCAATCAGGTATTGATTCTTCTGAGTTTATTGAGCTTTATGATGGCGGCATCGGCGAAACATCATTAACGGGTTATAGTTTGGTTTTTTATAATGGCAGTAATGATCAAAGTTATCGTACAGTCGATTTAAATAATTTATCAACCAATTCTAACGGCTATTTTGTTATCTGTGGTGATGACAGTTTGGTTGAAAATTGTGATTTGGATCTAACACCTAATACCAATCTTATTCAAAACGGTGCTGATGCCGTTGCATTATTTCAAGCACAGGCGTCGGAATTTCCTAATGGTAGCCAGGTTACTAATGCTCATCTTATTTCCGCTCTGGTTTATGATACCAACGATAATGATGATCTTGGTTTGTCGGTATTTCTTACAGGAGGTGCTGTTCAGGTAAATGAAAATCAAGCGGGTAATAAAGACTTTGAATCTATTCAGGCTTGTTCTGAATGGACAACGGCTTTACCGACGCCGGGTCTAGACAATCAATGTGAGCCCGTAGAGCCCATTAGTGATTTAGGCGAGTGTGGTGAGACGAATCAGAGTGCATTTAATTACATAAGCACAGTACAGGGTGATATGAGTGATGTGTATTCGGATGCGAGTTTACTATTAGACCAATACGTTATAATTGAAGCTATTGTGACGACTGATTTACAAGGTGGACCATTAGCCAATGGTGATACGTCTTATCAATACAGTGGTTACTGGCTGCAAGAAGAAATTGCAGATTATGATGATAATGACAATACCTCAGAAGGTGTCTTTGTCTACGACTTTTCTAATGACGTAAATGTCGGCGATAAAGTCCGCTTACTTGCTCAAGTGGCTGAATTCAATCAGGTGACCCAGTTAAAATCAGTGCAGGAAATGAAAGTTTGCTCGCAAAATAATCATTTACCTGATGCGATTAGCCTTTCCTTACCGGTCAATTCACTCACCGACTTTGAAGCATTGGAAGGCATGTTAGTGAGTAATGCTCAGCACTTAGTGATCAGTGATTTATACGGTACAGGCTATGGTTTAGGTAATTACGGGCAGTTTGTTGTGTCTTCAAAATTACATTTTCAACCGACTGAAATAGCGCTGCCAATGTCTGAAGAAGCGCAGGCGATATCAGAGGCTCGCTTGTTGGATGTATTATTAATTGATGACGGCGTATCAAAATCGTATCCAAGTTTTATTCCTTTTCCAGATAGCAGTGGTTTATCTGCCGACAACCCAATGCGTATAGGTTATACCGTTCCTCAGGTAGCAGGCGTTCTGCATGCCTATCGAAACAATTATACGCTGGTACCTTCCGCTATTACGATTGATCCAACACATGCGCGTACACTTGAACCAGTAAAAGATACCAATGCTAATTTAATTATTGCCGGTATGAATGTGCTTAATTATTTTAATGGCGATGGCTTAGGGGGAGGGTTTCCAACTGCACGCGGAGCAAGAACAGCAGAAGCTTTTGATATGCAAAGTAAAAAAATAGTTGCGGCTCTGCAAGCGATCGATGCCGATATTATTGGATTGATGGAATTGGAAAATGATGGGTTCTCTAGTAATAGCGCCATTCAAAATCTGATGAGTGAGCTAAATCAAGTTCAGCGAGCAGGTAATGAATATCGTTTTGTGAATCCTTTTCCTGATGAACCGGGAAAACTGATGGGTACTGATGCCATTACTGTGGGTTTATTATATCGTCCAGGTAAGGTGTCTTTAATGGGCGAGACCGTTATTTTGAATAGCGTAAACTCACCATTAGATGATGAAGGCGAGCCACTGTTTGATGATAGTAAAAATCGACCATCATTAATTCAAACATTTAACTTTGATCATCAAAAATTCACTTTGTCGGTGAACCATCTAAAATCCAAAGGTTCTCGCTGTGGAGAAGTAAACGAAGGTAGTGATGGTCAAGCGAGCTGTAATATTATGCGCACTCGGGCTGCTGAAGGTTTGAGTCAATTTCTAGCGACAAATCCAACGGGTATTAAAACGAAAGAGATTATGATTCTTGGGGATCTAAATGCCTATAGCAAAGAAGATCCAATGCAGACATTTTATTCTCATGGTTTTGCCAATTTAAAATACACCGATAAAGCAACAGAAGCCCAACCTTATTCTTATTCTTTCTCAGGATTTTTAGGCAGCCTTGATCATGCGCTCGCAAGTGAGTCTTTGCTTGAACATGTTGTGAGTGTTGATGCTTGGCATATCAATTCGGTAGAGGATAGCTTGATGGATTATCAGACGGAAGAGAATGGGCAAAACTATGACTCTATCGACCATTATGCGGAACCGGATGCGTATCGCTCATCAGATCATGATCCTATTGTTGTTTCTTTAGATATGCCAGGAGGTCATTTAGGATTTTTTGGCTTGGCATTGTTGAGCGCATTAGCATTTAGCAGAAAAACATCAATGGAAGATGCTAGATAGAAAAGGACGGCATAGCCGCTGATAATCGATAGTGACGTTTGAGTGGGTAGTGTCGTTATACTACCCATTCCTCATTATTAGTCGTTTGATGACGAAAGCGCAGATGGATCGTTATCTTCATATACTACTTGGTTGCGGCCGTGATCTTTAGCGACGTATAAAAAATCATCGGCTTGTTTTAACAACATATCCTCGCCTTCGTAATGAGAAGGAATAACAGATGCTAGGCCAATACTGATTGTCACTGAGAAAGTATTCTCTTGCCATTCAACTTGCAGATCAGCAATAGATTGTCGAATTTTTTCTGCAACTTGATAAGCACCTTCTTGCGGAGTACTGGGCAGCAGTACAGTAAACTCCTCGCCTCCATAACGACTAACAGCATCACTTGATCGTTGCATAACGTCTTTAATGCTTTTAGCAACGGCTTGTAATACAACATCACCGGCTTGATGGCCATAATTATCATTGAATGACTTGAAGTGGTCGATATCGATAATTAACAGCGCGATGTTTGATTTATCACGATAGGCACGGCGATATTCTGAAGGGAATTTTCTATCAAAATAATGGCGATTTTTCACTTGAGTTAACGAGTCTGTTATTGAAGCTGTTTGTAGATGATCGTTTAATAGTTCTAATTCTTCTGTGCGTTCACGCACCTTATTGTCGAGTTCTTGATTGGCTTTGATTTGAATGTCGAGCATTTTTTGCTGAGCAACTAAGCGCTTTTTACGCTCATTATTAATTCGGTCAGCCAAACCTAAAGCGAGTAATAGAACTTCTAGTATTGCGCCTATTTCGATGGCATGTTCTGTTAGCGCATTGATAGGAAGCAAGCCGAATTTTTGCCCTCCGTAGAGCAGAAACCCAACCAGTACTGTTGTCCAGGCAATAATGAACAGCATTATTTCTCGGCTTTTAGTGCGTAACCATTCTTGCAAGGTTGTGGATATAGAAATGGCAGCGGCCATAATAGAAAGAGCAGCCCCAACCCTAATCATTATGGCGTAAGGCAGTATCAAGGCAGCCAGAGAGTAAATGAGTGTAATCCAAATAAATAACAAAATAAGTCGGTTCAAACCTGGCCGAATGGTTGCTAATTTCAAAAATGTTGAGCTGAATAATGCGGCGAAAATAATAGTGGGGCCTATTAAAAAGACGACGGAGAGCTCATGTATTCTCGGGCTGTTGGGCCATAAAAGTTGATACCCCCAGCCATGAATACTGGCCATAAATAGAGTGAACGAAGCGATATACAATACGTAATATAAATAAGTGCGTGCGCGAACAATAAAGAAAATAACTGAATTGTAAAAAAGCATACTTAATAAAATCGCATAGAAGGCGGCACTAATCGCATTCTCAGTTGCTGCGTTTTGCCAGAAATGACTTTCTGTTTGTAATGAAAGTGCAAGCTGCAACGAGCTGGTCGTTTGTACGTGAAGGTAGATCGAATACTCTTGATCTGTATGAAGATCTAATGGAAATACAAAAGTCGGTTGTTGAATGGGGCGCTGAGCAAAGGGCAGAGTATCTCCGCTATGAAACTCTTGAACGACCTGATTATCGGCGAGTAAATAAACGTCAATGTTATCCAATAATGGATAATTGCTGCGTAAGAACCATTGAGTATTTGAATCGTGTATGTTTTGTATAGGGATTTTGAACCAGAAGTGTCGCTCATTAAAACCAAAGCTGGCATCTTTGAGGTTGATGTCATTCCAAATAGATTCCTCTTGTTGACGCACCTCGTCTAGTGATAAAACTTCATCATGGCTAAAGTATTTTGCTAGGCC
>Ga0209305_1001817_pt1 | contig 13241 bp, 9 predicted proteins | sample COGITO_mtgs_1103_FD_184792 | JGI IMG/M metagenome (GOLD analysis project Ga0209305, IMG submission 184792) | Pelagic marine microbial communities from North Sea - COGITO_mtgs_110321 (SPAdes) (version 2) | ecosystem: Environmental > Aquatic > Marine > Epipelagic ...
TGTGTGGTTCTAAAGAGTTGGTTCGTCTCTATAATTTTTATTAGGGGATTTCAACAGAACAGCAGCCGTCACAAAAAGAAGAAAAAAACTTCAGAGTCAAAACTTTTTAACAAGAGAAGAACTCAAGTCTGTCTCTCTCGCCATTAAAAAAAGTTCATTCATCGACGACGACGATTTTTTTCCCTTTGCAACTTTTCTTTTCTCAGAAGAAGACACAAGAAGAAGAAGTAAAGAAGAAGAAGTCGTCACCAAAGTTACCACCAAAATCATCATCGTTAAGTGTACATATATAAATGCCGCAATCATCGTCGTTTAAGAAGAAAAAACAAAGCTCGTCTAACTCTGCGTCGCAACAACTCGCGGCTTTGAATTTTAAAAAGAAACAAATCGCGAAAAACCGACACGGGAAACGCATCGAAACTCGAAAAGGCCAGTTTCTTAAGAAGACGAACAAGTTGACGGATAACTTGAAAGCGTCCATAAAAATTACTCGAGAGGTGAACTTGAAGAACGAGTTAGAGTTTGCGAGAAGAGCGACGAGTTCAGGTGGGACTTTGCGCGTGATTAAAGCACCCGAAGGGACGGAAAAAGGCGACGGAATTAAAGGTCCGAGACCGAAGAAACAGAAACCGGTGGTGAAAATTGGCAAAGGCGGGAAACGCATGTAAAAAGAAGAAGAACACGAAGAAGAAAAGAAGAAGGAGAGTGTTACTACATCTGTACTGCGTTTTACCAAAATGATGAAAGGATTTTTGAACGCGTTGAAATCGTCGCTCGATCCGGACGGCGGCGGGATAGACGCTTCGATAGACAAAATAGACATCCGAGACGCGATGGAACTTCGCGTTCGGCTCATACACGATACTTCCGCTTTTATTCGTTTGCCGTCGAGAGCGTGCGAAAGTTTGCTCGTAAAAGCTCCAAAGTTCCCGTTACCAATGAAAGTGAAAGTTATCGAGAGAGGCGCGCATACGAGTGGTAGTAGTAATAATAATCGAAACGGGGGCGCGCCTTACGATATTCCCGCGCACGAGAAAGAGAAAATATTCTCGGTAATTAAATACGTTTCTTGGGCAGGCTCGACGTCGGAGTTGGGAGGACAGATATTTATGGACGTCCCAATCGCGGCAGCGAGATGTTTAGGTTTAGAAGACGGAGACTTGTGCCGAGTTTGGCCCGTCTTTTTTGCGCCGATTGCAGCCGCCGTTCACGTTTCACCCATGCGAAAAGACGATTGGGACGTTGTGTTCGCACAAAGCGACCGGGTGGAAGAGTCTCTGTTGAAGCAACTTGGGAGTGCGTACGATGGAATGAAGTTTCCGTTTTTTCCAAGTGTCCAAGCGGGCGGGAAACCGGTCGTGTTGAAATGCACGAAAGTGGAAGCTTACGTAGAAAGTAGCGAAAATAATAGTAAAAATAGTCAAGTCTTTCCGTCGGTCGTTCGATTAGCGCCGAACACCGAGCTCATCGTCGCACCACCGGCGAAGGAAGACGTAACGGGCGATGAGCTACGAGACGGCGACGACGACGACGACGACGACGGCGAGAAGGAAGAGGAAAAAATGAAACCGTTTTGCGCTCGCGTGCAAAGTCCGACGTATCACATTTTGGATGAACTCGCGGTGAAAGTAGATCGCGATTTTAAAGCTATGAATGATGCAACTATCGACGATTTCAATTGCGAGTTAAGTGGGGTCGCGTTACTTCGAGTGTCAAAAGATAAAAACGAGCAAGAGTTACCCTGTCGAGAAGGCCAGTTGTGTCGCGTGAAAATATATTCGGAGGAGAAAAAATTTCGCAACGACCGCTCTGCGCTCGTGCGAATAAAATATTCCTCGCACGAACACTTACGACCAGGCCACGTGGCGTTGTCGAAAGCAATCATGAATCTTCTAGGAACCGTTCAAGGCGATACGGTTGTGTTGAGTAGAGGTCCAAAACCGTTAAAAGTGGATGATTTCGCGCAAGTTGTCATTCAACTTCGACCGATCGTCGTGAAAAAGGAAAAGAAAAAATTCAAGATTCACGAAGACGACGAAACAAGCAGCGAGGACGAAGCAGATGGATTCGATTCGGACGATTCCGAGGACAGAAATAGAAAGAATCCCATATTCAACGACACTGGGCTACTTCCAAAATCGAAACCGTTGACGGCTGCTCAAATTCTCGCGAGAAAACTCACCGCTCCGCAACGCATCGCGCTCGGTTTGGGTCATCTAAATGTCTTAGCAACGGACGAAAGCGATTACGACAGCGATGACGAAGAGGAGGAAGCATTATCTGATTTGCGTTTGATTACACCGGAATCGTGTAATTCTGGTGCCAAACATGTTCTTCTCGATTGGCTCGAGGCACACGTGAAGTATACCGGTTCTGGCGAGTGCGGAGATATCGGCAACAGTCGAAATGGTTTTAGTAATGATAATGATAGTAATACTAGTAACGATGGCATGCATTTGAGTTCGGATTCTAAAATCTTGTTATCGAGCGATGAGATTGGAAGCGGAGGGTATTTGCCGTTCGCGAGTTTTGAAGTGACCATTAGCGTGATTGGAGGGAAAGCGACGTATTTATCCGAAGACGCGATTCCACTGATTTATATCACTCGTGACGATCTCGTGAAAGAAAACTCGCGCGTAAGGGTAGAACTCGGGAAAACGACTGTTTATTTAGACCCGAGGAAAGAGCACGCGAATTTACTCGAACCTTGTTTAGGCGTGTCCGTGATGCCTTCATACGGGCGGTATAAACATCTCGGTGACGTTGCGCCTGGAGAGAGTTACAAGAAAGTCGCGATTGAAGTTTTGAAACGCGTGCGAGTGTCGTTATGGGAGGAGGCCCAAATTATGCGAAATGAACAAAATTGTTTCCAAATCCCAGGAGGCTCTATGCTTTGCGGTAAACCTATTGGATCGCATCGAGACCCGCTGGCGAAAGGCATCGCGTGGAGCATCGCGAACGATCCAAACTGTTACGCGAGCGTCGTCGAAGTGAAATGTAAGGATTTACCAACGCACCCTCGGAAAGCGATGAAAGCGTTACGACACGCGTTACAAGCGGCACATTTGCGAGCACCAGCTATTTGTTTACTTTTAGATCTAGACGCGGTGTGTAAAAAACAGCCAGAAGGGGCTGAAGATGCGGGTGAAATGGACGACGCATATCACATCGCGGCGTTACTCGCGGATGAGATTAAATATTGCGTAAACATGGAAACCGTTTGTTTCGTGGCTACGGTGCAAGAAAAAGAGAACGTGGCTAAACCTTTGCTCGATCAAGAGGTATTTATTAAGTTTCAGGATATTGGACCTATGGAAGACGACGCTCGTAAAGAGTCTTTAATGTTAATTTCCGCCGGCTTGAACTTTTCCACCTCCGAGGACGTTGCGGAGGATATTGCGCAAGACAGAAAAACAATCGGATACGACTTACGGGATTTAGACATTCTCGTCACTCGCGCAATTCAAAACGCGTTCAAACGGTTAAACTTAGACGAAGATCCTGAGTTTCAAAAGCGAAAACACGGTGGAGATCACGAGTTCATCCCATTAACGGTAGACGATTACGAAAAAGCGCGAGTGGACATCAAACCGAGCGGCGACGAAGGTTTAAATCTCACGGATCCATCCGTGTATACAATCGAAGGTGGTCTAAATGCCATTGGTGGATACGAAGGGGTAAAAAAGTTACTCGAGGATTGCATGATTCTTCCCGGACAGTTTCCGGAAGTTTTTGCGCAGTGCCCTTTGCGTCTGAAAACGAATGTCCTCCTTTATGGCCCTCCAGGTGTCGGGAAAACGTTCGTCGCGCACGCGGCGATTACAGAATCCGGCATGCGATGCATAAAAGTCCGAGGTCCTGAAATCATGTCCAAATTTATCGGCGAATCCGAGAAAGCCATTCGAGAAGTATTCAAACGCGCGCGCGCCGCTGCGCCGTGCTGCTTATTCTTCGATGAGTTTGATTCTATATGTCCTCGAAGAGGCTCCGATAACGCCGGCGTCATGGACCGATTAGTCAACCAGTTGTTGACGGAAATTGACGGATTCGAAGAGTTACGAGGAGTGTACGTCATCGCCACGTCGTCGAGACCGGACACGATGGATCCCGCTTTATTACGTCCGGGCCGTTTAGACAACTTGCTCTTCTTAGACTGGCCAACGGAGAAAGAGCGATACGACATCATGTGGAAACTCACCAGAAATATCAAGACAGACCCAGACGTAAACCTTTGCGCCATCGCGGCGAAAGAAATGCCGAACGGCTCCACCGGCGCCGACATCAAAGGTTTACTCAGCAACTGCTCAGTCAACGCCGCCACGCGCGTGATTCAAGCGCACGAAGAAGCTTTGAAACTCGATCCTACTCTCCCAAACCCGACCGAAGTCCCGTCCATTACCGCCGAGGACGTTCGCTTAGCCCGGAAAAGCGGATTCTCGCGCATGCGAGAGGTTGATCGAAAACAGTTGGATATCGTCTACGAAAATTTCAATCGAGCGAGAAGTAAAAGCATGAAGGATAAGAAGACCGCGATTATAGACGAGAGAGATTTGAAGCAAAAGTTTGCCAGTTGATGATGTGATTCATCATCACTTTCGCATTCAACAGTTAAAAGACGAATGAAGAGGTTCAGAGTGTTGTAGTAGTAGTTTTACATTTTCTTGTTGTTGTTGTTGTTGCACTAATTAGCCGTTTCTTTCTGTCTAAATTCATTTCATAAATATTCACGCGAATAAAGAAGTGCGAACAAAGCACAACGAGAGAGAGAAGAAAGAGAAGAAATAGAAGAGAGAAGAAAAAAGAGAAGCGCTCCGTGTTGTTGTTGTTGTTGTAAACGACGTAAAAATGGCCGGTGGTTCATCGTCGGATGCTTCTTCTATTCACCCGAACGCGCCGTTAACGTCTTCCTATCAGTGGAGCATTGGAACAATCTTGAGGAAAATCTTAAAAACAGTCTGGGTGATTCTCAACCTTTTGATTTTGATTGCCATCCCAGTCGTCGCGTACCAAATGCACAAACACGATTACGAACAGTTATACATAGCCTGGTTCATCGCGGGCGTTTTTGCGATGCTCTCCATTCCGATTACGTTTTACGAAGTTATTTTACATCTGGAAAACTATCGAGCTCCGAAATTGCAAAGGCACGTTATTCGGATATTGGCGATGGTACCGGTGTACGCGATTGATTGTTGGTTCGCGCTGAGATATAAGAAAGCGACTATTTATTTAGATACAGTGAGAGAGTGTTACGAAGCGTACGTGGTTTGGAACTTTTACACGTATTGCATGGTGTATTTGCAAGAGTTTTGCGTGCCCGGGTTAGAACACGCGTTGGCGAGGAAACCTAGGCAGCACCATTTATGGCCGATAAGCGTTATATTAGGACCACCGAGGGTAGGAGAGCCGTTCGTGCGGTTTTGTAGACACGGGATCATACAGTTTGTGACGTTGAGACCGTTTTGTGCGTCGATTGCGTTTTTAACCGAAGCGAAAGGGGTGTACGGCGACGGGCAGATTATGAATCCGTACGTGTCGTACCCGTACTTGGCGTTTGTGAATAATTTGAGCGCAGCCTGGGCGATGTATTGCTTAGTTTTGTTGTACCGGGCGACGAGAGAAGAGTTAGCGCCGATTAGTCCTTTCTATAAGTTTGCGAGCGTTAAAGCGATCATTTTCTTTAGTTTCTGGCAATCCGTGTTGATTGCGTTTTTAGTCAATCGAGGCATCATTAGGGTGAATTGGATCGATCCGACGTGGTCGGATTACGACAAGGCGGATTGTGCGAATGCAATTCAAGAGTTTTTAATTTGCGTGGAGATGTTTTTCTTCGCCCTTTTGCATTTATACGCGTTCCCGGCGGATGAATATAAAGCAGACGGGGGAATAGGACCGGTGGGCGGCTATAACATCGGGTTGAACTCGACCATGTCGAGAAGGAAATTGACGGATAATTTGTTCGATTTGTTCGACGTCAGAGACGTTTTGTACGACATCAAAACGTTCGTAGAAAACAACACGGAGTGGATACAGAGAAAGTTTAATCGATGCCTGGGACGTGGTGGACACGGGTCGGTACCGAATTCACCCGTGGCAGGCGCCGGAGGAGGAGGAGGAGGAATATTAGGTAATTCTCCTCGGAGCGGGACGGATTCAAAGAAGAAAGGGAAGATGAATTACGTCAAGTTCTCGAACGATGACGACGACGACGACGACGACGACGACAAAAACGGCGGCAATAACAAGAATAGCGATAGAAATCCCTTAGTAGCAAACGGGTCCAGTCATCATCAAGTCATCGTCGACCTGGAGAAAAATGGTGACGAGTATTCCCTCTCCGAAGAAGAACTCGCGCGAGGCGACAGCGTCCAACTGATGGCCACATCTCCCAGAGCTGGTGCGACCGCGATGTCGCCCGGTCAGTCCTTCGAGTTAGTCAAGAGCAGGAACAACACGAAAGGAGGTTTAGACGATCAGTTGTAGTGTTGTAATGTAGAGAAGAATAAGAAGTGTGAACTCGTATTCGTATTTTATTAAAAAATGTCTTTCTCCACTTTCATCAAGATAATCCAAAGACGGCAAAATAGACTCATAAAAATGGGCGCACCACCTCCGAAAAGGGAATACCGCCGTCGTCGACACCGAGCGAAATTCTTTCTCTGCTGTTTCTCTTTTCTTTTGTTCTCGTTGCTTTGTGCGTTTCTCTCTTCTTCTTCTTCTTTGTCTTCTTCTTTCCGGGGAAACAAAGTCGCCACCCCCGCGATTGAGAATGATGATGATGAAGTTGATTACAACAACAACGCGCAGCAGCATGAGCAACATGAGCAGCAAAACGACGACGATAACGACGACGATAACGAGAAGGAGGAGGAGGAACACAATACGTCGATTTTGCTAAACAACAACAACATCCATCATCAGAAACGTAATAATAATAAGCACAGGATTGGCGGCAGCGGTACGGGCGCTTCCAAACAGCTCGGGTTTATGAACGAGAACTTGGTTTCTAAACTGAAAGAGTTAGGGGAGAAACGACAGTTAGAAGAAGAAGAAGAAGAAGAAGAAGATTCGAAGAAGCCGTCGTTCAAAGGGTCGTTCGTGATGAACAAACGCAGAAGGAAAATGAACGAAGAGATTCCGTTTCCGAGGAAAAAGTTGAGAGATACGTTGCAGCATTACTCGTTAGGTAAAGCGAAGAGAGATTTGATCAGAGTCATTCCGGAAGAAGACGAGGTACGGTTGACTTTATTGACGAGGAGCAATAGAAAAAGTAGTAGTAGTAATAATAATAATAATAGTTTTAGAAAGAAGAACGTGTGCGCGGTTATCGGCAACGGAGGGACGTTGTTGGCGTACGATTTAGGTGAAGAGATTGATAGCGCGGATGTTATTATTCGCTTAAACGCGGGGCCTATCAAAGGCTTCGAGAAGAAAGTAGGCTCGCGAACGGATTACAGATTAGTGAACAGATTGCACATGGGCTTTAGGGAGACGAAAGAGGAAATGGTTCTGCAACATTGCACAACCCCGGACGCGTTGGACGAATGGACGAGATTTAAAGTCAAACACGAAGACGATATAAACGTGAAGAAAAAATTGTTCGCGATTGACCCAGACTTCCACGAGTTGGCTATTTCGTACACCGACAAAGGCGTCGTCTCCAACGGGTTTTACGGTTTACTCTTAGCCACGGAGCTCTGCGACCAAGTCAAAGTCTACGGTTTCTTCCGCAAGTGGAAAGGCAACGTGTATTATCACTATTACAACGGCGAAGCGCCAAACGAAGGTCAATCGTTTCGAGACGATAAAGAAGGCGACCGGTTAGAGATGTGGCTGAAAGAACGCCACGCGACGCACAAAATGGGCGAACCGTGTTTACAACAAGAAAGTGACGAAGAATGCAAAAACTGCGCGCCCGGATTGGTGTGCGCCAAGACCGCCTGGCATCCGGTGCCCAAACCCGGGTACTGTTACGACGAGAAACACCCGGAAACGCCGGCAAATGCGAAAGGTTTGCCCAGAGCTAATTGTGCGAGAAAATGCGGTAATTCTGATATATGTCCAGGTGGTAAGCGTGGGTTCTGTAGTAAGTCGCTCGTGGAGACGTCGGAGTGCGTTTTTAGTTCGTTCGTTAGATAGTTCGTTAACAGCGATGATATAAGATTGTTCGTTAGGGGAATACAAACGAAAATTTCTCCACAATCCACAAAAAAAATATAATCTTTCCGTCTTCTTCTTTAGATGATGATGATGATGATGATGCAAAGCCGAGCTAATCCTCCTCCTCCTTTTACTCGTGCTTCTGCTGTTCATCGTCGTCGTCGTCATCCAATCAGCAACACGAGAAACATCATCACTTTTAGAAGAAAAGCTTTTAGGAAGAAGAAAAGCGCAGTAATACCAAGAGGAGGATTCTTGGAAGACGCGATGGAATTCGCGAAACAGAAATCCTCGGAAGTCGAAGAGACGATTAAATCTGCTGTCACAACATCAAGGAGTAGTAGTAGTAATAAAAGATTGAACGTGGAAGAGTTGAAAGAGGCGCTTTTATCCAAAATCGCAACCGTCGAGCGAGGCGCGAGCGCGAGCGAAGAGGATAAAGAAGAGATTGACTTACTGGCTCAAAAAGTGGAAAACACGCAGAAACGTAAAAACGCGTTAGAAACGGAGGAGATAAACGGGAAATGGGAGTTGATGTACACGACGTCGGCGTCGATTTTAGGCTTGACGAAACCGAAAATTTTTCAACCGTCTGGGCCGATTTACCAAACCATCGACGCGAAGAATTTACGAGCGTTTAATAGCGAAAGCGCGCCATTTTTTAACCAAGTGAGCGCGGAGTTAACGCCAACCACGAAATCGAGCGTGGATGTACAGTTTAAGAAATTCGGATTGTTCGGCGGGTTGATTAAAATCAACGCGCCGGAAAGCGCGAAAGGGAAATTAGACACGACTTTCGTAGACGAGGATTTAAGAATTTCGAGAGGCGATAAAGGAAATTTATTCGTGTTGCTCATGCGAGACCGATCGGCGAATTTAGACGCAGAGTATTAGCTTTGACATCATTTCAATATTAATATCCCATTTCGCAGCGAGCGCTGTCGTTATGGTTGTTATAATCTGCTTCCGCCGCCGTTCCTTTTGAACTGTTCCAACGCGTCCGCGACGTCTCGTTTCCCGTATTCTTTCGCCAATCCTAAAGCGTCCAATCCTTGTCTATTTCTTAAACCGATATCAACACCTCGCGCGTTCAACAACTGCTTCACGACTTCCAAGTGGCCAAACCTGGCGGCATCGTGTAACGCGGTATCGCCATCGGAATCTTGCGCGTTGAGAGGGACGCCCAAATCGACCAACGTTTGAATCGTGTGCGCGTGTCCCCAATACGCGGCTTTGTGCAACGCCGTTCTCCCGCTCCCTGGATCACCCTCTCTCACGTCCGCACCCTCTGCTAACTTTTTAATCTCCACGACACCGTGCATCGCGCTCTCGCGAAACTTGGCCGATTTCCGTTTCATCTCTCCAGCTTTCTGCGCTTGCGCGTGCGGACAGCAGTGCGGGACGCCCAACGCCAACAACCGCGAATACGCGTCCGCGAAATCGCGAAAAAACGCCTCTTGATCCTTCGCGTATAACTCCACGTACTTGCGAAACGTTCCATCTCGTATCAACGCCACGTCTGTCGGTAACATCATCAGCGTTTTCGTCTCTTTATCCGTGTATTGCATCTCTCCGTCCCACTCTCTCGGTACCCAGGTCAAGGACACCAAGTTTCGAAAATACTCGTTATCAAACTTCAGAGGATTGTGCGTCCAAGGACCATCGTATCCGCTTCGAACGAAGTGACACCGTCCTAACGTGTGCGCTCCACTCAACGCAACGATGTCTCGATCGCTCATGCCCATTCTGTGGAACACGTCTCTCAAATGGTCTTTTCCTTGACTCGCGTCCGGTAACCGTCCGTGCATAGGGCACCTCGCGTTCGTCGAATCGTCCGTCCTCCCGAACAAGTACGGCACGTGCGGCCCACCGGCGAATTCCACCGCCAACGCCCCGGCGTAGGTATACAAATCCGCCTCGGATATGTTCGGGTGTACTTTCTTCACCTCGTGAAGCATGTCTCGAACGATGCCTAACCCGTTATTCGCCGGGTCGTCTTTCTCTGGGGCAAATCGCATGGTCGCGCCGTTCGACCCACCGGTATTACTGTGTTTATCGTACGTCCCGGAGGAGTGCCACGCTTGTCTGACTGCGATCGGGAACGCGATGACTTTTGAGTTTAACAGAGCTTTGTGCAAATCTCTCTTTAATTGATCTTTATCGTTCATAGTTTATTCTTCGTATTATGTGTGTGTGTGTGTCGTGTGTGTATCTAATGCAGAGAATTCTCTTTGAGATATTTTTGTCATGCGACAGCCGCTTTTTTCCTTTTTTCGCTCGAATCTCAAAAACTAACTTTTCTCATTTTCTCATCACTGCAGTTGTTTGTTTGTGCGTCATAAATAATACCAAACGAATAATAATACTAATACTAATACTAATACTAATACTAATACTAATACTAATACTAATACTAATGGTAAAGAAGAGAGAAGAAGACGACAACGATGATAAGAAAGCCAACTTGGCTTTGAAGACGCGCGATACTGTGTCGTTGGAAATGAAAAATAATGAAGACGATATCGATGAAAATGATGATGATGATTTCATGTACTCGGAGATGGAAAAAAAAGCACTCGAAACCGAAGAAGAAGAGGAATGGAAAACGTCTTCGTATAAAATAGAAAACATGCAACTCAAACTCTACGTGGACGTTCTGGATAAACTGTGCAAAGAAGATAAGATCGAACAGTTCGTGAAAGTATTCGCGCCTCCCGATTTAGAGGAAGAAGATAGAGTATATTTCATGGAGAGTTTAAAAGGGACGATGGAAAACGGCGAGAGGTGGAAACGGATGAAACGAGAGATTGAGATTTTACAGACGGGGAAATATCGCGGGATATCCGGGGATCAAGAAAGAGGCCCGGTGGAATTTAGATTCGATATGATGGTAGACGAAGACAGAGAAGAAGACAGAGAAGATAATAATAATAGTAAAATGAAGAAGAAGAATAGAAATAGCATTCACATCATGCGGGAAGTCGTGTTTCGGAAAACGAACAACGTGTGGCACGCGGAAGGATGAAACCCTTCTTTTGATAACAAAGCAATACTATAGTTTCTTAATATTAACCTTATTATTATTATTTCCTAAACGTCTACTTTTGATGTTGATGTTGTTGTTGTTGTTGTACTTGTTGTTGAAGCGCTGCTAGTGTTGGACGACGGCGAATCTCTTTCTTCTCGTTTCTTTCGCATGGCGCCTCGACTAAATCTACCGACGATGCCGGATTTACCATCTAATCCTAAAGCCGCGTTCGACGCTTTCGTCTCTTTATTCTTCATCCAATAGCTCTCCTCTTCTTTATTAATGACCTCTAAAAGGTTTGGATCGACTTTAATTTTACTAATCAAAGTTGGTACGAATGGATTTTCATCGCCTTCTCGGTTCCTCGCCAGTAAACGCCGTTCTTCTTCCGCTTCTTTCTCAACCAGTTCCCTAGCTTCTGCTTCCGTATATTTTCGTCCGGATGGATATTGCTTCGTCCTAATTAACGGTTGCGCTTTTTGGTTCATGTATTCCAACTGTCTCAATGCAAACTGTCTCACGAAATGTCTGCCTGTATTTTTGTTCTTTTTCGAAGAGGACGACGAAGAGGTTTCTTCCTTTTCGTTTCTCTCACCTGCGTGCATATCGATCGCTTCCAACTTTGCCAACGGCCTTCGATTATAATACGCCCTGATTAACTTATCCTCGGGATAGACGATCTTCTCTTTCTTCTCGGCGAGGAAATCGTTCATCCCAATCGCCGTGTTCGCCGGGTGAACCCGTTCCATCGCCTGTAACCATTTTGGTTTTTCGATGATGCCTTCGCCCGTCAGCTTTTGCGCTAAGGGAAACAAGAGATTTTTCGCCTCTCGTTTCCCGGTTTTCGTTCTCGAGCGGAACATGTCCATGGTTAATTTGAGCGCTTGATTCGCAGACGACGCCGCGCCTCGCTTCATTTTTTGATGTCGTCGCTCTTTCGTTTTCGTTTTATTAGAGAAGTACTACAAGTGGTATTCTGTGTGTGTGCGTATGTGTTGTTGTTTATTTATTCTGTGCGTTACGTGTTCTTTGTGTCGCCCTTTTTTTGGCTTCTCTTTCTCTCAAGTCTCTCTCTCAGTCTCTCTCTCTCTTCGTCGCTATCAGAATCCCGGAAATCCCGCTAACCTCGCAATCGCTGTTCTGAAGCGTAGTTGTTGTTGTTCCTCGTCAAACAAATCGTATTCTTCGTCCGTTGGTTCTGGAGATCCTTTTTCGAGCAAGTAGTTTAGGCAGTCGTGGTGCTTTAAGATCCGAGCCGAAGCGATGTATCGCCAGTTGTCAAGAGGCACTTTCGCCTCTTCGACTAAGTATTGAAGGCAATTGAGGTGGCCTTGCCACGCAGCTTGTCCCGCGCAGGCGAGCTTTGCTACATCAGATATCTTTCTTTCTTCGACGATATATTTCAAGATCTCCACGTGACCAGCACCTGTTGCTTGTCCTGCCACTTCTTCTTCCATATCTCGCGAAGGTTTCACTTTGTCGAAAAGAAATCGAACACAGTCGAGGTGTCCTCCAAGAGCAGCTTGTTTACACGAAGCGTTTTTATCACACGGGCAACCATTATAGAAACAGTATTTCAACATCTCGCGATTACCTTTAGCTGCTGCCGCTTTAATCGTCCATTCATCCCACTCGCAGTGTTTCACTTCTCTCGCCCACTTGAGAAACTCGAGTTTGTTCGTTCCAGCAACTCCCATGCAAAACCACGCTTGGTCTTTCACTCTTCCATCTTCATATTTCTCTCCCCAGCGTATGTTATTCCACGCCCATTCCAACGTTGAAATAGATGTTAATTCAACAATAGAGTAACCTAATCCCGATACGTTTACCCCGGCATACTCAAGCACACCCCAACTCTCTCTATTCACCTCTGAAAAGAAAAACCGATCTGTCGTCTTCAATTTCGGAAGCACATGCGAGACAAACACATCCTTATGATGCAACACCAATCCGTTCCATAACTCCGTCGGTCCGAGCTTCAACCGCTCCATTTCCGCGGCGAGCTTTTCTTTCTCCCTCTTCTTCTTTCTCTTCTGCGCGCCGGATATTATCT
>Ga0209305_1001841_pt1 | contig 13150 bp, 9 predicted proteins | sample COGITO_mtgs_1103_FD_184792 | JGI IMG/M metagenome (GOLD analysis project Ga0209305, IMG submission 184792) | Pelagic marine microbial communities from North Sea - COGITO_mtgs_110321 (SPAdes) (version 2) | ecosystem: Environmental > Aquatic > Marine > Epipelagic ...
TGCGCGAAGGAGTTTAAAAACGTACGTATTTAATTTTTAAGTTCAGTCGCGACGACGAACGCAAAGTTCATCATCATCATCATCATTTTCATCATCATCGCATACCTTCTCTTCTCCAAACAACTCCTCCTCTACTCTTTCCTTTTGAAAAAAAACGTCGAGAGCGCGGCGATACACGGCAGAGCGCGCGTATCGCGTCGCGCAGTCGTTTTATTCGCCCTTTAGAAATGCACAAAAAATTTCAAAACAGAGGCAACAGACGGACGCGTTTTTCGTCAAAATTTTAAACCACCCTCTGAAACGAACGCATTGGTCGAGCGTGAAAAACGCACGCGTTACCTCTCTCACTGTTTCTGTCTTCGTTTCGGAAGAACCATTCGAGAGATTTGGAGAAGACGGAAGAGCGATTGGTTTTTTCGGTGTTGGTGCGAGTGTGCGTCTTCTCGCCTCGTTTTTTGTGCGTGTTGTTATATACGAAGGAATCGAACGAGAACATCATCATCTCATCCCGTTCCGTCGTCCCTCTCTGCGCGTTGATCTTGAAAAGAACGCACGCATAAAACGACCGACGATGAGTCACAACACCGGGACCCGAATCAATCACATTGAAGAAGAAAGAAAAATGATCAGAGTCCAATCCGTCCTCGCGCTCTGCGAACGATGCCCGGCGATAAAAAGCACGTACAAAGGGTTCGCCAACAAAGACACGATCGCCCCGTTACCGCACACCGAACGGATACCAGACCCGGTGGCAATAATCGCCAAAAATCTCTCCAAGGAACGGAAACACTATTTACAAAAAGTGCGAGCGCGAGGGATGCCGGAACGGTTTTCGGTGAGCCTGGCGAAACCGAGAGATTGGAGGAGAACGGTGAAAGTGAGAGCACCGAAACGGAGACAAATGCGTTTGAAAGTGGAGGAGCAACGGGAACGAGAGGAAGAGTTGGAGCGACGGCAACGACACCGACGACGAGAAGGATTGGTATCGGAAAGAAGCGGAGGCGGAAGAACGACGACGGCGAAGAAGACAAAGAATACGAAGAAGAAAAAGAACGACGACGACGATTCAGAGGACGACGAGAACAAGAACTCGAACGAAAACGAAACGGCGACGACGACGACAAAAACGCGAAGAAAAAGAGAAGAAGAAGGCGAAGACGATACGGCGAAAGTCACGTCGCCGTTGATTAAACGGGCGACCAAGAGAGGGAAGATTCCGGTGAATTTTATGCGCAAGAAGAAAGGGCCGAGCGGAAACAACGCGGAGAGCGACATCGACAACAACGGAGGTGGATCGAACAATAACACCGAGGAGCAATCGAACAATAACGTCGATGGAAATAACGCGAAAGATGACAACACGTTTTCGCTGAACAAGAATTCGAACGTGTCCTCGGAAACGGTTGTCGTGGAGTCGCCGTTTAATAAGCAAAAAGCGGGAGCGAACTCAAACGGAACGAACAACAAAAAAGACACATCGGCAAAAACAACGACGACGACAGCGGTGGTGGTGGAAGGCGACGAAGCGGCCGCAGCAGCGGATGCGCTTCAACGACAACGAGAACAAGAACAAGAACAGAACAAGAACACGAAAAACCCGGACGTCGGGCGAATCAAAATAACCGTCACGATAACGCAAAAAGCGAGGAGGAGTCAAGCGAACTCCATTCGGATTCCTCCGACGATCGTTGCTGTGAATAAAAACGCCACGGCGTACGATTTAATCAACGCGTTAGTCATTACAGCGCCAATGCACTTTGATAACGGGCAACAACCAACGTTACACTGGGATTTTCACCACGTCCCAGATTTTTCTACCATTCACGGTTTCGCCGTCGGAAGCTGGAAAGTGGATGTCTTCGAGGAGGATTTGACTGATATGGCGACGTTAGAGCTTCGCGCGTCTCCAGGAACAATGATTCGATCGCCAGCGTTGTGCAAAAACGCCCCGGAAGGGTTTCAACCGTGGCTTGCGCCGGAGAATTTGCGGGTAGAGTTGGACGGGTCTCGCGACCGAGGCTTTGCCGAACGAGACGCGATCACGACTTTCGATCGACACTTCATGAAAATTCAAAACTATCCGAACGGGTCCAACAACATGCATAACATGATTGGACACGGCGCCAGCGACACCGCGGCCGGTGCCGGTAGCGGCGACGGAGAGAACAACCTCGAGAGCAACACGAACACGAACAACAACAACAACAACAACAACAACAACAACAACACGAGTAACAACAACAACAACAACAACAACAACAACAACAACAACACGAGTAACAACAACAACAACAACAACAACAACAATAAGAAACGCATCATGAAAAACGCGCGATACTACGAAGGCTTCATACAGCACGTCAACGAAAACGACCACAACATGACTTCTCAAGTCTTGCACCCTGGTCGCACCTCCTCTGGTCCTATGATCAAACTTCTGCTGGAAACTAAATCCATGCCTCACGCGGAAGGCGCTGGATGTTCCATCGTGGACGTCGGTTCCGGCTGCGGCAATTTTGCCCGGGGCATCAAGGACGCCTTCCCGTTCAGTTCCGTCTGCGGCATCGAAATCCAAAAAGAGCTCGTCGAATCCTCGCGCGCCGACCACGGCCACAAAGTCACCTTCATAGCCGGTGCCGCCGAATCCGAACTCCACCGTTGCGTCAACGCCACCCACATCCTCGCCACGACGAAAAACTTTGAAACGAAAACCATCGACCACATCGTCAACGTCGCCGCGAGCTTACCTTTACTCACGCACCTCGTCATCAACGAATCTCGTTTATGCACGACAATGTGTAAAGTGAGAATAAAATCCTGTTGCGTTTTCGAACCGATCGAAACCAGATCTATTAGCACGCACTGGGGGAACACCGGCTTAGATTTCACCGTCTACCGACGAAGAACGAGATGGACAGAAAATCCGTACGGTCACGTTCCGAGAGGTGAAGATACCGCCCGCGCGTTCGCGGAGAGAGCTTTGTGCAACGATAAACGCATCCACAGTACTCATCATCGGTAGTAAAATAGTCGCAAGAGAGAGAGAGATAGAGAGAGAGTTTTCATTGTAGTGATACTAAATATTTAGTCAAAAGCATCGAATCGCACAAAGGACCGAAAAACGCCACACAAGTAATTCCTTCGTTGAAAAGACATCACCCATCGGTGTGAAGAATAAAAAATGTCGTCGGCTTCCGATGGAGGAAGACTCTCCGTCCTCGGTGGCGACCGACCGGTGCCGCCGATGAAACTGAAATCCACGGAGTTTTACGAGCTCGTGCGAGCCATCGGTGCGCGTTGTTGTTCTTCTTTGTCTTCTTCTTTGTCTTCTTCTTCTTTTCCGTTATTCCTCTTTTGGAAATCTCAGTCGTTTTGAGCGTAAAAGACTTTTCAAAGTCTCGGGTTTTCGTCGCGGTACTTTCGTTCTGTTTTTCCTCGAAATCTCTCTCTCGAATGCGCGTTGGTAAAACTAAACGCCGCGCGCTGTTGCTCTCTATTTAACGAACGATTAAACAGGCGAGTGTAAAAACAAAATGGACGAAGACCAAATCGTGAAAAGAGAGGCACACTTACTGAAACACTTACTCTCGCACCCGAAAGTGAACAAAAACACTCTGAAAGAACTCCTCTTACGACTCGTGTACGTGGAAATGCTGGATCACGACGCGTCGTTCGGGGAAATTTACGCGGTGAAAGCGACGCACGAGAGCGATTTGAGCGTGAAGAGGCAGGCGTATTTAGCGTGTTCGCACGTCTTGGACGATAAGAGCGAGTTGGTCGTGTTGTTGATTAATACCATGCAACACGATTTGGCGAGCGAGGAATATTTGGTGGTGTGCTCGGCGTTGAACGCGATCGCGAAGTTGATCACGGACGAGAATAACGCGATACCGGCGTTGTTGCCGAGCGTGGAGAAGTTGTTGGACCACGCGAACGCGCACGTGAGAAAGAAGGCGGTGTTGTGCTTGCAAAAGTTTGCCATGTTTTCGCCGGAGAGCACGAGTCATTTAGGGAACGCGTTTCGGAGGATGTTGTGCGATCGCGATCCGAGCGTGATGTTTGCGAGTTTGTGCGTGTTGAGGGATTTGTGCGAAAGAGAGGCGGGGAAGTACGTAAACTTGGTCCCGAGTTTCGTATCGATTTTGAAACAAATCGTGGAGAGACGCTTGCCGACGTCGTACGATTATCACAAGGTACCCGCGCCGTTCGCGCAGATTAAGATTTTGAAAATATTAGGCATTTTAGGAAGTGGAGACAGAGAGGCGTCTAAACAGGCGTACGAGGTGATTCAGTTGACGATGAAGAAAGCGCAAAAGGCGAAGAGTAGCACCGGGGATGGGATTTTGTTAGAGTGCGTGTTTACGATTGCGAAGATTTATCCAAACAAAGAGTTATTGGAGCAATGCGAAGGGATCGTCAGAAAGTTTATCAATCGAGGCGTCGGAGAGGATGGGAACGTGAAAACGAACGTGAGTAGCTCGGATCGATGGCGCAACGCGAATTTAAAGTACGCCGCGTTGGACGCGCTCGCAAAATTAGCGCCAAGACTTCCGGATTGCGCGGCGGAGCATCAAATGCACATAGTAGACTCGTTGGATAGTGAAGACGAATCCGTGAGAGCGAAAACGTTTGACTTATTGTCCAAGATAACCACCGCGAATAACTGCGACGTGATCATCGAGAAGATGTTGAGCTTTTTGCGCAAATCCAACGATAGGTACGTTCGCGCCGACTTTGCGTTGAAAACGAGTCAAACGATCGAAAAGTTTGCCCCGGACGCGAAATGGTTCTTAGAAAATACGAATAAAGTGATCGAGTTGTTACAAGGCGAAGGACACGAGCCGACGATTCCTGAATTCGAATCCTCGGCGTTGATTGCCGAACGGGTGAAGAATACGCTCAGAGAAGGCATTTCTGGAGACGAGTCTACGGACGACGAGATGCGTCGAGAAGCGAGCGCGTTATACGCGACGATTGTGTGCACCGAACGAGAGGCGTGTAAACCGTTGCCCAGGGCAATCGTCGACATCGCGTGCTTTGCAATTGGACGATACTCGAGCGCCGCGTTTGAAAACGTATCGAACACGTTAGCGATACCTTTTGACAGCGACGTCCGAAACGCTCCTCTCGTATTAGACGCGTATTGGCACTTGAAAATGCGTCAAAAATCTGCATCAACGCAATTCCCTGAACGCGCTTTGAAAGTGATTGAATGGTGCGCCTCGAGCTCGGACGTTCGAACGCACCGCGTGGCGAGCGACTTACTTCAAATCGCGAAAGATCCGGAACTGGGGGCGCTTTTTGCCTCGGCAACTGCGAACGTAGCGAAGACGAGTACGGTGTCGTTTGATTTTTCAGCCCTCGACGCGTACACGCAACGCGCGCTCGCAAACGGTGCTAAACCGTATTCGAAACCGAAGATTGCGACGGAAGAGGTGAAAGAAGAAGAAATCGTGTTATCATCCGCAGCAGAAGTGTCCGCTGAACAACCACAACCACAACCACCACAACAACAACGACAACAACAACCATTCCCGACAATATCGCCTCCTCCGCGCGCGCCAACGACTGCGAAAAGAGAAGAGGAGATTTCCGAATCTGAACAGAGGAAGCAAAAACTCGCGAGCGATTTGTTCGGAGGACCGAAAACAGCAGCGGCGTCTACACCTTCGCAACTACCACCAGTTACGAGTACTACGTATACTCCAACGAGTACCACGAGTTCTAGCTTGCTGGGCGATTTGTTATCCGGCGTACCGTCGGCGCAGGCGACGCAGGCAACAGCGGCGGCACCGCCATCATCGACGGCGTCTCCGAACGTGGATTTACTCGGCGACTTGCTCGGCGAAATCACTGTGGGAGGAAACAGTCAAACTTCTCAGCAGCAGCAGCAGCAGCAGCAAAATAACAATAATAAAGATCCATCGTCACCGAACGCGCAATCTTCCATCAGCGGCGGCGTAGCTCGAACGTCGGCGAAGAAGGATCCGTTTGCCGACTTGTTTGGATAAATTTTTGCGCAGCCGAAGAGCGTTTCGTCTTCTTGTATGTACAAACAGATTATTAGTATTAGCGATACAGTATTGTGCATAATAAGATTTACAATACTAACAAAATAGGTTTCTGATTATATAACTCTCTCTCTCTCTCTTTACTTTCTCTTCGCGTTCTTGACTTGCATATCGTCGAGTTGCTTCAAACCCGGTCCCAAGATGTTGTACGCGACCCAACCGAGGACCGGCGCAAACACAAAAAAGATGGCGATTCTGCCATCGATGCCGGCCAAGTTCCCAACAACTTGCTCCGCGGCATCAGCTTGCTCCGGCATCGCCATCAACGACGCCGCGGACAAACCCGTCAAACCGGCGACGATCCCTCTTTTCTTCGCGTTTTTCTTTTGCATATCTTCGAGCTGGTTCAAACCCGGGCCCAAGATGTTATACGCGACCCAACCGAGGACCGGCGCGAACACGAAGAAGATGGCGATTCTACCGTCAATACCCGCCAAGTTCCCGACGACTTGTTCCGCGGCGTCCGCGCTTTCCGGTTGCATCGTCAAAGACGCTCCCAAAGCGCTCCCAATCGCCCCACCAACGATACCTTTTCTCTTCGCGTTCTTGACTTGCATATCGTCGAGCTGCTTCAAACCCGGGCCCAGGATGTTATACGCGACCCAACCGAGGACCGGCGCGAACACGAAGAAGATGGCGATTCTGCCATCGATACCCGCCAAGTTACTCACAACTTCTTCCGATTGCGTCGTCGAGGCAAACGACGATTGCGCGAAACCGAGCGCACCGGACGTCGTCGCGACGGCGGCCCCCACTTTCGCCGCTTCTTTAGAAACCTTCGTTTCCGAAGACTACACGTATTTGTGAACGAGAAATTATAAAGGAAAGGTGAGTTTTTATTTCGCGTCGCAGGCTCGCGTTCACATCTTTCCGCGCGCAATGATCTTCCGATGGTTAAAAAAACAAAGCAGAGAGGAGGAGAGTACATAAGTAAAATAAGCGCACCATCATCATTTTCACCGCTCGCAAACTCGCTCTCTTCGACGAAGAAGCGCATCTTCTCTTCGACGTAAAACTTCGCGAAGAAGAAGCTAAAACACTCGACGATGTGCTCAAGGTGAACATTTATTCTACTAATAATTCGCGTGTTCGCGCTACGTGAGAGGTGCTGTTATGAAGCGCGTTCTTTCGATGGTGAATTTCGCACGCAAAGAGAGGAACCGAAAAATCCAAAATCTAAAAATCTCTTTTGGGCAAGAAATCTCTCGCCGAAGAAATTAGGGTTGGACACCCTAAAAATAGTCTCGCGTCTTTTTTTCTCTCTTTTCTTTCTTTCTTTCTTTCTTTCTTTCTTTCTTCAGATTAAAGTGAGACAACGCCTTTACGTGTGAGAGAGAGATGGTCGATGATGCCATGGACGCGGACAAAGGAGGAGAGACAACTCTCGGAGCAGCAGGAGCGGGAACTGCGACGAGTAATACTACTAAAAGAAAAATCGAGGTGAAAAAATGGAACGCCGTCGCGGTGTGGTCGTGGAGCACCTCGTTCGATTCGTGCGCGATTTGTAGAAATACGTTGCACGAACCGTCGATCGAGTTTCAAGCGAACAGTCAACAAGAAGGCGCGGATGGGTTGTCCATCGCGGTACGTTTTACTAGTATGCGCGTATATGTTGCTCTCGTTTTACTTTCGTTTGCCCTTTCGAGAAAAAAAGCGCGTTTTCGAACGCGTTCGTGTTTGATTGAGAGATTCAAAAACGAGATCTCCTTCTGCTCTGAGGAAAACTGACCACCTCTTTACGCGTATTCCGCGCTCGCGCTCTTTCTCGTCTCGTCTCAATAAACGTACAGTGGGGGAACTGCGGTCACGTGTTCCACTTAGATTGCATCTCCAAGTGGTTGAAACAACGGTCGTTTTGCCCGTTGTGTCAAAAAGAGTGGGAGTTTATGAAGATGGAGAAGATACAGTTACCGGTGTTGGGCGGGAACGATTAAGATTAAGAAGAGAGAGAGACGAGGACGCGATGGAGTGCGGTGGAAGTATCGTCGTTTACATCGTCCTCGTCGGTGTATTTAGTAAAATAGCAGATACGAGAGAGGCGCGTGAGGTATCAAATGTAAAACTTAGGCACATATAAACACCAGATTGATTATTAATATCGTTGTGATTTTGAGTCAAAAGAGAGAGACACGAAGTGATATATTTGACGAGCTGTATTTACGTAATAATGTCTTACAACAAGCACTCTCTCGCTTTCTATCATCGCTCGTTCTTTTCCTACATATATATATATGTGTGTGTGTGTGTGTTTACATGTATATATAAGTTTGCTAATGATGTCTTCGATGACGATGGTCTTTCACGTCGTCTCGCGCACCTTTCTTCTTAAATGTGTCGTTTCTACGTTCTCTTTTTTTTCTTTTCGTTTTAGTACATGAGTTTTTCGTATCGTTTTCTTCTTCTTCTTCTTCTTCTTCTTCTTCTTCTTCGGTTTGTGCATTTGTTGTTATATCTTTGATGATGATGATGATTAATTAAATTAAGCTTTCGGTTTCCTGCCCCTCTTCGCCGAAGGCGCCGGAAGCGCCTTCGGCGCCCCAGCCGCGCCTCCCCCGGCGTCCCCTTCGTCCGACTCCAACTGCAATTTCTTAAACTCCGTCAACACCGGATATATATTCTCAAACGCTTGGTATATATCCTCTCTCCTTTTCCCTCCAGTCAACACAATCTTCCCGCTGACAAAAATCAAAAGTACGATTTTTGGCATCTGCATCCTATAAATCAAACCGGGAAACAACTCCGGCTCGTACTGCGCGAAATGCCCGTGCGACCACGCTAAACCTTCTAATCGTATTGGAAACTTCACATCGCACGACCCAACCATGTTTTGAATCTTAAAATCTTTAAACTGCGCCGGAAATCCTAACTTGATGATAACTTTCGCGTACTTCCTCGCCGCCTCTCTCGCCAACGCCTCCGTCTTGGCGCCCGTGCACACCATCTTCCCGGACGCAAAGATCAGCGCCGTCGTTTTCGGGTTTCTGATCCGCATGATCGCCGCTGCAAAACGCTGTTTATTTACGAGAGCACACCGAAAAGTTTGATGAAAAGAGTGGGGTAAAAATGCGTCAGTCTTCACTATTTCCTTCTTCAATTCCGAGAGCGCGAAAGAGGTCAAAATTGGACACCACCGACGGCTCTGCATACCTTTGGGTTATACTCTACATTTCTCGCGTGGAACGCGATCGTCTTCAAATCTAATTTGCAATCTAAGTTCACCGTGGCCACGATGTTTCTGTGTTGTATATTGTTTGAAATAAAGATACAGTGAGAGAGAGAGAGAGTCAGAGAGAACGTCGGGTGTTCGTGTCAGAAAGCGGCAACGATTGGAATTCAATCGAATTCAAAACGGCGAGACGATCTCATCGTCTCAGCTCGCTTATTATTAGAATACACATAAAAGAACAAAAAAAGAACGCACTGTAAAGTGGGCACGATGCCGGACGGGTGCACGGACCGGTCTATCCCCCCATCGGTGGTTTCCGTCGCATTTTCCGTCGCGACTATGGGTAAAGGCGCCGCTCCATCATCGTTCGGGGGATTCGTCCGCGCAGCAGCGTCGCCAATCGCCATTTGATAATTCTCTCTCTCTTTCTCTCTTTCACCGAGAACAAGAACGCGAAAAGAGCTTTAGAAGAAAGAGTCTCGATTGTTCGTCGTCGTGTACAACAACAACGTCCAAAAGCCTTCGGTAAAAAAAAGGGTCCTCTTTCTCTCTCGCGCTCGAGAGAAAAGCGTTTTGGTGTGTGGGTGTGTGTTCCAAGAGTGACGAATTTTGAACGGACGGTCTCGTGTAGAGAGAAAAATGAAAAAATGGAGCAGAAACAACCGCACTGTAGTCGGGCGTTTAAAAGAACGCGTCGTCGTAGTGGTGGTGGTCAAGAGTGAGTATAAACAGGCGAAAAGTCTCTCGTGCTCAAAATGTGAATGTTCTAAAATTTTAATCCTACGACACATATAACTAACTCCACTTCAAAAGCGTGTTCCTGGCTTTCGGCGTTCGGTCCAAGAGCCGTTTCGTTAACACGCTCGCTAAAAACTCGCTCTCTACGTTCATGCAATGCGCGCACTCGGCGGTCGGGTCGGCGCACGTGACGAAAGTTGCGGCTTTTTCGGCGACGATGTGGTCGACGACGCCGACGACGCCCGAGTCGGTGGTGTTCGCCCAGATGGCGTACGGGTTGGAGACGTCGATTTTGACGACGCCGCGGGTGGTAAGGCGAGAGGCGCTGGCAGAGTTGAGCGTGGCATCTTTCACTAATTCGTCGTCGTCGGAGTACGTTTTGTTGAGTAAATCCCAAAGCATGTGCATGACGCGATGGTCCACGTCGCCGGGTTCTCTGCCAGGCGTCAACGGTTTCACCAAGTGCCGGCTATCGTCCTCGCCGCCGTCGGTATTTGCCGGGATGTCAGAAACGAGGGCGATGCGCGCTTTAGCGTCCACGCCTTCCATCCTCACCGATTTCACGAATTCAGAGGCGCACCACATGCTTTTTTGTTCTAATTCGCGCGTCGCGAGTTCGTAAACGCCATCTTGTTCCAAATCTGCCGATCGCCAATCCAAATAGCCTTTGGATTTCCAGTGAAACGCTTTGTACGGGTGCGCCAAGTTTCGCGAGCCGAGGAAATCGATGGCGATATTTTCGATGTATCGCGACCATTTTTCGGTCGCGTACATCAACCGCGCTTCGTCGCTGGTAAAATCGTACCACGCCGCGTTGACGCTCATCTTCCAATTGATCAGAGGATTTTCGTTTTCTTTCGCCAAGTATCGCATCTTCAACGCGTTCTTTAACGTCTTCATGGACAGCGATTGCGCTTCGTCTGGTTCGTCTGGGACAACCGCGTGGCAAAAGTGAATCTCGCAGTTCTCGTAGCCTTTGATGAAGTTTTCGTCCAGCAGCTCAAACGCGTCTGGGTGCTCTATTTTTATGAAGTTCATTTCACGTTTGGCGTACTCTTTCCTACGCGTTTCGAGTTTCGCGCCTTCTCTCGGCGCGACTCTCGTTGAGTTTAACGCGCGAATCAAACCTCGTCGGGTCACCGTCAACGGACGCGAACTGACTGCTTTATCGTGAAAATACGAAATCATTGCAATTTTTGTCACGAATCGGTTTTTATCGTCGCATACGATGACGTCCGTACCGACGGTTTCGGAATCCGTAGCCAAGGTGAGGCGACCTAACGACGACATCGACGAAGTAGTTTGGTCCTCGTCTTTTGTCTCAGTGGTAGTCCCTTCGTCGTCGCCGACAGTCAGCAACGGATTCGTCGTCTTCTTTTTCTCTCTCGCATCTTCCCTGCTTTCGTTATCGTCTTTTGGCCGTTTTGGCACGACTCCACCGTTTCGCGCAAATTCTTCGAGATCCGCGCGTCCAACGAGAGGCGCTTTTCGTCTCTTTTTCGTTTCTTCGTCGTCGGGTTTGCTGTTGCGCTTCTTGATGATGTTCGCATACAGTTCTTCGTCGTCTTCGTCGTGCATGGAAATCGACGCTTTACTCTCTTTCATAGCTTTTCGCGGACTACCGGAAGAAGAGGCAGTCACCGGATGTTCTAAATCGTCGGCGTATTCGAGCCAATCGAAATCAAAGTCTTCGCGCCATTTCTTCATAATCTCCCCTTTTTCGTCGTACAGCTCTTCCTCCGTAGGTGGTACGCACATTTCATCCTCCGGTAACACGCAATGGTCGCCACTGCAATCCATTCTGTACGCGCGATATTTCTTTTTATTCTTCGATTTGTTCTTTTTGTCTCCTCTTCCTCCTCTTCCTCCTCCTTTTCTCGTCGTTAACTTCTCCCCTTCCTTCCCTCTCTCGTCCTCTAAAATGCGTTCAAAAACCCTCTCCGCGAACTGTTCGTAGCTCACCATATCGTCCACGTAACTTTTCAAACGTCCTTGATCGTAATACTGCGCCAACGTCATCGGTCTCATCACGTCGCTGCTCAGATCCTCCTCCACCTCCAAATCTTTCTCCCTCCTTTTCCTGGGATACTTACACCCGACCCGTTTCGTCCTGCACGTGCTCGTCCTCAAACTCGACGCGTCGTCCGTGTCGTACACGCACGGTTTCAACTGCCCGTTCCTCACGCACGGACTAATGAGCGTTCTCCTGTGCGCTCGCGCGAACCGTAAGACTTCCGCCAACGACGAGTGCCAATTGACGACGCCTTCGCCCGGGTCTCGGTGCCAATACACGTACCCGAACGCGTTCAGTTTCATTGGAGGTTCGTATTGAACGGACCCGTCGATGTCGTGCGTAACGTCTTCAAATACATTATCGAACTTCTTTTCTTCATCATTTCCTCCTCTTCCTCCTCCGAAACTCCTCGTTTTGGTAAACGCCTCCGACGCTCGCCACTCGTCCGTATCTTCGCTCAGAAGGAAAAACACGAACAGGAGTTGCAACATTGCTGCGCATACGATTCCAATCGCGACTGATTTGATAATCTCGTTCTTCGTTTTAGTATTCGACCCCGTGCTTTTGTTGCTTTTACCTTTGATATCGCGATGACTTCTTCTCAGATTTGCTTTTCGTCCTCGTCGTTCGTGTTCTCCGTCCTCCTCGGGAAGTCCACCTGCGCCTTTGAGACTTTTCCGAAGATGTGCCATGACGCGATGACGACGCGATACAATACCACCACTAACTCCTTCACGAAAACATCACGAAAGAGAGAGCAGCGAGAGATTCTTCTTCATCACGCGTGTTGTGAGTAGTGTTCGGGTAAAAGCGCTTCTCAGGCCTCCTCCATCCGTCGTTTAACTTCTTACACCGTTGTGTAATGCACGCGTTGAAATGTCAAGCATTTTCCCTCATAAGTTTACGAACAATGAGCGAAGAGACTAAAGAAGACGAAGAAGAAAAAGAGGAGGAAAAGAAGGACGACTCAGAAGACGCGTCTCTGGCCTGCGCGGAATTACTCCGCCTGGCGCTTTTATCGAAAGATTTAACCGCTCTGAGCAAAGCGACGACGACGACGAGACTTTCCGAAGACGGGGAAGTGAAACAGTTGCAAAGAGGCGGGGAGGAGTTTCGAGAGATTTTGATGCGCGCGACGAAGAATACCAACACCGCGATTCG
>Ga0209305_1001850_pt1 | contig 13102 bp, 9 predicted proteins | sample COGITO_mtgs_1103_FD_184792 | JGI IMG/M metagenome (GOLD analysis project Ga0209305, IMG submission 184792) | Pelagic marine microbial communities from North Sea - COGITO_mtgs_110321 (SPAdes) (version 2) | ecosystem: Environmental > Aquatic > Marine > Epipelagic ...
ATCATCGTCGTCATTGTATTCATTATATAAATATATTTACGACCAAACGCAAAGAAAACACGGACAAGAAGAACAACAACAAGAACAAGAACAACAACACTCTGAATTGTTCAAATGCGACCAGCGTTACGTTTCGAAATTCCGTCGTCGTGTTCTTCTCGAAACGCGTCGTGCAGTTGCAGCGGCAAAAGCGAGAGCAGTTTTAGTAATGATTACTCGTCGTCAAAGTCTTGGACATCATCATCATCATCATCATCGGCGAGGAGGAATACGACGAGGAGGAGGAGGAGAAAGAAATTTTCGTCGTCGTCGTCGTCCACAGAGTCTGACGATGAGAAGAAGAAGACGAAGTCCGAGGAAAATTCGTTAGCGAGAGTAGGAATAGAAACGAGGATGAAAAACGCGTCCGTGGGAGCGCTCGCGGCGTTAACTTTATCACTGGGAGGGAATCCAACGATGATGATGATGACACCATCAACATCAGTCGCATACGCCAGTACTGGAAATGGAATTGAAAACACGGCGAAGCGCACCGGGGATTGTTTATTGCAAAACTGCAAAGCGGAGTTAGCGGGGTGCTTGGCTGACGAGAAGTGCGTGGAATCGTTGGCGTGCTTGAACGTGTGTTTCGGGAAACCGGACGAGGCGGATTGTCAGATTCGATGCGGGGATTTGTACGCGTCGCCGGCGGTGCAAAAATTTAACACGTGCGCGGTGACCAGGAACGCGTGCGTGGCGCAGAGACAATCGACGGGGGAATATCCGGTGCCTGATTTTGACGCGATTGAGACGAAAGAGAACGTCACCATCGACGATTGGACGAAGAAGAAGAGGTGGTACATCGTCGCCGGCTTGAATAAAGATTTCGACATTTTCGATTGTCAAGAACACTTCTTCGCGAAAGGCGACGACGATAAGATGTACATCAAAATCAATTGGAGAGTGAACAGGCCAAACGGACAATTTTACGAGAGAGGCGACGTGCAACGGTTTTACCAGGAGGACGATAAGGCGATTTTCTTGAACAGAGGGAACCCGGAAACGAAATTGCACTACCAAGACGATTGGATCATCCCGAAGGACGGTTTCTACGCCGACGAAGAGAAAGGCGTCGCGTTCGTGTATTACCGAGGCACGAACGACGCGTGGGACGGGTACGGTGGCGCCGTCGTATACGCGACTGAACCAACGTTACGGCCAGAATTTATTCCGCGCATGAAAGCTGCCGCGGAGAAAGTGAACGTCGATTGGAACAAGATGGTTATCACCGATAACTCGTGTAAAGCGCCCGAGGAAGTCAAAGTGACCAACATCGCCGATTTGGACACTTTGGGCGACGATGTGAAAGCGGTAGAGAAAGTTGTCGAAAGAGACGTGGAAAAGATCACGGAAAAACTGGTCGGTAAAGACGTGGAAAAAATTTTAGAATCGGACATCACGAAGATTGAGAAAGCTCTCGGCTCGGAAATCAAAGCGTTGGAAAGCAACCTCTTCCGCTTGGAACAAGCCACGGAACAGAAAATCGCCGGCCCGCAACGCGCGTTTGGCAACGAGGGCGGTAAAAACGACGTCGGTTTCGACATCAACCTGAAAAAAGCCGAGAAGAAACTCGTCGAGATTGAAAAAGAAGTCCGCCGGATCGACCCGGACACCAACGGGTTCGCTTACTATCCTGCTCCGGAAAGAAAATAATACTACTATAATAATAATAATAAAATAATCGCGTTTCCGCATTTTGAACGCGACGACGACGCTTTCACGCTTAAATACTCCTCTCCGCTACTACTAACGAGAGGACCAACGTGTTGTTTTGTACCACATATAGATGATCAGAGAAGAAATACATTGAATACTTTCATCGCGCATACGAGTATGTCGTACACCGAAGAAAAACACACACACAAAAACACCAACACCTCTCTTCTTATTTAAAGCGTTCCACGCATTTTTGGCACTTTTTTTGATACTTTTTTCTTCGGAGAAGAAGCTTACTCAGCAGTTTCTTCTCATCCATACGGACATAAACACCACTAATCTTTCTTCGCGCGGATAGAAAAAAATGTCAACTTTATCCTCGCGCGTGGGCCTTCGTGCCTCCACCACCACCCTCGCTTCCTTCCGAAAACACGCAAAACAATCAGTAGTCAACCCACACAGTAGCAATTTTAACAGCAGAAGAAAGTCTTTACTCGTCTCGAACGGCGCGACGATTTCCTTCGTCCGAGACTCCGTGGAAACATCCGTCCCGGACGTGAAACTCACAAAGTCGAGAGACGGAACGTCCGGGACGGCGTTTTTCACGTTCGAAAACCCGGACGTGTTCGAAAGCGCGACAGGGGACATCACGGGGATGTACTTGTCCGACGAGGAAGGCGAGATGACCACGGTGAGTTCTTGCTGTCTTTTGTATCATCTCATCGCGCGATGTGTTTCGTATCTTAAAACGTCAGACGTCATCGCTTCCCCGTTTGACTCAAAATCATCATCGTGTTCTCGATGTTTCCATCGTCTCTCTTTCTGTCTCTCTCTCTGAACCCCCACTCTTCTCTAACAAACAAACTCTATTTAACTCTGATTTACGTATGATGAATAACTTTACACAGGTGGACGTGAACGCGAAATTCGTAAACGGGAAACCGAAATGCATAGAAGCGAGATACATCATGCGTTCCTCCCAAGAGTGGGAAAGATTCATGCGATTCATGACGCGATACGCGGAAGATAACGGATTAGGATTTAACAAGACGTCGTAAGTGTACTTTGAAACGTAAAAGAAGAAGAAGAGAAAACGACGACGAGTGCACAGAAGAGAGAGAAAAGAAGTTTAATACGAATGAAAAGAGAGAGCGTTTAAGAAGGTTTGACGTATGCGACGTCTTTGCGTATTGATACGTACGCTCTTTATTACTCGCGTCGAAACGAAACGAAACGACGTCACGAGCGCGTATGTTAATGTCTCTGCTTAAACTCGAGGACGAAGAAAAGTGTTACATAATCCTAGCATCGAAACCACGAAAGAGATGAAACGTATGCTTTTCCTTTTAAAATCTTTGTCTTCTTTGTTGTCTTCTTTAACTTCTTCTCGCGTTCTTTTCTCTCTTCCGTTGTTTTCTTTCGCGAGACCTTCAGAAATCGGATTCTCTTCGCGCTTGAGTTATTCTACTCTCCTCGTCGTTGGTTTCGCATTTATGCCTATTCCGTTTCTCAGTGGTGCTTCGTCGAGTTTGCGTGCATTTTCTTTGTCTTTCTCTTTGTCTTCTTCTTGGAAAAGTTGTTCTTCTTCTTCTTCTTCCGTCGAGCGCGCGAGGACGACATCTCATCCGACGGGGAGGAAAGCAACCCCGAGGTGGATTTCGCTCGAGACGACGATGTCCTCCTCCGGTGATGCGCAGCAAAAGAGAAACGAACAACGAGGACAAGAACAACAAAATCAGCGTTATTACGCATATAAACTCGGTCTGACCGGATCGATTGGCTCTGGGAAATCCACCGTCGCGAAAATGTTCAAAGAACAGTTACAAGTCCCAGTGTTTGACTCGGATGCGGCGGTGCACGAGTTATACGAAGAAGGCGAAGCGGTGACGAAGATACGAGCGATATTCGGCGACGACGTTGTGGATTCGGAAACGAAGAGTTCAATCGATCGGAAACGGTTAGGGGAGAAAGTCGTCGGCGTACCCGAGGAGATGGCAAAGCTGGAAGCTATCGTGCACCCGCTGGTGGAGGAGAAGCGGAGACGGTTCGTCGAGGAGTGCGTTCGTTCGAGGAGGAGGAAAGAGGAGGAGGAGACGAGCGCAGAAGACGCCGCCGACGAAACGGACGTGTTGGTGTTCGACGTGCCTTTGCTCTTCGAGAAGCAGTTGGAGAATACCGTGGATGGGATTTTAGTCGTTTCGTGTTCGTCGGAGACGCAAAGGGAGAGAGTGATGAATCGAACGGTTGGCGCGAGGATGAGTTTGGAGAAGTTTGAGAAGATTCGGGAGATGCAAATGCCGGACGAGGAGAAGAGGAAGAGAGCGACGTGGGTAGTGGATACCGAGAAGTCGTTGGAGGAGACGGAGAGAGATATCGAACGCATCGTAGATGAGATTAGGAGTAGTAAGAGAGGAAGCGGGCGGTAAAGCAACAAGTGCTAGAAGTAGATAGTCGTAAATGTATTTAACTATATTCTGAATTTATTTATACAAAATAATTAACTACGAGCTGCTTGCTTGCTTGCTTGCTTGTGTTGATGTTGTTGTTGTTGTTGTTGTTTTTGTTGTACACGTGTTGTTCTGATACCTTCTATTGCTTATCCGTAAACATCGCTCGCACGTAATGGTTTAGATTTTCTTCCTCACACGGCGGTGGCGGTAAACGAATGTTCTTCGTTTTGGAATCCCCGCTATTGCTGGAGGGCGTTTTCCGGATGAGCGTGTGTGGTACATCCACGACGTCCCAATCTTCGTCTTCGTTTTCAGCGTTGCGATGAGGGCGGTTGACTTTCGATATTTCGTCGTTGTCGTCGTTGTTTTCCGGTACTCGCGTCAATTTCAAATTCTTCTCGAATTTCTTCGTCGGTTCGGCGACGAAGCTCCAGACGCTTTTTATCATCGATTTACTTTTTTCCGCGAGTTGTCTCTTGCGGCTGCTCTTTCTGTTCTTCTTTTTCGTCGTCATCGTCGCTTTGGACTTTGCCGTGTTGTCGATGTTTCGTAATGAGGACGATATCACGACAACCGGTTCGAAACCTTCTTTGTTGTTGTCGTCGTCGTCGTCCTCGGACGAGAAAAGCTCTTCGCACGACATCGAAGACGACGAAGAAGATGCGCTCGAGCGGTAGTATAAATCCTGCAAACGTTTCCTTTCCGCGATTTCAACGAGCGCTTCAAACGCCACCAGTAATGAACAAAACGGACCGCCACGAGTGGCGTTGTTTGTATTTCCATTTAATTCTTTCATCAAGCGACGAGTGAAGTGATACTGATTTTCATCGTCATCGAAGATATCGCTCGTTACGAGTTCGGTAACTTCCGCGGCAAAGTGCGCGGTGACTATTTCGCACGATTTCTGTAGCAAACGCACGGCGCGGAGAAGGCGTTTCTTTTGCGCTCGCGCATCTTCTTCCTCCTCGCCGCCGACGCCACCGCTTCTTTTTGGAGCGGCTCGAGCGTAATACAGCGGTAATATCTCGCACTCGGGCGAGGCGATGTCACCGTACAAAACCACGTCTTCGTTTCCAAACGTTTTCCTAAAAAACTCATCCACTTTCACGGCTTCGTCGCGCGCGTAATCGTCGTCGTCGTCGTCGAAAGATTCCTTCCCGCCTCGCTCGAAATTCCTGCTCGAAGACGTTGTCGTTGAATCTAACGGCTTCCATATCTCCGTCGCGTTCGTCACGCCCGGCGTCGATCGATGGAGCGACGGGCAGAAGCTATATTTACCTAAAAGCGTGACGAATCTGTTCATCATCGAAAGCGTCGCGGCAATTTCGTTTTCGTTTTCAATTTTGTCGTCGCTTTTCTTGTTACTACTATTGAAAAGCACTTCGATGAACGCGTCCAAATCTTTGTTGTTGTCGTTGTTGTTGTTGTTGTTGTTGTTGTTGTTCTGAGTCGATTGTTTCGAAGAGTACGCGAACGCGTCCACATCCGGTAAAAACTTTCCGTAACTGCTAATGCTGTCATTCCTTCCACGCACCTTCCTCTCTCCTCCGCTTTCCAACTCAAACACGTCCTTCACCTCTCCAAAGAGTCTCGAGCGTTCGCACCGCAACTCAAACTCGCAACTCTTCAATCGAATTTTGATCAACTCTCGAATATCTTCGTCTCTCCTCGCGTTCTCCTCTGTCTCTTTAACCGAAGAAGAAGAGAAAACTCCTCCAACCTTCTTCTTCTTCTTCGTCGCTCTTTTCTCCATCGCTCTTTTCTCTCTTCTCGCGCGTTCCTCTCGTTCGCGCACGTTCTTCTCCATCGCGTCGTTTCGACGCGTCTCCTCCTCCACCGTCTCTTTGAGCGCTTTCGCTCGCGCCGAATGTTTCTCAATCTCTCTCTCGAACAACAGTAATAACAACACCTTCTCTGTTGTCTTCTTCTCCTCCGCCTCTTCTTTTTCCTCCGCCTCTTCTTTTTCCTCCTTCTCGTAATAACAGTTCTCCTCTTTCCGGTTGTTCTCGTCGTCGTCGTTAAAAGTCTTTCTCGTCGTCATCTTTTCCTCCAACTGCGCTCGCAGTGTTTCTCTTCTCCTCGCTACGCTCGATAAACCTTTCTCCCTTTTTGCTCTCATCGTCGTGAACGTCGCTCTCAAAATTCTTATTATTATTTTCGGAAATGGAGAACGAGGCGTCTGAAGAGGAGGATAAAACGACTCTAATCTCTTTCCAAGAAGAGAGAGATGACCGTTCTCACGAACGCAGAAAAGCACATCTTCTCCTCCTCCTCAAAATCATCATCGTCATCAAAACACAAGAGAAGAAGTGTTAAAAAGAAGAACAGAAGAGAGATAAAGAAGAAGAAAAGAACTCCTCCTCGACGTTTTGGCAAAAACCACGCTGGAAAACAACTCAGTTTTTGAAAAAAGAACGAGAGAGAGAGAGAGAGAGAGAGTAAATAATAAAGAGCGTTCTGTTCTCTTCTTTTTATTATGGTGCGTTATTAATTCTTCTTGCGTAAAATCAAGGTCTCGTGTACTATTTTTTCGCGTTCCTTCTTACTTTTTTTGAGAGAGGAGAGAGAGAGAGAGAGAGGAGCGCAGTTTTTACGCAGCGAGTAGTGAGTGATGCACGGACGAAGAAGAAGAAGAAGAAGAAGAAAAAAAAAACAAAGCATGCAACCAAAAAAAAAGCGAGAGGCACACAAAAAATATCTCAATTTTATTATTCTTGGGAAGTTCTTCTCTTCATTAGTCTTGTCACATCATCGAAATTATTATTAAACTTCTCTCATCACTCAGAGAGTACTACTAAAAGACTCTTTTCACACATCAAACACTCTCTGCTCTTCTTGTCTTCACGAGATAAAAAAGCAGAGAGAAGAGAAGAGGCATATCAGAGGAGCAGTCGAGCTTTTCTTCTTCTTCTTCTTCTTCTCGCGAGGATTACGCGACGAAAACAAAGGAGATTTTAGAGGAGACAAAAGACTTTTCAAAAGATGATGATGATGGAATCATTAACGACGACAAAACAGACGACGACGAAAGTCGACGATTCAAACAACAACAACGATTATTCAAATTCGTTCCGCGTGAACGAACTCATCCTCGCCCTGAAAGATGGATTCCTCTACCCGGCGAAAATCATCGACATGAGACGTTTAGAAGATGGAAGCTCCGGGGTGCTCATTCACTACCAAGGGTGGAACAAAAAATACGACGAGTGGATGGAAGAGAAAGAAACGTGCAGGAAAATGAACGAAGAAAATACGAGAGAACAGAAAAGGTTACTCGAGGAAGATAAGGAGAAAAGGAGGAAAGCGAATGAAAAGACGACGATTCAGATTCAGATTCAGACGACGAAGAGCGGCGGTAAAAGTAACAACACCGCGGCGGCGGTTGGGAACAACAAGAACAAGAACAAGAACGACGACGAGGTATTAAAGAGGAAGAAGAACGCGACGACGACGAAACGCGAGAAAAGCCAATCAACCGGGAAAGACGGTAAGAAAAGTATTACTAAAGAGAGTAATAGTAATACTATTTTTAATACGAGTAGTAATAAGACGACGACAACAGGCGGCGCGAAGAAGAAAGCGACGAGCAAAGGCGAGGGCGAGCAACAGCGGGAGCCACAACAACAACAACAACAAAAGCAAAAACGAGACTTGGTGGATGCCGCGGCGACAAAAGCGGTTTTAACGACGAAAGAAGAAGACGAATCGGAAACAAATAATGCGACGACGAAAAAGAAAGCCGCACCAAGCGGTGGTCGGCCATCGAAGAAGCAAAAAAGTGAAGCAAAAACCGCCTACGAACAGAACGCGCCGCCGACGACCAACAAAGGAAGGAAAGGCGCCGTCGTCAACGCGACGAACAACACCAACAAGAGAAAGAACGCGGCGGCTTTGGAAAAAGGGGCCCCGGCGAATGCTGCGAGTAAAGAGAAAAAGAACGCGAAGAAAGATACGGCGGCGGCTCCAACGACGAACGCGAAAAAGCAAAAGCAGGAAAAAGAAAAGACGGAAACGGAAGAACAACGAGACCGGCAAGAACAAGAACAACAACAAGCGCCTTTGAAACCAAAAGTGAAAGTCATCTTGGCGACGGCGTTAAAGAAAGAGCTCATCAAACAACACGAAGCGCTCGCGCACAACCGCGTCCTGAAGCTCCCGAGAGAACCCGCCGCGCATACCGTCCAAAGTCTCTTCTCCGATTACGAAGTCGAAGCGATCGCGAAAGCTCGAACGCCGAAACAAATCGAACGCGCGAAAGAAATCGTCGCCGGTCTCAAACGCTACTTCGACGCCGCCTTGCAAAAAGCTTTACTCTACGAAAAGGAGAAGAAATACTACGACCTCGCCGTCGCGAAGAACGACGCGTTAAAATCCAAACCCGCCTCGGAAATCTGCGGCGCGGAACACCTCCTCCGCTTATACGTGAAACTCCCGGATTTCATCCCGGTTGAAGCCTTCGTCGGCGAAAAAGGCGAAAAAGAGGCGCAACTCATCGGTCACCAACTCGGCGAAACGTTGCGATGGTTGCAAAAAAGATCCCACGAAGCGTTCGACGGCGCGTACGTGGAAATAGACGAAACGAGCGGGAAAGTCATTCGAGAGATTCGAAAAGGCGCCGAGGTGGACGACGACGACGACGACTTTGATGAAGACGACTTTGAAGAAGAGAAAGAACAACAAAAAACGACGACTGATAATAAAGCTGCTGGAGTTTTAGAAGAAGAAGAAGAGAAGACGGAATTGGCTACCATTGATTTTCCGTAGTTTAACTTTATCGTTTTTTCAGTATTATAAATACTCTCTGTTATTAGTACTTCTTTTACACAACGAAAGAACAACTCTAAAAAATACGACTCTGATGCTTTTTTGCTTTTTTCTCAAAAAAAATTTTTTCCTCAAACTGTCAAACAAAAGAAGGAAAAAAAAATTCAGCCGCCACCTTGTTTTTCATCAGAGTCGTCATTTTTTAACCAGACACACACACAGACGTTATAAACGCGCACACACATAAAGTTACATCACCAAAACTAAAGTCACGAAGAAGAAAGACACGAAGAAGAAGAAGAAGAGCGTCGTTAAAAAAGTCCTCCTCGTTTCCGTGGTGTCGTCGCGTAACAACAATCGCAGAAGAAGAAGAACAACAAGAAGAAGAACAAAAATGGGCAAAAAAGCGAAAGGGAAACATCGTCTGGACAAGTTCTATTACTTAGCGAAAGAGCAAGGATTCCGCGCACGTTCGGCGTTTAAGTTAGTTCAACTGAACAGGAAGTATGATTTTTTATCCAGCGCGAAGGCTTGTTTGGATTTATGCGCAGCTCCAGGCGGGTGGCTGCAAGTGGCGCAGAAGTACATGCCGATGCAATCGACCATCGTTGGGATCGATTTAGCTTCGATAAAACCCATACGCGGATGCACGACTTTAGTGGAAGATATCACGACACCGAGCTGTCGAGCGGCGATTAAACGGGTCACGCCGGATGGTTTGAAGTACGATTGCGTGTTACACGACGGCGCGCCAAACGTCGGGGGCAACTACGCCAAGGAAGCGTATTCGCAAGCGGCGCTGACGTTGGACGCGTTGAAATTGGCGACGGAGTTTTTAACGTTGGACGGTTGGTTCGTGACGAAAGTGTTTCGGTCGCAAGAGTATCACGCGTTGTTATACGCGTTTCAGCAGCTGTTTAAGAAGGTGGAGAGCACGAAGCCGGTGGCGTCGAGAGACTCGTCGGCGGAGATTTTCGTCGTGTGTAAAGGGTACTTGGCGCCGACGAAAATTGATCCGAGGTTGTTAAAGGCGGAGTATTTATTCGCGAACGTGGAGGATGGCGGACAAGGTAACAAAGGAGGACAGCAGAACAGGGACGTTTTGAAGGTGGAAAAAGCGAAGCGAAATCGAAGCGGCTACGAGGACGGGTTACATTCGCTGTATAAAGAGACGTACGCGGAGAATTTTATCACAAACGAGAAACCGGCGGAGATGTTAGGGATGTACCACTGTTTTATTTTAGACGGTGGGAAAGGAAAGAAAGGAACGAACGTGGTGCCCCCAAAGGATGGATTTATGGATTTAGACGCGTGCGAGGAGACGAACGAGGAAATTCGGACGCTCTTTCGAGACTTGGGCGTTTTGAACAAGAGCGATTTTAAGATGTTGTTGAAGTGGCGTTTGCAAGTGAGGAAACGGTTAGGTATGGAGGATAAGAAGGTGAAACCGAGGACGACGACAAACGCCAACGAGGACGAGGAGGACGAGAATAATGAAAATAAAGCGGCGGTGCCCGAGGACGAAAACGAGCGCTTGCTGAGCGAAATGGAGGAATTGCAAGGAAACATGGACGCGGAGGCGAGAAGGAAAAAGAAAAAGCAGGCTAAAATGAAACAGAAGGATAGAATACGCGCGCAGTTAGGATTAAAAGGAGACGGCGAAGCCATCGTGGCGGAGGAAGATTTATTCTCTTTGGTTCGATTGAAAACAAAGGTGCGTTAGATTGCGCATCGCCGCCGCGCGCGAGCGTTTGTTTTTTGTCTCTTTCGATTTCTCTCGTTTTTTTCTTAACGTCTCTCTCTCTCTCTCTCTCTCTCTCTGTATGTATTCAAAAGCCGGTGAAGATACTCGCTTACTCACTTGAGCGGCGTTAGAACCCGCGTAAACTGAAAACCTTATGCAAAAACATGCCGTTTACCCATCTGAGGCTTTTTTTCTTTCTTTTTTTCGTCGCTCGCGCGCGACGCGTTGTTGGTAGTAAATATAGTTTTACGCCAAACTGACCATTTTCTTCACCCACCAACAAAAAATAGGAGGATGTCGATACGGTCGCAAACCAAGCCGCTCCGTCTGTGCCGGCTGACTATTACGAAGACTCTGACTCGGAACTGAACGCGGCTCGCAGAAGACAAAACCGATACGACTCTGAAGACTCTGACGCAGAAAATGACGTGGAAAACGACACGTCGCGGCTAGACTCGAGTTTAGACGCTTTGTACAAACAGTACAAAGAAAGGCAAAAGAAGAAAGGCCGGTCGGTTGGAGAAGGCTCGAAAGGATCCGCGATGAGACGCGATAAGAGGGCGACGTTAGAAGGCGAAGGCGATGGAGAGCTTGGCTCGGATGATGACGAAGACGTCGATGAGAGCGATGAAAGCGATAGCGAGGAGACTGGTTTCGAGGAAGACGACGACGCGCCGTTGGAATGGGAGAAGAACGAAGACGTAGAAGGCGAAGAGAAGAACAGGAAGAAAAAAACGAAGGAGGATAAAAACAAAAACAATCTGATCGTCGAGTTCGACCCGAGCAAAGTGAAACCAAACTCAAAGGCAACCGTCGATCGATGGTTTTCCAACGATCTTTTTTCGGAAATTGAAAAAACAACCTCCGCAGCGACGAGCGGCAAGGCGGCGGCGGAAAAGAAAATAACAAAGACAACGAGGGAAGAAGCAAAAGAAGAGAAAAATATGATGAAGAAGAAACAAAAGAAGAACGACAAAGACGATGTCGTCGTTGATGAAGACGAAGACGATTACGAAAGTCTACGGGAACAAGCGAGAGCGAGGAAACTGGAGAAGGCGAAAGAAGCGGCGAAGATTGCCAAGGAAGGTGAACTGAAAAGTAAAAAACAACAGGATAAACTCGATAAGAAGCGAAAGAAAACGAGTGGTGGTAAGAACGGAAATGGTGACGACACGACGTACGATTCAGGTTCAGACGATGTGGACGTCGGACGTAAAAGACGAGCGCTGCGTGCCGAGGCGGCGGCAGATGATTTACATATTGTTCCCAGAGGAAACGATGACGATGCTCGAGAGAACGACGACGACGACGACGATGATGAAGACGATGATGACGACGACGTATCTGATAGAGGCGTGGGAAGAAACGCGAAAGGAAGTCGTCAGCGCGTACGCGCTGATGGTTCTGATAGCGATGAATCTACAGACGTCGACGAACTCTCGGATGGCGCCCGAGCCGAAATCCTCGCCATTAGCAAAAAAATGCTTCGAAGAAAACAACGCGAAGAAATCATCGAAGACGCGTACAACCGGTACGCATTTGAGGACGATCCGAGAGACTTGCCTGATTGGTTTGTCGACGACGAGCGAAGATTCATGAAAGCGGAACCGATTTACGATCAGAGCGACTACGAGGAAGCTCTCGCGAGCGTCTCCATTAAAGTTGACGAACGGTCGATCAAAAAAGTCGCCGAGGCTAAATTGCGAAAGAAAAAACGCGCCAAGGATAAAATGAGCGAAGCTCGACAACGCGCGGGCGCCATCATGGATCAAGACGATATTCCTGACGTTTCGAAAGTTCGAGAAATTGAAGCAATTTACGCCAAAGCGAATAAACTCGCCAACGGCCGCAAAAAGCAAATCAAGCACGTGGTGGCGAGGAAAATGCATAAAGGCAACGCCGGTGGACCGTCCGTAGATAAGCGCATGCTCGCCGATCGACGAGGTCAAAAAGCTGCCATGAAAAGAGGCGGCGGTGGAAAGGGAGGAAAGAAAGGCACGTCGCCCGGTTCCTCGATTGGAAAGCCGAAGAAGAGTTCTCTGAGAAAGAATCGACCTCGGCGGTGATTTCGTTTTTTTAATACATTATTTAGAGGGATTTTTTACGACACGTGTGTAGTAAATACACCGCACTGTAGCGGCGTTTTTATCGCTACGTTATTACAGCTCATTCATCGTGAAGGAATAAAAGCGAACGCGTACATACTCACCTAAGTAAAGCTTCGTCTCTTCAATCCTGCGCAGCATTTTTTCAAAAAATTTCGCGAGCTTTTTTTCATTTTTTTTTTCAAAATTCTTCAAAAAGGACTGTCCTCCCTCTCTCATCGTCGCTTTCCGACGACGTACCGAGAATGCGCTTTGACGAAGACGATGATGAGTACGACGACGAGAATACTCACAGAGGAGAGAATTTTATAAACGGTGGTGGTGGTGGTGGTGCGTTCATTGCG
>Ga0209305_1001852_pt1 | contig 13094 bp, 9 predicted proteins | sample COGITO_mtgs_1103_FD_184792 | JGI IMG/M metagenome (GOLD analysis project Ga0209305, IMG submission 184792) | Pelagic marine microbial communities from North Sea - COGITO_mtgs_110321 (SPAdes) (version 2) | ecosystem: Environmental > Aquatic > Marine > Epipelagic ...
ATCCTGAGCCAGGATCAAACTCTCCATTGTAATGTGTTGTTTGTGTCCTAGCTATTAACTTCAAAGATAATTGACAAGGTTTTTTGCATTCCTTGTTTCTTAAACCAATATGTAAAGAACTTCTTTTTTTAATGTCCCTTTCTCTCGAATGGGGCGGCAAATGTACAACCGTTTTTTAAACTCGCAACACTTACCTGAAAATAATTTGAAACTTTTTCGTTTCGTGAAATTGCCTTTGCAATCTCTTATTTCATTTCCCTTTTTCGATTTCTCGAAAGGGGATGGCAAATGTACAAACCCTTTCGGTTTTGTCAACATTACGCTAGATTTTTTTCACACTTATTTCTGTGCTCTGGAATGCTCGTTAGCAGATCCAAATCTCGCCCTAATAGCTTTTTAATCGGGGTGGCAAATGTAGAACTGATTCTAACACTCACAAAACAATTCAAAAATTTATTTCTCCTTGTTTCCCCGGTAAAAAAAGAACATGCTTTGCTTCCAAAGCGGTGGCAAATGTATACTAGTGTTTCAATTATACAAGCACTGGAACTGTCTTTTTTTTATACTTTTTTCTTGACTTCTCGTTATCAAGGAGTTGACATAGAAACCGGGAGCACTTTTCCTCGCATTACCAGGTGTGCCGTAGTCGCAAACATGAATATGAAGGGGCTTAATTGTTCTGGTTGCAAGGGAGCTTGCAGGCCTGGAAACGCTTCCTTTAGCATTTCCGTTTGGACAGCACCAAGTGCCAGCGCATTAAAAGACCATTGGGTTTCCTGTTCAAATTCAGCTTGGAGACATTCTGTAAGCACATTCATGGCTCCTTTCGCAGAGCTGTATGCCGATAATCCCGCAAATTTCACGCTGCCCTGGATACCACCGACAGAACTTATGTTCACAATATGTGCCTTCTCAGTGAATTGAGGAAGCAACTTCTGAATCAATAGATAGGGTCCAAAGACATTAACACCATAGCTTTTGTGTAAATCGGCAATTGAAACTTGTGAAAGTGGTTTATTGACAAGAGCGCCCGCATTGTTAATGAGGATATCAACGGGTAGATTTGGTAATTGGACTTCATCTAATTGGATTAGATCAAGCTTACAGATATGTAGTTGACCTGGATACTCTTCTATGAGCGGTTCCAATTTCTCAATTGCCCTCGTTAAAACAACGACTTGCCAACCGTTTGATAGAAACTTTTCAGTAGTCGCAAAGCCAATTCCTCTTGACGCTCCCGTGATCCAAACAACTCCCATAATTCGATGTGATTTTAGAGTACTATATAATATGTATACAAAAACGGCCCAGACTTGTTGTCTGGGCCGTGTAATATTAAAGGTAAAATTGGTTTTACACCAACATTGTAACTGGATTCTCTAAGAAACCTTTTACTGATTGTAAGAATGCCGCACCTCCTGCACCATCTGCCGCTCGGTGATCTAAGCTCAATGTTACTTTCATCACATTTCCAGGAACAACTTGTCCATCTTTTACAACTGGGACCTGCTTGATACCTCCTACCGCAAGAATTCCTGCATCTGGTGGATTAACAATGGCAGTGAATTGTTCCACACCAAACATACCTAGGTTGGAAATAGTAAATGTATTTCCTTCCCAATCTGAAGGTTGAAGCTTTTTGTCTTTCGCTCTTCCTGCCAAATCTTTAACATTAGCCGAGATAGCAGCCAAAGGCATTTGATCCGCATGACGAAGAACAGGAACTAACAATCCATCCTCTATAGCCACTGCAACACCAATATGCACGTGTTGATTTGTACGAATGAAATCGCCCATCCAAGAACTATTGATTACCGGATGCTTTTTAAGCGCTAAAGCACAAGCCTTAACGACGAGGTCATTAAAAGAAATCTTAACCTCACCACTAGCATTCATTGCTTTACGTGCTGCAATTGCATTGTCCATGTCTATGTCCATTGTTACATAGAAATGTGGTGCATTATTTTTACTCTCAGATAAACGGCTCGCGATAACCTTGCGCATCTGACTTACCGGCGTATCCGTAAAGCGCTCTACACCTACAGGAACTGCCGGCGCTGCCGGCGTACCCGGTTGTGGAGAAGTGTGAATGGCGGGATTGAAGCTGTCTATATCTCTTTTAACTATACGACCGTGATCACCACTACCCTTAACCATGGAGAGATCAACTCCTTTTTCAGCCGCAAGTTTGCGAGCTAGAGGAGATGCCTTTATACTTCCGTCAGTTTCTGTCGCTACTGGTGCTGGTGTTGCAACTGGCGCTGCAACTGGAACAGCCGGCGTTTCTTCCACTGCAACGGCTGGGGCGGGCGCTGCCGGTGCTGCTGGCTCCTCAGCTGGAGCCGCTACTTCACCGCCTTTTAATGCTTCAATGTCCTCACCCTCCTCACCGAGAATGGCTAATACCGTATCAACTGGTGCTGTTTCACCTTCACCCGTTCCTATATATAGAAGCTTACCTTCTTGTCCAGGAAAAGCTTCGAATTCCATCGTTGCTTTATCTGTCTCGATTTCTGCCAATAAATCCCCTTCATTAACAGAATCACCAATTTGCTTGTGCCACTTTGCTACAACACCTTCAGTCATGGTGTCGGAAAGTCTCGGCATATTAATTACTATCGCCATCTAGAATTAGTTTTTGATGAATGGGTAATCTTCTTGAGCGTAAATCCCTTGGTACAATTCAGAAGCATCAGGGAAATCGCTTTCTTCAGCGAATTTCACACATTCCGCAACTACATCTTTAACTCGCTGAATAATGGATTCGATTTCTTCCTCTGTCGCCCAATTTTTCTCTTTAATCTTATTCAAACAAAGCGTAATAGGATCTTTTGCTTGGTACTCTGCTACTTCCTCTTTAGTTCTGTACTTCTGAGGATCTGACATTGAGTGTCCTTTATAGCGGTAAGTTCTAATTTCTAATAAGGTAGGTCCATCACCGCGACGTGCGCGTTCTGAGGCTTCATACACAGCGTCATACACTGCGATTGGATCCATACCGTCAACCGCACGATTAGGCATGTCATAGCCTTCACCTAATTTGTGAATTGGAGTCTGGCCGGCTGTACGCTCGACTGAAGTACCCATAGCATATCCATTGTTTTCGACACAGAATACCACAGGCAATTTCCATAACATCGCGAGATTGGCAGTTTCGTGCCAAGCACCTTGACGAATGGCTCCATCGCCCATGTAGGTTAAGGTCACATTCTTACGCCCAAAATACTGATCGGCAAAAGCCAAACCTGCACCTAAAGGAATTTGACCACCGACAATACCGTGACCACCCCAGAATCCTTTATCCGGCGAAAACATGTGCATAGAACCACCCTTACCGCGAGAGGTACCTGTCACTTTTCCCATAAGTTCCGCCATAATGCGTCTTGGATCTTCACCCAAAGCCATAGGTTGAACGTGGTTTCTGTACGCGGTAATCATATTATCCCCGTCTTCCATAGCATAGGCAGAACCTGCTAGGATAGCTTCTTGACCGTTGTATAGGTGAAGGAAACCACGGATTTTCTGTTGAATGTACAAGGCTGCTGCCATGTCTTCGAACTTTCTCCAGAAGAGCATGTCTTCGTACCATTTTAGGTAAGTAGCTTTTGTGATGCGCTTTTTTGCCATTTCTATCGATGTGTTTTGTGGAGCAAAAATAAGGCAAAAGCCCACCTAGCAAAACAACTTTGTATATTTAGTTCTGCACTATGAATGAAAAGTTGTGAACCTTTGCTTATTCGGTAAAAAGTAGGCTACTGCGCCAAGAATCCGTCAATGTTAAACGCCATTGAGAATCGCAATGTGTTCTCTAACGGCGAACGCGTGGTTGGACTCGCTGGGATCAAATAGGCCATATCTATTGTAAATACCTGGTAGGCGAGACCGAAACCTAAAGTGATATACTGACGATTCCCCTTGAGCTTATGTTCATGCAGGTAGCCTGTACGTGCGAATAAGAAATCGTTGTATTTATACTCCATACCGAAGTTATAAATATTCTCTTGCAGCATTTCTTCAAATCCGCCAGGCTTTGACGCTGGATTGAAACTTTGGAATACACCCATGAGTGGCGTAAGATCATTATCGTCCACCCCAGCGATGATTTCGCCGTTCGTTCCTAAAAGTGGCGGAGTAGGAACTAAGAGTCGGTTGATATCGAGATATACTGAAAGTTTGTTGTAATCATCTATTTCGAGATGGTAACCACCGCCTAAACGAAGGTTTGTAGGTAAGAAATCGGCATTGCCGCTCTCTGAATAGGCAATTTTAGCCCCTAGGTTAGTCATTGCAATTCCTGCAGAGAATGCTTGGCGGCGTCCACCTTTAATGTTGGTGTAATCCCCTTGGTAGTAAAACCCTAAATCCGCAGCACCGCTTTGTCCTGGTTTCGTTTGCAATCCCTGAACAACTTGACCCTGTGCGATATCAGAAAAGATCCAACGTAGTGCTGTTCCCGCACTCCAATGATCACTTAATTTCAAGGCGTAGGCTACATCAAAGTAAAACTCATAAGGATTGAAGGTACCCATACTATTACCCTGCTCGTCCGTAAAGTTGATCTCTCCTAATGAAAAATAACGCAATGAGGCGCTGATTCCTTGACGATCGCTCAATGCTTTCGTGTAATTCACATAGGCCAAATCAATATCAGGGACCAATTTTGACATCCAAGGCGTGTAGGAAAGCGCCATGGAAGCTTTTTTATTTTCTAGGAAAGCTAATTTCGCGGGATTCCATGCGCTTGAATTTGCATCCGGCGTGCTTGCAACACCCACATCACCCATGGCACCGGCCCGAGAATCTGGGCTCACTAATAAAATGGGGACAGCGGTAGTTACCACATTGTATTTCAAATCGTTCTGCGCTGAAACCTTAACGGTTGTTGCGAGAATAAGCAGTGCTAAACTGAGTTTTTTCATGTGTAATAGCTTCTTGCAGCGCAAGTTTAACGTATATATATGAGCTTTTCTTGTATTGTGGACGATTTTCCGTCAATTAATCGCATCCATTCCACCCGAACGGAATAAAATCCCGCTCCGGGAGTTTTACCCGATTGTTCCGACATGGTAAAGGTAGGCAACTGCGTTGCAGCAGCGTTTAGGCGCAAGGTTTGTGCACGCTGCCAAATCAATTGGCCCTGATTGTTCGTAACGGTAACTTTTAATTCGCCCTCTTCGCCCTGCTCTTGATGGGTCAATTGGAATTTAACCTGATCCGTGAAGGGGTTCGGAAAAGCGAGCAACTGCTCTAAAACTGGAGTGCTGGGTTCCACTACAACAAACGCAATACTATCGTAACCCCATTGATTCAGAACATCCCAAGCGCGCAGTGACAAGGTATGTTCGCCTAATGCAAGGTCGTTGAATGGATAGCGCAACGATCCGCGTGTAAAATCATCCAAATCCGATTCATAATAATCATTCACATTGATTGCCTCCCCGTTCAATGTAAGGGTCATGTTGTGACCTATTCCCAAGCCCACCGCGTTGATTCCACTTTCATCGTAAAGTAAACCGAGCCCTGTGGCATCCGATTCAACACTACTGCCCGAGGCGAAAGTAGTATCGTTCATAAACAACCGCACCTCCGGCCCTTCGGTATCTGCTATAAAACCATCCAAAATACCGCCCATTAACTGGTCGTTCGAAGCTCCCCAAGCGTCCTGCTCGTAATCTGTAGCATAGGCACTAATCTTTGGAGGACCGTAACTCAAATTAATATCCAAAGGAACTCTAAAGGTAACGGTATACTTCCCGTTCACTACGCTTGCTTGGCCTTTAAAAACGGCATTGTTTTGTGTCGTAAAATTAAAAGGCGTTCCACTTTGATCGTTGACTTTAGTTTGTTGTATCTGCGGCTTATCGAAAACGGTCACCCATGCTTTTCCGTTAAAATCGCTCATGAGCGCCCCACTCTGAACATCATGCACGCTACCTTTTATTTGTACCCAGGAGAGTGCTTTCAGTGTATCTTGAAAATCTGACCACGCGTTACCGTTAATAGAGTCGAAACTCATTTGATGTTTTGGACGCGCTAATGGTAAGGCCGCATCACCAATAAGTGAAAACTTTATTTTATCTCCGCTATTGTTGTTGTTTTTCGTTTCTCGAAGGACATCGCCTAATCTAGGGTTGTCCAACTGCATCATTTCCTCATTCAACAAGGCATTTAATGCATACGTACTGTTCGTTGCAAAAACACTCCGTGTCGTCGAAAACAAACCAATAGCGCCACCGCTTGGATTCAAGAACAGTTGCTCGCCAGCACTGATTCGCAAGGGATCGTCGAATCTGGTAAACTCGCAGGTAATGGTGGTTACAACCGGCTGCTTCGAGGTGTTATTCCATCCGTTAATGTCTTCCAATTGTAAAATGCGTTCAGTCGTCCATCCTACCTCTCCCCCATGACCAACAAAGGAAACTGCTAAAGCTCCTTGTTCTACCTCATTGAATAAGGCTTGACGCGCCTCTGGATAACGCTGAGAACCAGGCTTGGTATCCTGCAAGTAGGCGTCGGAATAGATTTTAATTTGATTCAATTCTGCTCTTGTGGTGTCCAAAGTTTTTGCTAATCGGTCTTGATAAACTGCAAATTCCTTTTCCCAAGGTTCATCTGCATCATCCACCACAAAAATTCCACGGGCACGCCACGGTCCGAACCGGTCTGCACCTTGCATGTAATTTGCGATTTTTGCAACCATTTCTTCTGCCTCACTCACCGTTCTTACGGGAATTCTTCCAATCCCAATGTCTAGATCGTCTAAATACCAATTCACACTTTCGCCTGAATCCAAATACCCGTAAAAATCATCCGTGATGTACGAAGTCATCAGTGAGAAACTAGCATTGGTGTGGTAGGTGGGGACTACATTTGATTTTGCACCTAGTAGTATACCCTTGTAGTCGTAAGACGCATCGCCGAATAATGTGAGGTATTTAAGTGAATTGTAATCGGCATAGGCCTTCACTAGGAATTTTCTAATGGCACCGATATCGGGATTTCCCGTATTCATTACATCATATATATAGGATAGTGAAACCACTTCAGAAGTGACACCTGATGCGCGTTCCAATTCAGAAAGATCGTTCGCGGCATCTAGCAAGGAATCGGTAGTAATAATGATACTTTCAATTCCATTCAAATCTGAAAAAGTTGCCGTTTGAATGTTGCTAAGATTTACTTTCTCATCTACAATATGGACCAGAGGTGCATCACAATCGCCGATCCTGTAGGCTCGAGGCTGGTCCTCATGCGAATACCACTTACTTCTAGCTAGGTCCGCACCCAATGAATTTACAACTGCTGGTTCTATCCGTGTTGAAATTTGCTGGTTTTCGATACCGAAAATCCTTAAGCAACTGCTCCCTTCGACTTCGAAATGCGAATAATTACCAGCACCTCTAGGATGATTGACCATATTTTGGTTGGGATAGACCTCTTCTTCTGAAGTTTCCCAATCTACGATCATTTCATCCAGCCACATAGCTGCTGCATTGTTCCCTACTTTATCATAGGAAAGGGTAAGCGTTGAGCTTTGATCGGCAGTGAAATCCACTGTGAGCAGCTTCTCCTGGACATAATTACTTGCTGAACCCGTTTGTACAGCTGGAAAGATTACAGTCTCGCTTTGTGAGCCATACTGCACGGTCAATTTCGTGTTACTGGTGCTCGAGCGTGCGACTGCTTTAATTTGCACTTTTATACTACTCCCGGGCACGGGCCGATTGGCAGTGGATGTACTCGATGTAGTTCGATTACTAAAATCATAAACCCTAGTTGTGGTGAAGTCGAATAACTCACCCATCCATTTACGCCCAGTTCCAACTAAATTGTACATGGTCGTATCGTAGACCCATGTCACTCTTGCATTCAATGCTCTGCTACTGTCCTGTTCAGCGACTGCTTCAAGAGGAATGGACTGGTATGCTGTATTTCCCCCACTGACTAAGAAATATTTTCGATCGCTATACGGATTAGAGACGTAGGATGATTTACCTAAAATCGGATCATAGCTGTAGTTGTAACTCGGAGGTATGTAGAACCAGAATTCTGTAGCATCATCGATAATAGTGTCGGAATCGAAGATGTGATAAGGAATAGAAAAATCGTTGCCCATAGGCTCACTCGCGCTATTTTGGGGTGAAAGGTTACCCTCGAGACGACAACGAATTTCAAGCGATTGGTTGCTAGAAGATTCCGTAAGTATGCCTAAATCCAAAATTTTGCTACCACTAAGCTTGTACAATCCGGAAGACTCTTCTTCCCAATTTTGCGGGGCTGTAATTCGGTTATTTACCGTTTTGAAACGGACATATGTCCCTGCATCAAAAGACATCTGGCCCGCGACCAAAACTGGGAACAAAATGACACCAATAAAAGCTATGATTTTTTTCACTCAGACAAATCTAATGCGTAATTGATAACAATTGGCCTAAAAAAAGCGTTTAAAGAGGAACGTCAAGCAAGTGCAAAACGTACTTTTTTTGCTTATACTTGTTCCTTGAAAACATAGGTTAATCCATGAACGCAGTGAAAACGCGCATACTAACATTGGCTACGGGCTTGATTTTTAGCACTTTGAGCATTGCTCAAGATGCTCATTTCAGTCAATATTATGCCAATCCAATCTATCTAAATCCAGCATTCGCGGGTCTAGAAAGATGTCCTACGGTACACAGTAACTACAGAAATCAGTATCCTGAGCTGGGAGTGTACCAATCTTACTCTGCCTCTTACGACCAATACGTCGATAAATTAAATGGTGGTGTTGCCATCATGGCACTGAAAGATGATGCCGGTAATGGTGCATTAAATTTAACCGAGGTAAGTGGGGTATACAGCTATCATCTAGAAGTAAATAGAAATTTCACTTTACTCAGTGGTTTTCAAGCCACCTTCCGTCAACGGACGCTGGATTGGAATCAATTTACCTTCCCCGATATGATTGATCCTTTTTATGGATTTGTCTTACCAACGAACGAAGTGGCTCCGGGTAACAATTACAACAATCACCTAGATCTTAGCTTTGGTATGCTTGGATTCACCGAGCGTTGGTATATAGGAGTCGTAGGTCATCACCTCACTGAGCCAAACGAAGCTTTTTTGAGTCAAAGCCGACTTCCGTTAAAATTAACTGCACATGCTGGTGCAAATATTCCATTGGGTAGAAAGCGCTTACATAATAGTCTGCAGTCGTACATCGTTCCTAATGTGGTGTATCAACAACAAGGTGCAGCTTCACAACTCACGGCAGGTGTAAGTTTTGCCCGTGGACCGTTGGCAGGTGGCTTAGCCCTTCGTCAAGGAAGCTTCAATCCAGATGCTGTGATCTTCATTTTGGGGATTACGCCTCCTGATTTGCCATGGACTTTCGGTTACAGCTATGATTATACCATTAGTGACTTAACAAACACCCTAGGTGGCGCACACGAAGTAAGTATGGGATATAAATTCCCTTGCCGTTCGCGCCGCAGCAAACTCAAAGCACTCAAGTGCCCTAAATTCTAAGAAGCCTAACAACTGTTTATCATATGAATAAGTTTATCCAGTTTTCAATTGCCACTATTTCAGCTGCGCTTCTCGCCAGTTGTGCGGGTCCTGAGTCAAATTCTACGGGCTGGGCAATCAACAACAAAAATAACGGTGGATTTCAAGCGAATCTGAATTACCAAGGACAAGAAACAGGACCAGGTCTTGTGTTCGTTGAAGGTGGTACGTTTATGATGGGTCAAGTCGAAGATGACTATATCAAGGATTGGAATAATGTTCCGCGTCGCGTAACGATTAGTTCATTCTACATGGATGAAAATGAGGTGACCAATCTAGATTACCGCGAATACCTATACTGGTTGCGTCGTGTTTACGATTATGACTACTATCCGGAAATTTATCGTTCTGCCCTTCCAGATACACTAGTATGGAGAGATAAATTAGCATACAACGATAACTTCGTAGCGAACTACCTACGTCACCCTGCATACAATTACTACCCTGTAGTAGGTGTAAATTGGTTGCAAGCGCAACGCTACTGTTCATGGAGAACCGACCGTGTCAACGAATCGATCTTAATCAAAGAAGGTATTCTTAGAGAATTACCGGAACAAATGGATGCGGACCACTTCAATACTGAAGTTTACCTCTACAAGCAGGAGTACGTGGCTCAAAACAAAAAAGGACTAAAGGATCTCAATCCTAACTCAGCCTTCGGAAAAGAAGGTCGTCCAGCGCGTATTGAGGACGGTATCGTTCTTCCGAAGTACCGTCTACCGACAGAAGCAGAATGGGAGTATGCGGCATATGCAGATGGTGGTAAACGTATCTACAACCGTGTAACTGACAAAAATAAATACACTTGGAATGGTAACGCAACGCGTAACCCTGACAAACAAGAGCGTGGTGATATCCTCGCCAACTTCAAAAGGGGTCGTGGAGATAATATGGGTACTTCAGGTTGGTTGAATGACCAAGCAGACGTCACTATGCAGGTTCGTTTCTACCCACCAAACAACTTTGGCCTATACGACATGGCTGGTAACGTTGCCGAATGGGTTTTAGACATCTACCGCCCTGTGAGCTCTTACGACGTAACTGATTTCCGTGCTTTCCGTGGTAATGAATTCAAAACCTTCGATAAAAACTACCAGGACATTGGTTCTTTAGAGGTTTTACAAGATCCACAGAAAGAAGTTCGCAACGGTGATACTGTTATCGTTCGTCTCCCGGGTCAGCTTCCAGTGCGTTCAGTTACTGTAGAAGAAAATGTAAAACGCCGCAATTACGAAAAAGGCGATTACCGTGATTATCTCGACGGTGATAACGCGAGTTCTAGGAACTATGAAAATCCGGTTGAAGAAGGTGAAGCGGCCATGTATGATTACGGCAACAAAACGCTCATTGGTAACACTACTCGAGTATACAAAGGCGGCAGCTGGAAAGACCGTGCATACTGGTTAAGCCCAGGTGCGCGTCGTTACCTTGAAGAAGACCAGAGCACCGATTACATCGGTTTCCGTTGTGCTATGGATCGCGTTGGTTTCCAAAACGAAAGCAGCAGTAGAACAAAGCGTTCTTCGAAAGTGAAACGTCACAACTTCAGACGTTACAAAATGTAATTTGGATTGCGTTAAGAATTTTAAAGCCCCACCTTCGAGTGGGGCTTTTTTGTACCCTAACTTTCCGTAACAGAACAACCATATACTATGCAAGTATTTGAAGCTTTTCTTTCCTGTGGCAGCATATGCACAGATACACGATCCATTGTGCCCGGAAGTGTATTCTTTGCACTTAAAGGTGTCTCATTCAATGGAAATACTTTTGCACTACAAGCGCTAGAGGCGGGTGCTGCGTTCGCCGTTGTGGACGAAAACGTAGGGGACGATGAACGCCTGATTAAAGTAAGCGACGTACTAACAGCTCTGCAAGGATGTGCGCTTGACTACCGACGTCATTTGAACATACCCACGATTGGGCTAACAGGCAGCAATGGAAAGACCACCACAAAAGAATTATTCCTTGCCGTGCTTAAAACAAAGTATAAAGTTCATGCGACAAAAGGCAACTTCAATAACCATATTGGGGTGCCGCTAACGATACTCAGCGCTCCAAAAGAAACCGAGATGCTCATCGTCGAAATGGGAGCCAATCATCAAAAAGAAATTGGACAACTAGCGTCTATTGCTGAGCCCACTTTAGGATATATCACCAATTATGGGAAGGCGCACCTAGAGGGATTTGGCGGTGTAGAGGGAATAATAAAAGGCAAAAGCGAACTATATGATTACATTGCACAGAATGCAGAAGGCGTCGCCTTAGTTAATGCGGACGATGCGGTCCAACTAGAAAAAAGTGCATCTTGCCGTCGCACGACTTTCGGAAAAACCAATGCACAATTCACCTACACCGTAGAGGAGAAAGATGAATTTGCAGGTATCCAGTTTTCAATAGCCACTGCATCCTATACTATTCAAAGTAACCTCAGTGGTTCGTTTAATTGTACGAATCTAGCAGCAGCAGTAGCACTGGGGCGCTACTTTGATGTCCCCGCTCCTGCCATTGTGCAGGCCTTGACCGACTATCTGCCTGCTATGAATAGAGTTGAATGGCGAAAAACTGCTTCGAATCAGGTCTTATTGGATGCCTACAATGCGAACCCTACGAGTATGTCGCTCTCTATTGAGAATTTTGCTAAATGGCATAAAGACGGATGGCTAGTATTGGGCGATATGTTTGAGCTTGGCGAAGAAAGCGCAGCAGAACACCGCGCCATAGTAAAATTGGTCCAACGAATAAACATGGAAGAGCGTTGCATCCTAGTAGGAAAACACTTTGGCAGAACATCCTGGCGGGGCAAGCAGTTCCCAACAACGGGGGATTTAAAAACCTATTGGAGAGAAAACGGCGCCCCGAAGGACGCAGCTATTTTATTAAAAGGTTCAAGAGGAATCGCGCTTGAGCAACTCCTCCCCTTACTTTAATTATGAATTCTTAATCATATCGCGAGAGATCACGATGCGTTGTATCTCTGAAGTACCCTCATAAATCTGAGTGATTTTCGCATCACGCATCAAGCGCTCTACATGGTATTCCTTCACGAATCCGTAACCACCGTGCACTTGAACGGCTTCTGTAGAAACCCACATTGCAGCTTCTGACGCGGCCAATTTTGCCATCGCACTTTCTTTATCGTAAGGCATGCCCTGATCCTTCAACCAAGCCGCTTTGTAGACCAAAAGTCTTGCCTGTTCGATCTTCATCTCCATATCCGCCAACTTAAAGGCAATGGCCTGATGTTCGTGAATAGGTTTTCCAAATGTGGTACGTTCCTTTGAATAGCTCAATGCCAAATCGAGTGCGCCCTGAGCGATACCTAGAGCTTGTGCCGCAATACCTATACGCCCACCACTTAAGGTTTTCATAGCAAATTTAAAGCCGAATCCATCTTCACCGATTCTATTTTCTTTAGGCACCTTCACGTCGTTAAAGAGTAAAGTGTGTGTGTCCGACCCACGGATACCTAATTTATCTTCTTTTTTACCTACCACAAATCCTTCCATGCCCTTCTCTACAATCAAGGCATTAATTCCGCGGTGTCCTTT
>Ga0209305_1001854_pt1 | contig 13088 bp, 11 predicted proteins | sample COGITO_mtgs_1103_FD_184792 | JGI IMG/M metagenome (GOLD analysis project Ga0209305, IMG submission 184792) | Pelagic marine microbial communities from North Sea - COGITO_mtgs_110321 (SPAdes) (version 2) | ecosystem: Environmental > Aquatic > Marine > Epipelagic ...
TTTCTTGAAAGTCAGTATTTTGTCGGCCTGAAGGCCGACCTACATTTTGGAGAGGAGAAAGGATTTACTAAATTTTAGGCATAAAAAAACCCCGTTATCTAATGATAACGAGGTTCTCGTATTTGGTGCCGACACCAAGAGTCGAACTCGGGACCTACTGATTACAAGTCAGTTGCTCTACCAGCTGAGCTATGTCGGCTAACTGGGGCAGGATAATATAGACCATACCCGACTTCGTCAATGTCTTTTTTCATTATTATCTATTATTTATTCACTTGGGTCAGATCCCTAAGTTATTGATTCCATTCTTATTATCATCAAATCATGCGAAATATCAGCAAACTGGCCGTTATTGCTGGGATACAGGGCCAGCTTAGGTATAATTCTGCGCATTCAATAATAAGATTTAATTTGTACCCCATGCCTTTGTCTATGCACTCTTTTGTTTCAGCTCTACATGCTTTTACCGCTTTTATCGGTAAAACCTGCCGTTGGTTTTCACTGGCGATGGTGGTGGTGACCTGTTTGGTCGTTATTTTGCGTTATGCTTTTGACTATTCTTCTATCGCGATGCAGGAGACGGTGATGTATTTGCATGCGTCTCTGTTTATGTTTGGCGCGGCTTATACCTGGCAGCAGCAGGGGCATGTTCGTGTGGATGTGCTTTATCACAAATGGCCTGCGGCGATTCAGCAACGCGTCGATTTATTCGGTACTTTATTTTTATTATTACCGACCTGCTTATTTTTAATTTATATCAGTTGGGATTACGTGCTTATGGCTTGGGCTAATGGCGAGAAATCTCATGAAGCGGGTGGCCTGCCGTTTGTTTATCTGCTTAAAACGCTGATTGTTGTTTTGCCCATTTTGCTGCTGGTGCAAGCGACGACCAATGTGTTGGCAAGTCTTTTTAATATCCCACTCTCAAATACAGATGACTCAAGCCCAGCGCAAGCCGGAGGAAATTCATAATGGAATGGATGCCTTTGGTTTTATTCGTCGCGGTGTGTCTTGTATTAATGCTGGGCTTTCCTGTTGCATTCTCTTTAGCGGGCACGTCTTTAATTATTGCAGGGTTTGGGTATTTAGCGGGGAGTTTTGATGGTGCTTTTTTGAGTGCCTTACCTAATCGTATTTTTGGAATTTTGAGCAATCAGATTCTAATTGCGGTGCCGCTGTTTGTCTTCATGGGCATCATGTTAGAAAAGTCACGCATTGCTGAACGTTTACTGCACAACATGGCGCTATTATTTGGCCCGCTGCGAGGTGGTCTTGGTATTTCGGTGATTCTGGTCGGTATGCTGATGGCTGCCAGTACTGGGATTATTGGTGCAACGGTTGTGACCATGGGGCTTATTTCTTTGCCCGCTATGCTGAAGAATGGTTATAGCCCGTCTTTAGCGGCGGGTAACATTTGTGCGACGGGGACGTTAGGGCAAATTATTCCACCGTCAACGGCGCTGATTCTGCTGGGTGATGTTTTATCGAATGCCTATCAGCAAGCGCAACTCAGCATGGGCATTTTCAGTCCAGATACGGTTTCTGTCGCCGATTTATTTGTCGGTGCATTAATCCCCGGTTTATTGCTGGTTGTGTCGTACATGCTTTACATGGGGTTTACAGCTTGGCTTAAACCCCAAGCGGCCCCCGCGATGGTTGATCGCCCAGAGCTGGATATGAAATTTGCCAAGCAATTACTGGCGGGGTTGATTCCACCTTTGGCGTTAATGCTGGCAGTATTAGGGTCTATTTTAACGGGCATAGCGACGCCGACCGAAGCCGCAGCGGTTGGTGCAGCAGGGGCGACTATTCTTGCGTTGATCTATGGTCAGCTTTCTTTACCACGTTTGAAAGAAGTGATGGATGGCACACTGAAAGTCACTAGTATGATTTTCATGATTTTTATTGGCGCTGCGGTATTCTCGCTGGTCTTCCGAGGCTTTGGTGGTGACGAGCAGGTGCAGGCATTATTCGAAGCGATGCCAGGTGGCAAGATCGGCGCGATGCTGGTGGTGATGTTGGTAATTTTCTTGCTGGGCTTTATTCTCGATTTCATTGAAATTACGTTTGTGGTGGTACCGATTGTTGCGCCTATTTTGTTGGCGATGGGCATTGACCCTATTTGGCTAGGCATTATGATTGCTATCAATTTGCAAACTTCTTTTTTAACGCCCCCTTTTGGTTTTGCGCTGTTTTATTTACGCGGTGTGGCCCCAAAAGAGCTACCAACCAGTGCGATTTATCGCGGAGTGATTCCGTTTATTGCTATTCAAGTTGGGATGTTGGTATTACTAAGTTTTATTCCGGAACTCGCTACTTGGTTACCCGATAAAATTTACGGATAATATTTAAACATAATTTTAAAAAATCAGTCTTCTACGGAGATTTCCTAGGAATAATAAAAACAATGAGCATTTTTTCCAGTAATAACAGTAACAAACAAAATCCGGCACCCTCGGAACTTGAGGATATATCTTCAGAATACCCGTCATCTGAAGATCAAGAGCCAGCACCCAGCGGTGAGCTGAGCTTACGCTTAATTCCTGGGCGCCAAGATACCAATATTCATGGAGGTATTTCTGGAGGTTGGGTGGCCGCCCGTATGGACGAAGCTGCTGAAAGTGTGGCCAGTAAAATCGCCCATGGCCGCGTTGCTAATGTATCGATGGATTCCATGGTCTTTATGTCGCCGATTCGCGTCGGTGCGGCGGTGTGTGTTTACACGACGTTAGAAGATATCGGTAAGTCGTCGATTAAGATTAATGTCGAGATGTGGACGCGCAACCTAGGCGATGGAGAGAGACGTAAGGTGGTTGATGCGACGTTTGTTTATGTTGCAATCGATGAGCAAGGCCGTATTCGTAACGTACCTCGCTAGTTGCTAAACGCCATATTATGCTATTTTTTGCTCTGCTCGAAGTCGGTAAAGAGCGGCGAGATAATAGACCAATATGGCGACGGCTAACCCTGCACAAAGCAATCTTACCCAAGCAATTGAGGGGATTTCTGGAAAGTCAGCAGGGGCGGTAAGACTACCAATTAATGCGGCCAAGGCGAGAAAGGCCGCGGCAAGATAATTGCCTTTCATTGTAAATGGTTTCACACTCAATAAGCAGCCAACATACGCGATCAGTAACCCCAACGCGGCTCCGGCTAGGATATCTTCTGGCCAATGCGCTCCCACAGAAATTCGTGATATACCCGCTAATACAGCCAACATTAATACTGAGAGTCTTAAAGACAGACTAGAAAACGTCAGTATTATAAACCCAGCCATAGCAAAAGCAGTGGTCGTATGGCCAGATGGAAAACTGTACCTTTTCAGCACATCTCCAATGATATGAAAATCACTTAGGGCCAATACACCGGCGGGTCTAGGATCGGAAAAAAACTGTTTGAAACCTGCAATTAAAATACCGGCCATCAATGTTATGAGCAAAAAACGTTTAGCAATCGCAGGGTATCTGAGAGTTAATCCCAAGGCTAAAACCCCAACAATCGAGCCATTACCCAGCTCCGTTAGATGTGCAGCAACTGCGTCTGAAATAAGGGCTTTTGAGGCTTCGTTGATGGCAAAAAATAATGATTCGTTGAGATCAAAAACTTGTAGCAAGATAAAAGCGACTACAGCCAATACGATCATAATGAGATAAGAACGTAGCGCAATTAATTTATCTGTTTGGATTTGGTGTTCGGTAATGAATAACATGATGTGAGTACTTAGCTGCATTAATGAGTGTGAATAAATAGACTAAGAATCATACCACCAATCTTTGCAGGATTGGCAGCATGAACAACGTAAGAGAGAAAGGAAGTGTCAGTATTAACGCGCGTTAATAAAAGCTTGTTCGCTGATTGCGTGATACTTAACAACTCCGTCACGGTACTTAACGTAAGAATCATACACTTTTTGCGACGCTGGATCTTGCGCGGCAACTTCGGCCACAACCTCTGCAGACAGCTCACGCAGCTTGCTTAGAACATCCGTCGGTAATGCTCGTAAGTCGACACCGTGCTTATCGACTAGCTCAGTTAGCGCCGCATTATTACGCGCGGTATACTCAGCTAACATGTCAGCGTTAATCGCTTTAGCCGCAGTGGTTACAATCGCTTGTAAGTCTTTTGGCAGTGATTCAAACGCGGGTTTATTAACAGTCAATTCCATCATGGAACCTGGTTCATGCCAGCCCGGGTAATAATAATACTTGGCCGCTTTATAAAGACCAAATGCGAGGTCGTTGTAAGGACCCACCCATTCTGTGGCATCGATAGCACCCGTTTGTAGCGAGGTGAATAATTCGCCACCGGGCAATGTCACAGGGGTTCCACCTGCACGCTTTAATACTTCACCACCCAAGCCAGGGATGCGCATTTTAAGACCTTGAAGATCTTCAACAGAGTTGATCTCTTTATTGAACCAACCCGCCATTTGCACGCCTGTATTACCTGCCGCTAGTGGAATTAGGTTGAATGGCGCGTACAGTTCTTGCCATAATTCCAGACCGCCACCGTGGTAGATCCAGCCATTCATTTCTTGTGCCGTTAAGCCAAACGGAACGGTTGTGAAGAACTGCGCAGCGGGCATTTTACCTTTCCAGTAATACGCACCACTATGGCCCATCTCGGCTGTTCCTTGAGAGACCGCATCAAATACTTGCAACGCAGGCACAAGTTCGCCAGCACCATAAACCTTAACCTTTAAGCGACCCGCTGACATGTCATCAACCATCTTCGAAAAGCGCTCAGGGGCGGTACCTAAACCTGGGAAGTTTTTAGGCCACGAAGTCACCATTTTCCAGTTGTAGGTTTGCTGAGGCTGAGCGTCGGCACCGTTGGTAGCCGCCACCGGCTTCTCTGGCCCACAGGCGATTAAGGTCGTTGCCACTAACCCCATCAAACCGAGCTTAATCATTGAAAAGGCATTCTTTGCCAGCATGAGTGTTTCCTTTTTTTATTTTAATCGTTAAAAATCGTCGTTAGCGTCCATTGACTGCAGCTTGGCATACGCCACTACTAGCCACTTGGTGCCTTCCCATTCAAAGTTCACTTGAATGCGCGCACTGGCACCACTGCCTTCGAATTGCAGAACCTGACCTTCGCCAAATTTTGCATGGAAGACGCGTTCGCCTAACTTAAACGGCACGCCTTCTGGTGCGTCTTCGGCAAAACTCAGACTAGAAGACTTTGATGCGGTCAGTGGACGGGTTATGGTATTTTTTAAGCGTACTTCCTGAACATACTCAGAAGGAATTTCACGAATAAAACGCGACGGTGTACTGAAATTCTCTTGGCCATGCAAGCGACGGTTTTCGGCGTAAGTAATCACCAAGCGTTCCATTGCACGAGTAATACCTACGTAGGCTAGACGGCGTTCTTCTTCTAAACCCTCTGCACTGTCCATCGACATTTTATGCGGGAATAAACCTTCTTCTAAGCCCGTGAGGAAAACCAGTGGAAATTCCAAACCTTTGGCCGAGTGCAAGGTCATAAGCTGCACGGCATCATCACCTTCACTCGCTTGCGTATCACCTGCATCTAACGCGGCAGTATCTAAGAAAACGGCTAGGTCATAAAGACTATCGGCGGCGCCTTCCATTAGCGATTCTGGGTCTTCCCCTGTTTCAGCCGCGGCTTCTTCTGCCATCATCGCCATGTCCACACCGTCTTGAGTGATGAACTGGCGCGCAGCATTGATTAATTCGTCGAGGTTATCCAAACGCGCTTGCGCTTTTTCGCCCTTCTCTTTTTTATGGTGTTCAATCAAGCCCGACTGGGTGATGACTTGATCCATAATTTCATGCAGTTCTAATTCTCCAGCACCTTCTGCCATGGTATCGATTAAGTCGACAAAGCCTTGAGCGGCGGCGCTGGCACGCTTGGGTAAAATACCCAGTGTTGCGGCTTCACAAACTGCCTGCCACATAGAGCAACCTTGCTCACGCGCATGACCACGAATAATGGCAACGGTTTTATCGCCTAAGGCACGGGCGGGCACATTAATCACACGCTCTACTGCGGCATCATCATGGCGGTTTAATAACAGACGTAAATACGCCAACGCATTTTTAATTTCTAAGCGATCGTAGAAGCGCTGGCCGCCATAAATTCGGTAAGGAATACCTTGGCGTAATAAAGATTCTTCTAAGGTGCGTGATTGTGCGTTGGAGCGATAAAGAATAGCGATGTCTTTGCGCGCACGTCCTGTATTAGAAAACGTTTCAATCTGGTCAGCGATGTAGCGCGCTTCATCTTGTTCGTTAAACGCGGAATAGAGGGAGATTTTCTCGCCCAGTTCACCATCCGTTTTTAACTCTTTGCCCATTCGCCCGGTATTGTTTTCAATGACGGCGTTGGCCGCGGCAAGAATGGTCGCGGTGGAGCGATAATTTTGTTCGAGCTTAATCAGCTCTGCGCCTGGGTAATCATTTTGGAAATTACGGATATTGGCAATTTTTGCCCCACGCCAGCCGTAGATAGACTGATCGTCATCACCTACCGCCATCACAGAGACTTGATCCCCTGCGAGCATGCGAATCCAAGCGTATTGAATTTCGTTGGTATCCTGAAACTCGTCTACCAAAATGTTGCGGAAACGACCTTGGTAGTGGGCTAATAAATCGGGATGATGCAACCACAGTTCATGAGCGCGTAATAGAATCTCACCAAAATCGACCATGCCGCCTTGCTGACAGGCTTGCTCGTAGGCTTGATACACTTGTAATTGAGTACGGCTGAACGGATCGGCAGAAGGTACAACATGCGCAGCGCGACGACCTTCATCTTTTTGGCCGTTGATGTACCACTGTAACTGTTTAGGTGGGAATTTAGTTTCATCCACCCCCGTCGCTCTTAAGATACGTTTAACCAGTCGTAACTGATCATCACTGTCTAGGATTTGGAAGTTCTGCGGCAAGTTCGCTTCGCGCCAATGCTGCTTTAATAAGCGGTGCGCAAGACCGTGGAAAGTACCGACCCACATTCCATTAACCGGAACTTGGATAAGCGTTTCTAAACGCGCCCGCATTTCTTTCGCCGCTTTGTTGGTGAAGGTCACCGCCATGATCGAAAACGGCGAAATGTTCTCCACCTGTAAAAGCCAGGCGATACGGTGCACAAGCACTCGTGTCTTACCCGTTCCAGCTCCGGCGAGAACCATTTGATGCTTGCTATTAGCGGCAACGGCGTTGCGTTGCGGATCATTTAAATGATCTAAAATACTTGATACGTCCATGGCAAGCAGTGTACCAGAATGTTCGCTTAGCTCCAGAGTAGTCTTATAAAAGACTGGTTATTTATACAGACCCGAATTTAACAGACCCCTGTTATACTGAACTCACCTCTAAAATGGACAATACAGTGTCAAACTCAACCAGTAGCGGACATGGGATTTTAGCCAACATTGAGCAATATCGCAGCAGTATGCGTAAGTCTGAAGTTAAGGTTGCCAATTATGTCATCCTTAACTCGGCCTCAGTGATTCACATGCGTATTGTCGATCTCGCTCAAGAAGCCTTGGTCAGTGAGCCAACGATTGTGCGTTTCTGTCGCGCGATTCACTGTAATGGCTTTCAAGAATTCAAAGTTAAGCTCGCACAAGATTTAGCGGTCGCTAATAATATTGGCCAATTTGCGATTGCTGAAGATGATTCGATTGAAGATATTTGCGAAAAAGTCGCCGATACCACCATTCAACGCCTGCACGAAGTTAAAGACCAATTATTACCCCATCAAATTGCCAAAGCGTCTTCGGTTATCAGTAAAGCAAGGCGGTTAGAATTTTATGGCTTTGGTGCTTCCGCCGCCGTGGCGACCGATGCTCTCCATAAGTTTTTCCGTTTACAGATTGCGACGGCGACGTATAGCGACCCTCACATGCAATCAATGTCAGCGGTGACGCTTAACGAGAAAGACGTTGTTGTGGCGATTTCACAAAGTGGTCGCACCAAGGATTTATTGCATTCTATCGCCCTTGCTCAGACCTATAACGCCACCGTTATCTGCTTGGCGCCAGAAGGCACACCGATTAGCTTAGCGGCTGATATCCCAATTTATATTAATATTGATGAAGATACCGACCAATTTACCCCCATGACTTCGCGAATTGCCCATCTAATGGTCATTGATATGCTTGCTATCGCGGTCACACAGCGTCGCGGCCCTGATTTCATTGAACATCTAAACGCAATCAAGGACAGCATTAAATCGCTAAAACTAGACAATTGACCTATTGCAATTAATGCCAAAAGTGTCATTATTTTGAAAAGAATAAAAATAACAATCGTAGCTTAAAAAATACACTGTGTATTTTTGACTATGAATGAGTAAGACCAAGGAGAAGTATCATGGCTAGGGCAGCTAAGACGGTATTAAGCGCACATGAAAAATCTGTAGAACAGGTGGTTTCTTTTGATAAAGAAGGCAATGTGGTTGTTAATAAAAAATCTTCGGCATCAAATAAATTAATGGCTCGGCGAGCGATTGAAGCGCACCTTGAACGCAAAACCCTCGAAAAAGATTTAGAAGAGTATTATTTCGAAGGGATTTAAACCCTCTAACATTTACGCCTTATTCACTAGATCATTGATCTAAAACGTGGACATAAAAAAGCCCAGTTATTGAACTGGGCTTTTCTGGTTCTGGTGACTAGAAAGCTAATAGATCATTCATCCGCTTTTGGCAAACGTATTATTCTACCGTCACTGATTTTGCAAGGTTACGTGGCTGATCAACATCTGTCCCTTTTAATACCGCTACGTGATACGACAATAGCTGCAAAGGAATGATGTACACAATAGGTTCTAGGCAACAGGGAACGGTTGGCAAAGAGACTAAGTGTTGGTCATCTAAGTCATATAAATTTACCGATTCATCAGCAAATACAAATAACTCACCACCGCGAGCTTTCACTTCTTCTAAATTGGAAACCAATTTTTCTAATAAGTCATTCTTTGGCGCGACTGCAATGATCGGCATATCTTCATCGACTAAAGCCAATGGGCCATGCTTCAGTTCTCCCGCTGGATAAGCTTCAGCGTGAATATAAGAAATTTCTTTTAGCTTCAATGCGCCTTCTTGAGCGATGGGGTACATGGGGCCACGACCTAAGAATAAGCTGTGATGCTTGTCAGCAAATAACTGGCTGATTTTTTCAATAACCGGATCTAATGCTAGCGCTTTCTCAACCAATCCAGGCAGTTGATGCAATGCGGTAACTATTTCAGTTTCAGCGGCTTCACTCATACCGTTGCGTTTTGCTAATGCAACCGTTAATAATAACAAAGCCGTTAACTGAGTCGTAAAGGCTTTCGTTGAAGCAACACCAATTTCAGGGCCCGCGTTGGTCATTAGGCAAAGATCAGATTCGCGTACTAAGGAAGAACCCGGCACGTTACAAACCGTCATGCTGGCTAATAACCCTTGCTCTTTAGCTTTACGCAGCGCCGCTAAAGTATCTGCAGTTTCACCTGATTGAGAAATGGTGATCAGCAAGGTATTTTTGGCAATTACCGTATGGCGATAACGAAATTCACTGGCGACTTCAACTTGGCAAGGAATGCCTGCGTATTTTTCAATCCAGTACTTAGTTACCATTCCTGAATGGTAACTGGTACCACAAGCAATGATTTGAACCGCTTCTACTTGATCTAAAATATCAGCGGCTTTCACACCAAAGGCCTGATCGAGCACTTTCGTTGCTGAAATACGCCCTTCTAAACACTGCTTAATCACCGTTGGCTGCTCAAAGGTTTCTTTCAGCATGAAGTGCTTGTATTCACCCTTGCTCGCCGTTCCAACCTTGTGATCAAAAACACTGACGTCACGTTCAACAACATTATGATCTTTATCTAGAATTGTCAGTTTTTTGCGTGTGATGTGCGCTAGGTCGCCTTCTTCAAGATAGATGAAGCGATCGGTCACTTGCAATAACGCTAACGGATCTGAGCCAACATAATATTCGTCCATGCCGACGCCGATAACTAATGGAGAGCCTTGGCGCGCAACCCATAATTCATCTTGGTTGCCTTTTTGCATAATCGCTAATGCATAAGCGCCTTCAAGATGAGAGATAGCATTTTTAACTGCTTGACCAAAATCATGCAGCTTCAATTCGCGATGAATCAAATGAATCACAACTTCAGAGTCAGTTTGGGAGTTAAAAACATAGCCTTGAGTTTTTAACTCGGCTTTTAAATCTTGGTAGTTTTCGATGATGCCGTTATGCACTAAAACCACATCGTCGGAAGACATGTGTGGGTGAGCATTTTCTTTACTTGGCACACCGTGGGTCGCCCAACGAGTATGCGCGATGCCGATACTGCCTTGCAGGCCTTTACCATCGGTTTCAGCGTGAATGGCTTTTTCTAATTCAATCACTTTGCCTAGGGCACGAGTACGCTGAATATCACCTTCGGCACTTAAGATGGCTAAGCCCGCAGAGTCGTATCCACGGTATTCAAGGCGACGTAGGCCTTCTAATAAAATTTCACTCACATTACGCTGTGCAATAGCACCAACAATTCCACACATTTTTTTATATTCCGTTCAATACAACGAGGTATTTATAATTATTTGCCAGTTTTCACTGGACGCTGCCAGCCGCTGATATTTCTTTGTTTGCCACGAGCCACTGCGAGTTCTGCTGCAGCGACTTCTTTTGTTATGGTCGAACCTGCCGCAATCGTGGCATTTGCACCTATTTTTACAGGGGCAACTAACGAGGAGTTGGAACCAATAAAGGCATTTTCACCAATCTCTGTTTTAAATTTATTTACGCCATCGTAATTACAGGTAATAGTACCTGCACCGATGTTGGCATTAGCACCAATCGTTGCATCACCAATATAAGTGAGATGATTTACTTTCGCGCCTGCGCCGATGTGTGATTTTTTCACTTCGCAGAAGTTACCGACTTTAGCACTGTCTGCAAGATCAGTACCTGGGCGCAAGCGTGCGTAAGGACCAATCACACAAGACCGCGCAACGGTTGCATCTTCAATATGAGAAAAAGCTTCAACTTTAGTGCCTGCCGCTAGAGTCGAATTTTTGATGATGCAGTTTGGCCCGATTTCTACACCGTCGCCTAGGGTTATATCACCTTCTAAGATAACGTTTACATCGATCACGACGTCATTACCGACGGTTAAACCTGCAGCAGCCTTCTTGCCTAAACGGATGTCTAAACGTGATGGGTCTAATACTGTTACACCGTTCGCCATCAAAGCATTCACACGCTGAGTCTGATACCAACGCTCTAGCTCGGCCTGTTGTTGACGATTATTCACGCCATAAGTTTCTTGTTCGTTCTCTGGCTGTAGTGTTTCTACTGTCAGGCCATTTTTTACTGCCATCGCGATGATATCGGTTAAATAATATTCGCCTTGGGCATTGTCATTACTTAAAGTTGGCAACCACTGATGCAGCTTGGCAGTAGGCACCGCCAAAATACCGGTATTCACTTCTTTAATTAATAACTGCTCAGCATTGGCATCTTTGTGCTCAACGATGGCGGTTACTTTATTGTCTGCATCACGCACGATTCGGCCATAGCCTGTGCTATCAGCCATGCTGACCGTTAATAGACCCAGTTGCTGTTCATTCGACAGTTCGATCAATGCTTGCAATGTAGATGGCTGAGTTAGCGGAACGTCACCGTATAAAATTAAAGTGGTGCCTTCTGCTGCAAGGCTATCTAGCGCCATCATCACGGCATGGCCTGTGCCCTTTTGCTCGGATTGTAGTGCCCAGCTTAGGTTCTTTTCATTTTCGAAGGCGGTTTTAACTTTTTCTGCGCCATGTCCAATAACCACATGCATCGCGTCGGCATTAACTGCTTTAGCGCTGTCTAATACGTGGGCCAGCATAGACTTACCAGCGATGGGATGTAAAACTTTAGGCAATAGAGATTTCATTCGCGAGCCTTGACCAGCTGCGAGTACTACGACATCAATAGTCATTATGGTGATATTCTTCCGTGTAACAAAGGGAGACAGTTAAAGCAGAAAATTGGCTTATAGAGTTGTCATTAAAATTATTTAGTAACGCAGTTTATTGACTTCGTGGGCATTTACAATAATTTTTGTCACAAAAAAAATGACAATGATTTAAGATTACATTCTATTTCCTCATAGCCATCACCATGAACCTATCTTCATTAAAGTCTCTCGATCTCACCGATCGCGAAATTGCCATCTACCTTGCCTTATTAGAATTAGGCCCAGCCTCCATTCGAGACCTAGCGGCCAAGTCGGATATTAACCGCGGCAGTACCTACGAAACACTGAAAGTTTTAGTGAAAAAAGGCATTGTAAACTATCTACCAAAAGGCAAACGCCGCATCTTTCAAGCTGAAGATCCGTCTAGATTATTAGATCTTGCGGAACAGAAACAGCAAGAATTAGAAACGACGCTGGCCAATTTGAAGAGTGATATTATTCCTGCTCTGCGTCATTTGAAACCTGAATTTGCCACGAGTAATGTGCGTTTCTACGAGGGTGATGAAGGGGTAGAATATGTTTTAAGGGATATTCTTAGCTCTACTGACAAGGGCGATAAATCTTACTCTGTTATTTCAACTCAGGCATTACGTGAGCATTTATATCGCCCTTTCCCGACGTTTACCAAGCAGCGTATTGCTAAAGGTATTTTTGTTCGCGTATTGGCGATTGGTGCCGGTGGTGATGAAGCTGAATTGGCTGAACGCAAGTGGATGAAAGGCGAAGGTGACGCGTCTTATATCGCCATTTATCCACCTAAAGTTGCCATGATCAGTCTAACCAAAAACGACTTTCCTGTTGCTGTAGTGATTGATAGTGATGCGATATCTGGTACCCATCAAATGATGTTTGATACGCTGTGGAATGCTTTATAAGCCCATCACTAATTAGATGCGAAATACCTGACTCTTAAAATAAATAGTCTATGCTCAATCCAAAGGATAGCTGTTTTATAGAGCAGTTTACGTGAAAATTGGAGAGCAATGTGGCAGAGCAACAATTTCGTTTAGTAACACGCAGTGATTTTGACGGCCTCGTCTGTGCCGTTCTATTCAAAGATTTAGGTATGATCAACGATATCCTGTTTGTTCATCC
>Ga0209305_1001867_pt1 | contig 13021 bp, 8 predicted proteins | sample COGITO_mtgs_1103_FD_184792 | JGI IMG/M metagenome (GOLD analysis project Ga0209305, IMG submission 184792) | Pelagic marine microbial communities from North Sea - COGITO_mtgs_110321 (SPAdes) (version 2) | ecosystem: Environmental > Aquatic > Marine > Epipelagic ...
GGGCCAGACTCAAGTAAAATTTGCTTCTTGACAAAAATTCAAGATTTCTGGTAGACAACGTCTGCGTGGGTTCGAACCCCACTTTCAGCATTTTTTTTTAACACAACAAGGCAAAAATTCATGGTAGAAGTAATTGCAGTTCTTACTAGAGGCGGAGTTATCGTATCGAAATGGAACGACCCTGGGGTAATGTTGAGCGCAGAGTATCTTCTAGAAATCTGGACTAGGAGATGTTTTATAGAGAAGGCGTCGGTAAAGAATTTTTCGTATGAGTTCTCCCCTTCCGTTTCTTACTCCTATAGATGGTTAGAGCACGAATCGGATCTCATATTTGTTGTTATTGTGAGTAAAATTGAACGGTATGATAGATTAGATGAGTTAGTCAAGCTTTTAAGCTATCAGTTCTTGAAGAATGCGACAGGAGTAGAAGGATATTTTCTAGAAATAGTTGACAAAGTTCTTGAAGCCGCTGAATCTTTGAAGTTGGTATCGAAGAAGCAAATGTGCGAACCAAAGAGTAAGCACAGCGCAAGCATAGTATCACTTGATTTTTCAGAAGAAAATAAACATGGCATTGCCGAAAAATCTAGGAAAATCGCATACAGTTCCTCAGAAAGTATGACTGTAAACTCGAGGAAGCAGGCCTCTTCAGGCTTCTGGTTTAAATCCTTTCAAGACAATTTAAAAGCTACGTTGAAATCAAAAGTCTATTTACAAGAACAGGACTTGTCACCTCTGATTGAGAAGTTTAGACTCATTCTTCTCTCGAAAAACGTCGGGCAAGAGATTGTGAAAAAGCTATGCGAAACTGTTTTCATGAGGCTTTTAAATGAGGAGGGTCTATCAGTTATGAATGTTTCTGTTGTATTTCGGGATAGCATTAAAGAAGCGCTACAGCAGGTGCTAACCCCCAATCGAAGTGTGCACTTGTTACGTGAAATTGAAGTGGTACGTAGGGAAAAGAAAACTTATGTAATATCTCTAGTAGGAGTAAATGGGGTAGGCAAGAGTACTAGCTTGTCAAAACTTGCCTACTGGTTAGTTCAGCATAAGTTCACGATCATGGTTGCGGCGTGTGATACTTTTCGCTCAGGCGCTGTTGAGCAATTACGCACACACTGTCAGCGTCTCAAAATTCAACTTTTCGACAGAGGATATGACAAAGACCCCGCGACTGTCGCACACGAAGCTATTAAACAAGCAGATCGACAAGGTATAGATATAGTGCTAATTGATACGGCAGGTCGTATGCAAGATAACGAACCCCTCATGCGTTCGCTGGCAAAGCTCATTAATGTGAATAAACCAGATTTAGTCTTGTTCGTGGGAGAAGCTTTGCTCGGGAATGAAGCTACCATTCAGCTCAAAGCATTTGAACGGCGTCTTTGCGACCTTTCTCTTCACAAATCTTCAATAATTGATGGGATTATTTTATCTAAGTTTGATACCATCGATGACAAGGTAGGCTCAGCCCTCTCTATGGTATATTCATCGGGAATACCGATTTTATTCGTCGGTTGTGGTCAAACATATGCTGATCTGCGTACATTTTCTATTGAGTCCGTCATAGATTTACTTTTGACTTGATGAAAGTCGGTCCCACCCTCATCATAACTCACAAAAAGAGTTTTGAAATATGCTAGAAACGAAGATTTATTTGAATATTCATGGCAGCCAATTCAGAAGCAAGATAGCGAAAAACATATGGTATTGTGACCTTTTCAATTCCACTCCTTGAGCTGCAGACCGAGCAACAGGAAACATTTGAGCAAATATTATTTCCATGCATCTCTTTACTGAGAGTAGATAAAATTGGTGAAAGTAAACTGCCGCAGTGTATGCAGATTACTGTAGTACTTTTGTCGGAACAAGAATTGAGGCGGTCATAAACCTGAATGAAGTCGTCAAGTGATGCTAGAATTCAGTAGAAGATATAGTTACCAAATTAGCAACTCCATGTGCAAGTAAAGAGTCACGTTCCATTTCACCGAACCTTATTCCTCCCCCAGCTTTCCTACCTTTTATTGGCTGATGAGTCAAAGGATTGTTAGGTCCTAAAGACCTAACTTGATATTTGTCACTTATCTGAAATAAGAATTTTAACATAGAAACAAGAACAAAGAAAATACGTACCATATGTCGAAGACGTTGATAATAAACAATACCAAGATAAATACCAACTTCAAACTGTTTACCACTATATGAATTGACCATTACTTCACTCCCACAACGAGCAAAACCATTTTCAATCAAAATTTTTTCATAAATATCAACAGGTGTACTTGCTTTATTCTGAAAAGGCGTTGCGTCTATAAATTTGCCAACCATTGCACCCGCTTTGCTTGCTGTACTTTCTACCAACATTCCAATCGTCATACGTGATGGAAATGCATGAGGGTTGATGAGAATATCTGGTCGCATTCCTGTACGTTCCGAATATGGCATATCCTCTTCAGGCCAAAGGAAACTGAGTACACCCTTTTGTCCATGTCTACTGCTAAATTTATCTCCTATGACTGGATTTCGATTGAATCTCAAAGTATATACCATCTTACTTACTTTCTTCCCGAGGGAGTTCTCTGCATCAATGACCACGATACGATCTAACACAGCTGTATCATCACCTTTAAGTCGTGAAAAACGACTATCGCCTCTTGCTCTGTTTTTGACACTGATGATTTTGTCATTTGGGCATAAGATCTTTCCTACTTTTGGAGCTCCATCACCATCATGATTTTCGTGAGAAGCTTTACGTTCTTGACTGTTGCTAAAGATCTCCTCATTACTTTTAATTGTAACAGATTCCGATTTATACAGCGTAGCATGAGCAAATCCTCGATCAACGGATCCTCTATTTATGATCATAGCATCTTCCATATCATAGCCAGAATGAGATAACACTGCAACAATAGCATTCGTCCCAGTCGCATATTCATCACAAAGGAATGTATCATAAGACTCAGTAATAGATATTGGTCTTTGAGGAGTATGCAGTCTATATATCTTTGAATCTGAACGAAAACAGATTGAATGCATCGGCGTTCCCATCGTTTGCTTTCCCATTTGACACTGATACATATTGCGTGGACTCTGGTTGTAGTCCGACCATGGAGTTAAACTAGCTATGACACTTAATATAGAGCATGGACTTTTCTCTTTGTGTGAAAATGATGAGCTGGTGCTACCCCCATTCAAACCATCTGCACATGAAATTGAAATAAACATTTGCTCAAGAGTACCTACATACTCAATTTGTTTCTCTGGAATCTGAATAACAGGACGAACCAATCTAGAAGCAGAAGAAAAAAGAAAGAGACCAGGAAATACTCCCCGTTCTCTCTTGGGAATATACACTATTTCTAGATAAGAATCTAGTCTGGTTTTCTCATTTATCTTATTGAATCGCAGAACAGATACGGCTTGATGGGACTGAGCTACTCGTACAAATCCCAAAATGTTACCATTAAATACTACTCGGAATATAGGCTCCCCCTTTGGAATACTGGGTGCATCCAGAAATATTTCAACTACTTCTTCCAAGATATTGAGAATTTCTCGTTCTTGGCTAGTTCTCTGCTTCGGACAGACCACACTACAATCAGCTGATAGATGATTTAGTAAACCACAAGGAGATCCATCCGGAGTATGAACAGGACATAAAAATCCCCAGGAGTCTGGAAGAAGCTTTCGCACTGTAGTTGTGCGAAGCTGGGTGAAATAAGCTCCCCTGTGAACAGATCGATAGTGTGAAATGTAGCGAAAATAATTGAGCTTTTCTGCAACCACTGTGAAGCCACTTGTCTGGCTCAGATCTAATCCTGATTTACTCACTAAGTTTCCAGTAGATAAAAAGTATTCGATTTGACGTCCAATATCAGATTTGTTGAAAGCTAATTTAGCGTTATCATGAAGATAAGAGGTAATGGCATCAAAATTTGCTTCTGAAAATACTTGGGAACCTAAAAATTTTACAAATGACTCCCTTATACTTGACATGCTTTCTTCAAGTTTTTCCCTTATCAACATTTGCAATAAAGTCCCTGGAAGCAATATTTCTTGATGAGCAAGAGAGTCAGGATTATCGATTGAGCATTCCCCTTCAACAGCAGAAAATAGCTTCTGAAGCATATGAGATATCATGAAAATTTTGTCGTTGCAACTGTTGAGATGAATCAATATGAAATGTTCTAAGAAATGTGTGCCAATTTCAACACTGCTTTCCTCTAATCCAGTTGATAGAATGACGCGAAATTTCTCACCCAGGAAATTTAAAGCATCCGTACGTGTTCGGATATTCATCTTGGAAACTTCGGAGAATGATGTGTCTAGACATCCTCGCGCAAATTCTAGGCAGGAGTTAGTGCAGTCTAAGCTTGCAAGAATGCTAGCTTTGATATCAAATTCATTTACATCAGAAAGTGCTCTAATAATAATACCAATAGGTATAAAACACTCTTGTCTACGAAGTGTCAATGCACAGACGACACGTCCATCCAAAAGATAATGTAGGCGAATAGTAATACTTCTTTCGTCTTTGGAGACACAACGCAAAACAGCAGCAAAAGCTGAAAATTTTGTACCACGTGATAGAAAGGACTTTCTTTTTAGAGCAAGTACATAATGACGTCTGGGAAGGATGAGAAGACGAATTATCCTTTCAATACCATTCACTATGAAATACCCCCCATTCTCATGATATTCTTCTCCTTTTTTCAAAAGTTCCTTCCTGCTGACCCCTTGTAGATTGCAGCATTTTGAGTAAACCAAAATTGGAACAAAACCAAGTCGAATTTCTTTTCTGGAGATATTACCGTCAGGATCAATTGAACAAAGGGATACATAGAATGGCGCTCTGTATGTTTGACCTGATTCTCTGCATTCTCTAGGAAAAATGAGAGTATTCCTGCCATTATCATGCAATCTAGTCGGGCGTTCTACTCGGGCTTTCTCCAACCAGCACTTCATTCGCAGCCTCGTATTGGGTTTAAGAGAGAAGCTATGCGTTGGCATATTCTCCAAAACGTCATTCAAACCATGTTCTAAAAAATAATCGAAAGAATCAACATGTGCACTGACTATATGCTCTAATGGACCTAGTAAATGTGAGAGTTAAGAAGAAACTCGGTCAGAAAGTAGATTTTACCTTTTTTAGCTTCACTTTGAAATCCAATGGTTCCATGTGAGTCGTCCTTCATTTATGTTTCCTTCTATACTCACCTTTGGTTCAATTAGATCTTGAATACTTCTTCATTCAGGAATGTAATACTAATGACAATATGTACGGATGGAATCTTTTATTTTCTCATATTCGATACTCTGCAGCAAACTGAGGAATGCTGCTTTCTAGCGGGCGGCGGCTGTGCTTAGGAGCTTGGAAATGGACTTTTTAGACAAAAAAGACCGGAAATTTTGAGATATTATTTAGGGTGTTATTTAATGGCTCTTATTTAATGGAAGAGTTGGATAAAAAAATTTTGTAAGAAAGAATAGATTCCTCTCTTAAATTATTGAAATAACACTCTCGTCTGTGCGTGAGCCCCGTTCTTAAAAACACACGCGCGCACTAAAAGACCCGCTCAAAGGTTTTAGAAATCTTTTACTTGTTGTATCAACTATTATATAATTACTTGATCCAACAAAAGTGAACGCAAAGTGACGAAAAGGAAGAGGCACTCACGTCTTTGTGCAACCACCAAAAGTTTATCTACATAGCTATCTGGAAATTGAGGTTGGGAAGAGCTGCTATACATAAATGATTGGTCTTTCACCACAGTCATGGGATTCATTCGTGACTCGATATACTTTTAAAGTTTTAAAGTATGTCAACTGGGAAATTGATCCTTTGAGCAAGTTGACAGGTTCCTGGTTCGCTGTTGAGTCTCCGACATTTTTAATTTCCAGCATTCTCATTTATCTGGTAATTGTCCTTGGTTCCTGTTACTGCAATAGCGATTCTTATGGGAAGAAAAGAAAGGAGGACCCTTTCTTAATACGAGTGCTGGTGATTTTTCACAACTTGTTTTTAGTTATTTTAAGTTTATATATGTGTGGTGGATGTATTCTTGAAGCAAAAAGAAACTCTTTTAAAATATGGGGAAATCCTTATGATCCTGGTCAAGTTAAGTTGGCTCGCTATATTTACATATTTTACATTAGCAAAATATATGAATTCCTGGATACATTCATTATGATAATCAAGAAGAATTTCAAGCAAGTCAGTTTTTTGCATGTCTATCATCATGTAACAATTTCTTTCATATGGTGGATGATTACAAGACGTGCTCCTGGAGGAGATGCCTACTTCAGTGCTGCTTTGAATTCTTGGGTTCATGTTTGCATGTATTCTTATTACCTTCTTGCAGTTATGGTTGGTAAAAGTGAGAAAGCTCGAAAGAAATATCTATGGTGGGGGAGATATTTAACCCAGATGCAAATGTTTCAGTTCTTATGCAATTTATTCCAAGCAATTTATTGTAGAGTATATTCTCCATATCCGAAATTTATTTCAGAGTTACTTTTGATCTATATGTTGACTCTTTTGGCATTATTCGGAAGGTTCTATTACTCAAAGCATATCATGCCCACCACAAAGAAAAGCAAACTAATATAGTTAATATGTAATGACATCGGTTCAAACTTGGAAGGTGATATATTCTGGAAAGAAATACTACTTTCTTAAACGTTAAACTTGAAAATCATGATGTCTCCATCTTCAACAGTATAATCCTTTCCCTCCAGCCTATAAAGTCCTTTTTCCTTCACTTTCTGAAAACCGTTGTATAAAATAAAATCGTCACAAGATACAGTTTCTGCCTTAATGAACCCTCGTTCAAAATCTGTATGAATGACCCCAGCTGCTTGAGGAGCAGTATATCCTTTTTTTATTGTCCACGCACGTGTTTCTTTTTCTCCAGTTGTGTAATAAGTTAGTAGATCCAGCTGTTTATATGCCTCCTTTATCATACTTGATAGTCCTGATGACTTAACACCAAGCTCTTCCATGAAAAGTCTTCGCTCATCTGCATCTAGTTGTATAAGCTCGGACTCCAACTGAGCAGATACAACACAAACAGAACCTCCTAAGGAACTTACTGTGTTGCGCAAGGAAGTCACGTATTCGTTCTCTTCACCCTCCATTATGCTGGCTAGATCAACTTCGCTAACATTTGCCGCGTAAATAAATGGTTTAGCCGTCAATAAGTTTAAACCGGACAAAATTTCCAATTCATTCTCACTAAAGCCCATATTTTGAATTCCAACTCCCTCAAGAAGACCGGTTGAAACTCTCTCAAGGATAATATTTTCGATTTCGTTTGCTTTTATTTGTTCAGGTTCTGACGGACGCGCGCGCTTCAATTTTTCGAGACGACGCTCAACTTGGGAGAGATCAGAGAGGGCAAGCTCAAAATTAATTACAGCAACATCGTGTGATGGATTTATCTTGCCCTCAACATGTATAACATCAACATCATCGAAACATCTTACAACATGGATGAGTGCATCACATTCTCGTATGTTTGAAAGAAATTTGTTACCGAGACCCTGACCATTCGCAGCCCCTTTTACAAGTCCTGCAATATCAACAAATTCTATGACAGTGGGAATCTCATTGGTACTTTTTGAAATTTGAGCTAGTTTTGATAGTCTCTCATCGGGTACAGGCACAATACCAATATTCGGTTCAATTGTGCAAAAGGGGTAATTTGCCGCCTGGGCAGAACCATTTTCAACGAGGGCATTGAATAAAGTACTCTTGCCTACATTTGGTAGGCCCACTATTCCAGTTTTCAGACTTAGGACCTTTACACTCGTCCTGAGTCGTGAAGTTCTTGTGCTTCTGGGTTTTACTCGAAGAGCACGGCTCACGCCGACTGAATTAGATAAGGCAAGCATATTAGAAGAGCCCTCACGAGAATTCTCAGTTATTCTTACTGAATTATTAGGATGACGTATTGTGGATGTGTGCAATACCGGATTTTCGCTGTGCAGTTCTGGCTAGTACTATTTTGTATTAAACTGTCACGTCCGGTAGTCTTCTCTTTCTTTTGATACACTAAGACGTACGGGTTTCTGATTTCTGAGTCTATCCAAAGAGAAAAAAAAGTTTCCCCGGGGTTGCCAGTCTGAGTCTTTGAAAACGTGCAAAAGCAACATAAAAAATTCAATAGAAATTCTGTCCTTGTGGAAGTTGTACGAGTACGTAACCATCATGACCATATGAAACGATCTTATTTACAAAAAAAAAAATTAAGTCGCTCAACGCAAGAGAAGCCGGGGGAGGGAGTAAAACGTAAACCTTAAATCTTGGGAAATAAACCACCCTGAGAGAAAGATTTGTTGTTAAAAGCATTCAGCGCAAGCGAGTGAACACTTAATACAAGACAATACATGGCTTCCGAGATCGAGGAACTGGGTCCTTTATCTGTCTTAGCAAACTCAGTAAAGACGAACGCTCAAGTGCTAATTAACTGTAGAAATAATCGTAAACTCTTAGCCCGAGTGAAGGCGTTTGATCGGCACATGAATTTAATCTTAGAAAATGTAAAAGAAATATGGACAGAGAAGTCCAAGACTAGTGACAATCAAGCATCCAAAAACAAGAATAGATTCATAAGTAAAATGTTTCTTAGAGGGGATTCAATAATTTTGGTTCTTAGAAATCCAAAATGAAGAACAGAAGGCAATTCATAGATTTGAAATAAGATAATTAAATACTTTTACACATTCTGAATATGTTTTTGGGTACATCTGCCTAGATTTCTACGTATGAAATTCGCGATAGCTCTATTCATGCTCTATGTTGCAACAATGCTATCTTCTAAAAAGCCAGGACAAAGCTGTACTAAACTTGGAAGCGACTGAGAATTAACTTGGTGTATTCTTGCAGCTAATGCGAATGCAACATAGCCCTTCCCACCAGACCATTTCGTTTTACTTCGTGTGCTATGAAAAGTATCTTCAGAAGCATTAATTATTCCTTGCTTCTTTCTCAGATCTCGAAATTTAACTTCATCACGATCCTCTTGTGAAAAATTAGAGCCGAAAATTTTATGTGAAGTTGTTAGGAGCAAAAGCGACGTTTCATTTCCATCCAAACTTTGCTTTTTAGTGAAAAACACATCAAAAGTACCACCTGGTAAACGATAGACTTTCTTGGGTAATATTCTGGTTCCCATAAACATAATCATGTAATCCTCGTTCGTACGAAACTGAACATTAGCTAACATTGCTGAGCTAAAGACATCCTTTTTCAAAGATCTACAATCAAAAGCATATGACTGAACCAAATTTAAAGAAAGTAAATCCCAAATAAGAATAGAGCTTTGCGTCGCAGAAATGAAATAGTTTTTGGACGCAAAAGCTAGTGACCGTATGGGACTCATTCCGGAAAAAAGAGGTAAAATAAATAATCTTTGGAGGTTATGTGAATTCCAAAAACATATGTCTGATTCTGCGGAGGATAAAATTGAACCATCAGAACAAAAATTTACAAAACTTCCCTGAGATTGTGCTGAAGTTGATCTACAATACCATTTCCTTGGGTAGTTTTTTGAAGCACACCATGTTTTTATTTGCCCCTCGTAACCAATGGTGCAGACCAGATAATCAGAAAAATTTGACATAAGAATTGGAGATATTTTTATAGACGAAACTTTATCACAATGCGGCCTTTCACATTCACATTCCACGTTGAATGTGTCACGAGCGCCCGTAACGAATTTATGTTCGGAAGTGCTTCTTTTCCAAAATCTCAAGAATTCTACATTTGCGTCCTTATTCTTCCAAATCCAATGCGAACTTACTTTTCGAAACTTATGAACTGTTACCAATAGAGATCCATCAATAGAAAATACTGCATGTAAAATTTGTATTTTGATATGAACGGAATTACTGCTTCCAATTTGGAGATCTGAGGCGTGTTTATCGGTGCGTGTGTCATAGAATTGAATAGAGGAAGAGGAATTATTTACCACTAAATAATTTGTCTTCGGGTCAATAGTTACGCAAGAACCTTTGTTTTTTCTCAGGTGAAATATTCCTTGAATAGATTTTTCTATTGTCAGAGAATTCGTAGAGATAAATCTCACTCCATTGTCTTTACAAATCAATGCGAATTTCGTCGAGTCTCCAAAGCCTGGAATTATCGCACATATTTCCGAACCAAGTCTCGGAATAAAGTTCTTTTGACCATCATTTATGGACCAAAGTACTAAAACACCTTCATGTCCGCCAGAAAGTAAAACCGAACCATCTGCACTCGAAGCTAAACTCATAACACTTTCTGAATGCCAATGAAGTGTGACTGATGGTAGCTGCGTGACATGAACTTTCTCGCGTGCACTCACTGAGTCTTTGCATTTGTATGTATCTTTTATAGTTTCAATTACCATTGTTGAGAAACCATGGTGACAGATTATTTGTCCCTTTTTATCTCCAACTGCAAACATTTTGTTTCCACAAAAAGTAAAAGAAGTCAATGGTTTGGTGAAGTGAACTTTAAATAGACGTGTGAATATAGAGCCATAACCAATCAAATCCTTTGAAATAGCCCAAATTAATACGGTGTTACGTTCAAACGTGCCTAAAAAGCTCCCAGAGCTTGTATGTGATAGCTTTGTACATCGAAGTGTTTTAGCAATTCGTTCCAATATTTTACCCTTTGAATATGAAAGCATCCAAATGCGTTCACCCACATCTTTGTCAGTGAATGCTGATGAAATGAAAATCGCATCCGCGCCCGCAAATCCACCCGGAAAAACCATAGAAAATATTGGGAAACCAACAGAAATCCTTCGTTTCAATTTTAATGTAGCAACGTCCCACACTATGATCGTTCCATCAAGTGAAGAAGAAATAACGTTACTCTTATCACTTTTATCGCATAAAACAGAGGTAACTGTATCTATATGTCCGACCAAGATTCCAACCAACGTAGCATTCTCCAATCTATAGACTTTGATGCTAGGTCCCGCACATAAGTAAATATATTCGACATTTTCTGAAAAAACGCCGCCATGCGAAAAGTACCCTCCTGCTACAAAGCTTAAGTCACCTTCTCTCTTCGAGGTTTGCGGTTTCAAGTTATCGCGAGACATTTATTATGCGAAACTAAGGGACATTTTTTCAAGATATAATAAAAAGCGTTTGGTCTTTTGAGAAGTAGAGTTACCGCGGAGATTGTTTTTTGTTTCTCGCCTTCTTTTGTGACAAGTTGTTAAATTGTTTCATTACAAAGACAGAATTTCTACTCGTATTGAATTTTCTTGATCTGTGCTCTACAGTGTCTAATTCTGTAAATACTAGACAATTAATTTTGTGGAACGATTCCTACAACGATTCAACGAACTAAAATAATTCCTATTTTTTTTATTGTTTTAACAGCACACGCGCACCTTTACCTGAAAGCCCACTTAAGATAAAACATCACGAAAGATAGAACCGCTATTTGCATTGGTTGTACAATTTTCTTTTTATTTTGTTGGTATTGCAGGTGGAGTGTTCTTTGATAGCTTGTGGCGTGCTCACCAACACCCTCTTTCTTCTGTTATATTGGTCTCGAACTTCAATGACGGCTTCAACTTTTGAGCTCAGATTCGCCAGAAGCCACATCCGTGAAAGCTTTGGTGAAATTCCTAGCTTAGTGTTTCAGTTTATTTTCCGTCATGGCTCACCTTCTTTGCAAGACATTGTCGAAAACATTGGTTTTAGTCTATCTGATTGCCGCAAAGCTGTATTCATTTTATTGAAACATTTTTGCATTTCTTCGGCTGTGCATAAAGGATTTTCGAAAAGGAGTTCAAAGAGTTACATAGTGTACGTCACCGAGTTACAGAATATCTATCGTAGACTCAGTTTTCCACATTTCGTTCAAAGTGTACTTCCTTGTGCAGAGCAATGCGGTAGAAGTATGCGCGTTCAACTAGTGAAGTTACTTTTACAGCACGGTTCTGCTAGTGAAGACAAAATGATAGAAATATTTTCACAACACGGGTTTAAAGATGCGTCAAATGATGTTATTCGAAAGTGTATGGATGATTTGAAGCGAGATGCATACTTCGATAATTTCACATGCCCACTTTTAGAAGAGTTTCCTGCCAAAATCCCGAAAGAAAGTAGGAGAACTGGCGAAGCGAGTTACAAAACAGCTGGACAAAGTCAGTCACACATTCAGAATTCGTCACCACAGCCTCTGACGATAAATTTTGAGTGTTGCAACAAACGTTATCTCACTAAAATCAAGGAAATTTTTATATCGAGACACTCAATCATAGCTCCTTCCACGGAAGAGTTGACTGCAACTTCCACGGAAGAGTTGACTGCAAAAATTATAGAACTCGTGGTGAAGAACCGTTTTGGCAGTTCGGCTGGACGAATCTTTCAACTTCTGTTCCTATCTCGTCAGTTAGAACAGAAGCAAATAGCTGAGATCGCTATGCTGCCATTGAAAGATACTCGTGAGATACTATACAAGCTGTTGCAACACGGTTACATATATCTCCAAGAAGTTTCTAAAAGTTCAGATCACGCGCCTTCAAGAACTATTTATCTATGGAAGGTTGATCTAACGAGGGTAAAGGAGGAAATTATTGCCGACATCAACAAAAAAATACTTAATACACAATCGAGATTGTATTTAAACTTCGTATCATTGAACGAAAAAGCCACATTTTCTTTCTCTCAAAACATAGGGAAAGATCTTATTCGGGAGGGTCCAGAAAGCAAAGTGCTTGATATCATTGCTCTAGAACTTCATGAACTAGCCTCATTGCTAAATAGTTAAGGTTTCTAGAATGAGCACACAGTATTATAATTAAAATCAGGCTATAATATGTAAGTTCAAAAGTAGCATTGCGTACTTTTGGTTGACTGTAGTAAGAAATACTCTCACTCTCAAATACCTATCCTGGTTTTTTACTTTTCACTTGAAAACTCTGCGTCAATCACATCATCAGCAGCAGAACCAGGATCTGAACTGGTCTTTTCTTCTGATCCTGCAGAGGGTTGCGGAGATCCCTGATAT
>Ga0209305_1001877_pt1 | contig 12988 bp, 12 predicted proteins | sample COGITO_mtgs_1103_FD_184792 | JGI IMG/M metagenome (GOLD analysis project Ga0209305, IMG submission 184792) | Pelagic marine microbial communities from North Sea - COGITO_mtgs_110321 (SPAdes) (version 2) | ecosystem: Environmental > Aquatic > Marine > Epipelagic ...
AAGGTGAAGAATGAAAACTAATGATCCTGAGCTGCTGCGCTACACAGAGAAAGATCGGGGCATAAAAATAAAACAATAAGGAAGGCGTGCGGTGGCCTTTCAGTTTATTAATAGTGTCTTTTAGCGTTTTGTGGGGGTGTCATTGTATGGGCATTGAGTTGTTTTGATTATTGCAACCTTGGGCAGGCGGCGCAGAGGGCAGGTCATCGTGACCTCTCCGTCTGGAGATTGTATTTGACCCAAGCGGTTAAAAAAGTCGATGAATAGCAGTTTGATTGGTTTCCATAACGACATAAAAAAGCCCCTTGATGCTGGTTACTGTCAATATGATATTTACAGTATAGTCAGCATAAAGAGGCTTGTTTGAAAGCTTTGTTACAGAAAGTAGCTGGAGCTAGGATTTATCCCGGCTCGTTAGCTTAAACTTTTTGAATCAATTCTTTTAATAGGCGAGGGTTGGCCACTAAAATGTCTGCAGGGGCTTTAATTAAAGGCTGACCTGTTAGGTTAGCGGTTAAGCAACCTGCTTCGTGAGCGATTAAACTGCCCGCATTCAGTGAGAACTCATCCATATCGCAAAGCATGGCGCCGTGTAAGCGGTCTGCTGCGGTATAGGCCATCATCAATACGCTGCTACCTAAAGCACGAACGTCATTGGCCTGACTGATAAGGCTCGTGATTTTTTGGCGATTTTCAAAAGCACGCTCACCTTCAGTATGGTTCGGTGTTTTGAAACCAATTAATGCCTGGTTGATTTCACGCAATTGACCACAGCGTAAACGGCGGTTATTTAATTGCGCGCCACGACCACGGCTAGCACTGAATTCGTCACCATTCATAGGATTGATGACAACAGTGTGCTCGGTTTTACCATTAACGATGTAGCTAACAATAATAGCGAAATCAGGTAGGCCTACGCGAAAGTTAACCAAGTCATCGATGACGCATATTTGCCATTGATTTCTAGGGGTACCTTCAGCTGGACTGTGAAAACCAGTTTCACGGCCTTGGTAGCTATCTTCTGGGCAGGCGTTTTTGAGCTCAAAAATAATGCTCTTTTCAAGGCCGATGGCGCAGTCAGCTACAAATTTTGATTTTTCCTGATCGCTACTTTGGTAGGGATCGAAACGGTCCAAGCTACGGACTAAGTCTTGTCCTGCATTACGTGCAGCACGCAGCGCAAGGTTTACAAGCGGTTGCATAGGGCTACTAATCTCTTAAAGAACGGTGAACGCGCGAGTATATCAAAAAAAATCGTATAAAAAAATTACTAATAAAGTTTTTCGTGTCGGCTTTCGTATCATCATAAGATCTACGCTGTTAGAATGCCGCCTTTATGTAGGATGTGTTCGCTTTTTATTAGAAGCGATCATGTTATTAGAAGACGCTTATGTTAGTAGAAGATGCCTCATGTTAGATCAAATTAGAATCGTTTTAGTAAATACTACCCACTCCGGCAATGTCGGTGCTGCGGCCCGTGCGATGAAAAATATGGGTGTAACCCAGCTCGTGCTTGTAGATCCCATTGCTGAGATTGATGGTGATGCCATTGTTCGAGCGTCAGGGGCGTCAGAAATTCTAGACAGTTGCATTATTGTATCTAATTTAGAAGAAGCCGTGGCAGGTTGTGGTTTGGTGATTGGTACTAGTGCTCGTGGTCGACATATTCCATGGCCGTTGTGTTCACCGCGTGAATGCGGTGCTAAAGCTAAGCAGGCTGTTGCCAATAATAACAGTGTGGCACTGGTGTTTGGTCGTGAGTCTCGTGGATTAACAAATGATGAATTACATCGTTGTAATGCCCACGTACATATTCCCACTAATCCTGATTTTAGTTCTTTGAATATAGCTGCTGCGGTACAGGTTTTGTGCTATGAAATGAGAATGGCTGCATTAGAAGAAGATTCAACTAACGAAACTTCGACGAATAAAGTCGGTCAATGGGGTGTTGAGTGGGATTATGAAATGGCTCCTCATGGTGATGTGGAGCGATTTTTTGACCATTTAAAGGATTCGCTGGTTGATATCGGCTTTCTTGATCCCAATACTCCTAAACAGTTAATGACACGCTTGCGTCGGATGTTCCAGAGAACGGCGTTAGATAAAATGGAAGTCGGCATGATGCGCGGCATCTTGGCAGCCGTTCAGCGTAAAGCTAAGGTCGCTAACGAAATAGAGGGCATTCGCAGCAGTGCTGGAAATAGTACTGAGCGTGATGCGAGCGATAAAAATGACCAGAATGAAGACAACAAGAAGGGCTAAGTAATAATGTTACGAAAAATTCGACAAGATGTTGCCTGTGTTTTTGATCGTGATCCTGCAGCTCGTAATACTTTTGAAGTATTAACGACCTATCCGGGAGTGCACGCAATTATGCATCACCGTCTAGCGAACTGGTTATGGTGTAGGGGTTTGAAGTGGTTGGCACGCTTCCTTTCAACTTTTAGCCGTTGGATGACGGGAATTGAAATTCATCCTGGGGCAACTATTGGTGAACGCTTTTTTATCGATCATGGCATGGGTGTCGTGATTGGAGAAACTGCAGAGATTGGCAATGATTGTACGCTTTATCACGGTGTGACCTTAGGGGGGACGAGTTGGAATAAAGGCAAGCGTCATCCTACATTGCGTGATGGCGTGGTCGTTGGGGCCGGCGCAAAGGTGCTGGGTCCTATTACGGTCAACGAAGGTGCTCGTATTGGCTCTAATGCCGTTGTTACGAAAGACGTACCTGCGGGTGTTAGTGTGGTTGGAATTCCTGGGCGTATCGTACGTAAAGCCGACCCTGAGCTTGATAAACGTCGTAAGGATATCGCCGATAAAATAGGGTTTGATGCTTATGGTATGGCAGATGAAATGCCAGACCCCATTGCGCGTTCGGTGAATAACTTGATGGACCACATGCTGGCAGTTGATTGCAAAATTAATAATATCTGCAAGTCACTGCATAAATTAGGGGATACCTCATGTGATGAGGCTATGCCAGAATTGAAGGCGTCTCATGTTGAATCATTGGCAGATAAAGTTGTGTCAATGAAAGATAATGCTGCGCCATTAACAAATAAAGAAGATAAACCTTCTTAATTTATTGTTTTACTTAAAGTTTGTTGAGCGTTGTGAATATTCTGGGTGTGTTAATTAATTGACTAAATTACTCCGGTATAAGCATAATGCTCAACTGATTAATACTTAAACTACTTTGGGAGCCTTAGTTGTGCGCTTAACCACTAAAGGACGCTACGCTGTTACGGCAATGCTAGATCTAGCATTGCATGCCAAACAAGGGCCTGTCAGTTTAAGTGATATTTCTGGTCGCCAAGGGATTTCTCTTTCTTACTTAGAGCAATTGTTCGCTAAACTTCGCCGTAATGAGCTAGTCACTAGTGTACGTGGCCCAGGTGGCGGTTATCGTCTCAGTCGTCCTGATTGTGATATTAACGTTGCTCAAGTTGTTGATGCGGTAAGTGAATCTATTGATATTACTCGTTGTGAGGGTAAGGGGAATTGTCAAAAAGGCGAATCTTGCTTAACGCACCATTTATGGTGTGATCTCAGCGATCAAATACATTCTTTTTTAGAAAAAATTAGCCTTAAGAGTCTGGTCGAGCGACAAGAGATTCGTGATATTTCAGAGCGACAGGATAACTATCAAAAAAATCGCATTGATGTGGTTGATAGTTTAGGTCTTTAGTTCAGTCTATGAGACTCCAAATCCAAATATGTTAGAATACTGAACTAAGTATTTTTAAAACACCTCATGTTTAATGAGGTGATCTAGGTAAAAGGCATTCCAGTAACACATGAACCTCGTATATCTTGATTATGCTGCGACGACTCCGGTTGCAGAAGAAGTTGCCGACATAATGGCCCAACACCTTACCCTTGAAGGTAATTTTGCTAACCCAGCATCGCGTTCTCACCGTTTTGGTTGGCAAGCCGAAGAGGCTGTGGAAAGCGCACGCATTACTGTTGCAAAACTTATTGGCGCAAGTAATCGCGAGATTGTGTGGACCAGTGGTGCCACTGAATCTAATAATTTGGCTATCAAAGGTATATTAGAAGGTTTCGAATCGGGTCATATTATTACATCGTCAATCGAGCATAAGGCCATTTTAGATACATGTGCTTATATGGAAACGTCATCGCTTAAGCACGGTGGTTTTGATGTTACTTACTTAGAGCCAAACGAAGAAGGTCTGATTATTGCGGATCAGGTAAGTCAGGCTTTGCGCCCCGATACGCGTCTAGTGAGTTTGATGTTGGTTAATAATGAGCTTGGCAATGTTACGGACATTAAATCGATTTCAAAAGTCTTGTCCAATCACGAAGCTTTACTGCACTGTGATGCGGCTCAGGGTACTGGCAAACTCGCGATAGATGTTGCCGATATGGGCGTCGACTTGATGTCAATTTGTGCGCATAAAATGTATGGCCCAAAAGGGATTGGCGCGCTTTATGTACGCAAAGCACCAGAAGTGAAGGTGCACCAGCAGATACATGGCGGTGGTCATGAGCGGGGAATGCGCTCTGGTACATTAGCGACCCATCAGATCGTCGGTTTCGCGAAAGCGGCTGATCTTGTAATGGAAAATTTAGACGTTGAAATCGCTCATAACCGCCAGCTGCGTGATCGTTTGTGGTTGGGGATTGAAGAATTGGGTGTTCAGCGTAATAGTCACGAGACTCAATGCAGCCCTAATCATTTAAATGTTAGCTTTACGGGGGTTGATGGTGAAATCTTATTAGCGTCTCTTGCACAGTTAGCTGTTTCCTCAGGGTCGGCCTGCAATTCGGCCAGTGTAGCGCCGTCTTATGTCTTAAAAGCATTGGGTGTGCCGGATGAGCTTGCTCATGCCGGTATCCGGTTTAGTGTTGGGCGCTATACCACAGAAGACGATATAGATTTTGCAATCAGTGAAATTAAACGTGTTTTATTGGCATTGCGATAACACTGCTTGGAACTATTTTTAGACACGGCTTAAAGGCTTGATTACTTAAACCTTAAGCAATCAAGCCGTCTATGCGAACTGGCTGGTCTCTTAAGCAAAACCTGCGTATACTCCGCAGGTTTTTTATACCCTAACATTCATATATTGGAGAATAATCATGGCGATCGAACGCACTTTTTCTATTGTTAAACCTGACGCAGTTGCTAAAAACGTAATCGGCGAAATCTACAGCCGTTTCGAAAAAGCTGGTTTGCAAATCATTGCTTCTAAAATGATTCAGTTGGATGACGAAAAAGCCGGTGGTTTTTACGCTGAGCACGCTGAGCGTCCTTTCTTCAAAGACTTGGTTGGTTTCATGACTTCTGGTCCTGTTATGGTTCAAGTTTTAGAAGGCGAAGGCGCTGTTCTTAAGAACCGCGACCTAATGGGCGCAACTAACCCTAAAGAAGCTGAAGCTGGTACTATCCGCGCTGATTTCGCTGAAAGCATCGATGCTAACGCTGCTCACGGTTCTGATTCTTTAGAATCTGCTGCTCGTGAAATCGCGTATTTCTTCTCTGACGCAGAACTTTGCCCACGCGGTTAAGTTTTAGTTAGAAGGTATTTTTTAAATACCTGCTTTGAGAGCAGTGTGCAATCTTTGACTGCACGCTGCTTTCTCAGTTTTAGCAAGTCTATAAACTGAGCCATTTCTCTTGTGTTTTCGAGCTTAGAATACAAACGAAATGGTTTATCCGCCCAGGATGATACTCCCCACTGCACGGTGACCACGATGACAGATTTAAAAGCGACCGATTCACAAGTAATAGATAGTCAAGCAACCGACTTTGAAGCTTTAGACCGACTCGAAGCTGAAGAGAAAGCCAAAAAACCCACTGAAAAAGTTAATCTATTAGGCTTATCACCTAAAAAAATGGATGCGTTTTTTGCAGGCTTAGGCGAAAAGACATTCCGTACCCAGCAAATGTTGAAATGGATTCATCAAATCGGTGAGTCCGATTTTGAAAAAATGACCAATATGAGCAAGGCGATGCGCACCAAGCTGGCGGAAGTTGCTGAAATTAGCCTGCCAGAAATCGTTATGGATAAAACCTCTGTCGATGGTACTCGTAAATGGGTCATGAAAATGCCTGGTGGCAGCTCGATTGAAACGGTTTACATTCCTGAGAAAGAGCGTGGCACACTGTGTATTAGCTCACAGATTGGTTGTGCGCTGGATTGCAGTTTTTGCTCTACGGGTAAGCAAGGTTTTAACCGCGACCTCAGTGTTGCCGAAATTATTGGGCAACTGTTCGTGGCTTCTCAGAGTTTAGATACTCCCGGAGAAAAACGCGTTCGTCGCATTACTAACGTTGTTATGATGGGAATGGGTGAGCCGTTATTGAACTTCGATAATGTCGTTGATTCCATGGAATTGATGCTGAACGACTTCGCCTATAGCTTGTCGAAGCGTCGAGTAACCCTAAGTACATCCGGTGTTGTGCCTATGATGGATAAGTTAGGGGATGTCGCTGATGTTTCACTGGCGGTATCTTTGCATGCGGGTAATGACAAATTGCGTGATGAGCTTGTTCCAATCAACAAAAAATACCCAATTAAAGAATTAATTGCAGCGACCAATCGTTATTTGGCAAAGCTGCCAGATCGTCGAAAAGCCACGATCGAATACACCATGATGAAAGATGTAAACGACAGTATTGAAGACGCGGCAGAAATTGCCGAAGTTTTGAAAAATACGCCGTGTAAAATCAATTTGATTCCGTTTAACCCGTTCCCTAACTCAGGTTACGAACGCCCAAGTAATAACCGTGTTTATCGTTTCCGCGATTTATTGCATGAACGTGGTTTTATTGTCACTATTCGCTCTACTCGTGGAGATGACATTGACGCGGCATGTGGACAATTGGTCGGACAGGTTGAAGATAGAACTCGCCGCCAGCAAAAGTACATCGACTTACATCAGGTTAATGAATAAAGGATATTCGAATGAAATCTTTACCGCTGGTTGTTTTAATATGCGGCAGTTTAATGTTGTCAGCCTGCGTAACGACGGTTGAAAGTCGCTTAACCCGTAAAGCTGATCCAGAAAAAGCGGTGGATAATTATACTCAACTTGGTTTGGGTTATATCCAGCAAGGGCGATTTGATCGTGCTCGTGCTCGTTTAAATCGAGCGCTAGAAATTGATCCGGACTATGCGCCGGCCAATAACGCCATGGCGCTATTGCTACAATCAGAGCGTGAACCAGAACTAGCGGAAGAGTACTTCTTAAAAAGTATTGATCTTGACGATGATTTTAGCCAAGGACAATTTAATTACGGCATGTTCTTGATGCAGCACAATCGCTATGGCGAAGCGTGTCAGTATCTTAAACAGGCAGCAGATGATGTCGAATATCAACAGCGTGCTAAAGCGTCACAGAATTTGGGTTTATGTTATTACCGTGATGGACAAGTCGATCTTGCCATTAAAACTTACGAGCGCATGTTGAAAGCGTCACGCTTTAATGCGCCTGTTTTGGTGAACCTAGCGACCTTGTTGTTTGAGAAACGTCGTTATGATGAAGCACAGCATTATTACGATCGCTTCGCTCAAATTGTAGCGCGTAAGCAAAACCAGCAATCAGCCAACTCACTTTGGTTGGGTATTAAGTTGGGACGCATTAATCAAGATGGTAAAGCGGTGAAAGAATTTGCTGAGCAGCTGAAAAATAATTTCTCAGAATCTTCTGAGTATCAGTTGTATCGTGAAACGCTTTAGTTATCAAAAAGTTATTAAAAGACGCTTGAGCACGGTTGATAAAACGTGAGAAAAATCATGAACAGAGACATGGACATAAATATGGGTAACGGCGGCCAATTATGAGTATTCATTCACATTCTCCAATTGTTAGACGAAAAAGCCGTAAGATTTGGGTGGGTAATGTCCCTGTCGGTGGCGATGCACCTATCTCTGTGCAAACCATGACCAATACACCTACGGAAGATGTTGCTGCGACTGTCGCACAAATAAAACGTGCGCAAGATGCCGGTGTTGATATCGTTCGTGTTTCTGTACCTTCTATGGAAGCAGCGGATGCTTTCGGTGAAATTAAGAAATTGGTGACTGTGCCATTAGTTGCAGACATTCATTTCGATTATAAAATTGCTTTAAAAGTTGCCGATTTAGGGGTTGACTGCCTGCGTATTAATCCGGGTAATATCGGTCGTGAGGACCGTATTCGTGAAGTGGTTGCGGCGGCTCGACATAATGGCATTCCTATTCGAATTGGTGTGAATGCCGGCTCATTGGAAAAAGATTTACAAGTAAAATACGGTGAGCCAACCCCCGACGCTTTGGTAGAATCGGCGATGCGTCATATCGATATTTTAGATCGCATGAATTTCCCTGATTTTAAATTAAGCCTTAAAGCATCGGATATTTTCATGACGGTTGCTGCTTATCGCAAGATCGCTGATCAAATTGAACAGCCTTTGCATTTGGGTATTACTGAAGCGGGTGGTTTACGCGGTGGCACGGTAAAATCGTCTATCGGTTTAGGTTTGCTAATGTTTGATGGTATCGGCGATACCATTCGTGTCTCTTTAGCGGCTGATCCCATTGAAGAAGTGAAAGTCGGCTGGGATATGTTGAAGTCATTAAAGTTACGCTCTCGCGGTGTTAACTTTATTGCTTGTCCATCATGTTCTCGTCAAAACTTTGATGTAATTAAAACCATGAACGAGCTTGAAAATCGCTTGGAAGATATTCGTACTCCGATTGATGTAGCGATTATTGGTTGTGTGGTTAACGGCCCAGGTGAAGCAAAAGAAGTAGATGTAGGCTTAACGGGCGGCTCGCCGAATAATTTGATTTATATCGATGGTAAACCTGCAGAAAAATTAAAAAATGAAAATCTAATAGATGGTCTAGAAGCCATGGTGCGAGCAAGTGTTGCTAAAAAACAGCAAGCACTAAAAGACATCATTGTTTCTGATAGCTAGTGGTTTTAGAAAATTTATTATTTTAAAAAGCTCATTGTGTTCAATCGTAACGTTTTAGACCGTTAATACAGAATAGAAGGAAAATCTCTTGGCGAACAAGAAGATTAAAGCCATTCGTGGCATGAACGACGTACTGCCGAGCCAAACACCGGTTTGGCAATATTTAGAAAACAGTGTGAAAGCCGTTTTAGGTGGCTATGGATATCAAGAAATCCGTATGCCAATTGTAGAACAAACACACTTGTTTAAGCGCTCTATCGGCGAAGTCACCGATATCGTTGAAAAAGAAATGTATACCTTTGAAGATCGTAATGGCGATAGCTTAACCCTTCGTCCAGAAGGTACCGCAAGTTGTGTACGTGCGTGTGAAGAACACTCATTATTAAGCAATAATCAAAGCCAGCGCTTGTGGTATTTGGGGCCAATGTTCCGCCACGAACGTCCGCAGAAAGGTCGTTATCGTCAGTTCTTTCAAATTGGCGTTGAAACCTTTGGTATGGCCACGCCAGATATTGATGCGGAAACCATCTTATTAACCGCGCGTTTATGGCAAAAACTGGGCATTCAAGATGCGGTTGAGCTGCAACTGAATACCATTGGTAGTGCGCAAACACGCATCGATTATAAAGCGGCTTTGGTTGAATATTTAACGCCGTTCGCTGATCAGTTAGATGAAGACAGCCAGCGTCGCTTAACCACGAATCCTTTGCGTATTTTAGACTCTAAAGACCAAAATACTCAGACGTTATTGAATGATGCACCTGAACTGCACACCTATTTAGATGATGAAAGCCGCGAACATTTTGCTAAGCTGACGCGTATTTTAGACGCTGCAGGTATTGAATATAAAATTAATCAGCGCCTAGTGCGTGGATTGGATTATTATGGCAAAACGGTATTTGAATGGGTTACCGACAAATTAGGTTCTCAAGGAACTGTTTGTGCCGGCGGTCGTTATGATGGCTTAGTTGAACAATTGGGTGGTAAGCCGACCCCAGCGGTTGGTTTTGCGATGGGGGTTGAACGTTTAATCTTGTTGTTAGAAACGTTGGGTGTTATTCCTGCTCAGGTTAATACAACTCTTGATGTTTATATCACCGCCTTGGGTGGCGATACCGACCAAGCTGCGTTACTGTTAGCGGATAATATTCGTCAACAACAACCACAGGTGCGGGTACAAACGCATTGTGGCGGTGGTAGTTATAAAAGCCAAATGAAAAAAGCTCAAAATAGCAGTGCTCGTTTTGTTATATTGCTAGAAGACGACGATATTCAAGCTAAGCGTGTTCGAATTAAGCCGTTGACAGAAGACGGTGAGCAAGTTGAGCTAAATAATGATGAAATTTCGAGCTGGTTAGCCGCCCAATTGGGCTAGTGCTGCCAGCAGTAACATGACAATAAAAAGTATTTTTGAAAGGGGTATTGAATATGTCTGAAGAGTTCAGAACTGAAGAAGAACAAGTTGAAGCCATTAAAAGTTGGTGGAATGAGAACGGCAAAAGTTTAATCGTTACCATTGCTGTTGTACTGGCGGGTTACTTTGGCTGGAATGGCTATCAAGATAATCAGCGAGCTCAAGGCGAAGCCGCTTCAAGCATTTATCAGCAATTGGTTAATAAAGCGACTAAGCCGTTAAGTGAACAAACCGAAGCAGATAAAACTGAAATGGAAGTAGTTGCTGCGCAATTGAAAACTGAATTTCCAGGCAGTTTATACGCACAGTTTGGTGGCCTTTATTTAGCAAAGTTTGCTATTGAAGCCAATAACTTTGAGGCTGCTGCCGCTGAATTACAAGCATTGGTTGATGCGGGTAATAAAGGTCCTGTGACGTATTTGGCACAAGTTCGATTAGCACGTGTTTTGATTCAGCTAGAAAAGTTTGATGACGCGTTAGCATTAGTGGCTACAACGCCAGAAGCGTCATTTACAGCACAATTTGAAGAAGTGAAAGGCGATGTGCTATTTGCTAAAGGCGATTTATCGGCTGCCTTAAGCGCTTATCAAACAGCACGAACTTCAGCAATGGCTTTGGGCATTAATACGCAGGTCTTACAGCGTAAAATTGATGATCTTGCAGGCGCTAAATTAGCCAATACGGACGCTTAATTGATGAAACCTCAGTTAATAATTGCCACATTGGCCAGTGTGTTTTTACTGGCCTGCAGTAGCCAAGAGACAAAATCTGGGACGTTAGCAGAAGATGTCGAAAGTGGCCCTGCTGAACTCGTTAGTTTTGATGAAAGCGTTGATATTGATGTGGTATGGCGTCGCTCATTAGGCAAAGGCTCTGGGGCTAAGAACATTCGTTTACGCCCTGCGCTAAGTGGTGATAATGTTTATGCGGCTGATTATAATGGTCAGTTGTGGGCATTAGAATTATCTTCTGGGGATAAGATTTGGTCACAAAAATTTGATCAGCGCATTACCAGTGGTGTTGTGGTTGCTGAGAACGATTTGTATATCGCAACAGAAGATGGATTGTTGCACAGTATTGCTAAAAGCAATGGTGAGCTTCAATGGTCACAACCGCTAAGTAGCGAAAGTATTGCACCGGTAGTCGTTGATAATACACAGGTTTACATTCGTACTATTGATGGGCATTTAACGGCATTCGATCGTCGGAATGGCAAGCAAAACTGGACTTACGAAGCCGCATTACCCGTATTGACTGTTCATGGAACAGGCTCACCTGTTTTGCTGCAAAATTTAGTGGTTACTGGTTTTGCTAATGGTAAGTTGGTAGCTGTTGATCGTGAACTGGGTATTCCTCGCTGGAATAAACGGTTAGCGATTCCACAAGGCCGCTCAGAGCTAGAGCGTTTGGTTGACCTTGATGGTACGCCGCTTGTTGAAAATGGCGTTGTTTACGCAACGGCCTATCACGGTAAATTATCGGCCATCGGTTTTGATGGCAAAACACAATGGGAAACGGAGCTTTCGAGCTATTTTGGCCCAGCGTTAGGACTCGGTAATTTGTATGTCACCCGTGACGATGATCATGTTCAAGCCTATGATCAAGTTAATGGTGCCTCTGTATGGAGTCAATCAGCACTACAAGGACGCTTCTTAAATCAGCCTGTTGAATACGAGAACTATATCGTAGTGGCTGATTTTGAAGGTTATGTGCATGTATTAGCGCAAGTTGATGGAGAAATGCTAGGACGCTTAAGTGTTCGTCCTAAGCCATTACACATGACCTTGCCAAACCAGCCAGAGATGTATAACTGGCGTCCTTTGCGTGGCAAAGATTTTGGTATCCGTAGTGTGATGCAATCGACCCCAAACGGTCTGCTAGCCTATACCAATGCGGGTGAATTGCTGCTTTTGCAGCTAGCTAACTAACTCAATTTGTTAGTCAGTAAGTATTTGAACAAGATAACTGAATTATTATGGTTCCTGTAATTGCCCTTGTAGGGCGTCCCAATGTTGGGAAATCCACTTTATTTAATCGCTTAACCAAAACACGTGATGCTTTGGTAGCTGAGATTGCAGGGTTAACCCGCGATCGTAAATACGGTGAAGGCCAAATCGGCGACGAGCCTTTTATTGTTATTGATACCGCCGGTATCAGTGGTGAAGAAGTGGGTATCGACGCGGAAATGGCTTCACAGTCTTTTTTAGCCATCGAAGAAGCCGACATCGTATTATTTATGGTGGACGCTCAATCGGGAATCATTCATGCCGATCATTTATTGGCAGAATATTTGCGCAAAAAGGGCAAAGAAGCTTACGTTATTGCCAACAAAATTGATGGTCGTAACCCGGATGTTGTTCTCGCTGAATTCTATGAGTTGGGTATGGGCGAGCCTATTCCTATTGCCGCGGCGCATAACCGTGGTATTAATACTCTGATCGAACACGTTCTAACTGAGTTGCACGGGCCTAAAGAAGTTGAGCCTGAGCGTGAGCTAACCGGTTATGAAGAGTGGGAACAGCTTTACGGTGAAAAAGAAGCCCCGCTGGACATTAAAACTCAGCACGAAGAGCTAAATGTTAAAGGCATCAAAATTGCGGTAGTCGGTCGCCCGAACGTGGGTAAATCGACGTTGATTAATC
>Ga0209305_1001878_pt1 | contig 12988 bp, 8 predicted proteins | sample COGITO_mtgs_1103_FD_184792 | JGI IMG/M metagenome (GOLD analysis project Ga0209305, IMG submission 184792) | Pelagic marine microbial communities from North Sea - COGITO_mtgs_110321 (SPAdes) (version 2) | ecosystem: Environmental > Aquatic > Marine > Epipelagic ...
CAACGGACGACTTTCAGGTGAGGACGAGGATATCTTTCTTTTCTCTTCTTTTTTACCCCGCTTTTCGAAAGCGATGTCTTTTCGGTTCTTCTTCGTGTACACGTCGTTTCAAAAGGATCCGATGAACTTTATCATCAGAGAGCCGTCGAAGGTGTTTTGGAGTCCACACTAAACTACAAATCTTTCTTTCTTTCTTTCTTAACGCGATACCTCTTCTCTCTTCTTTTTGAAAAACAGGATTACAAACGAAAGTCTCCAAATCCTCCTCTTCTAAAGTTTCGCGCGTAGGCTCGCGCGCGCACGCGGTGGTCGCATCCTCGAAGAAGGACGGTTCGATGATGATGGGAAAAACGTGTTCGAAAACAACACCTTCGAATTTATTGGTAAAAAGAGGCGAGCGACAGAAAGCGCGGAACACGCCGGCGGGGAAAGAAACGAACGCGCCGTTGGGAGTGTTCGTCTTAGAGTACGACGCGTCCAACGAGGACATCGAAAAGACGAGAAACTGGAAACCGATCATTAAGATTGCGGTTTCCGGAGCGGCTGGGATGATTTCGAACCATCTGTTGTTCAAAATCGCCTCCGGCGAAGTGTTCGGCCCGGACCAACCGGTGGCGTTGCGATTGCTCGGTTCCGAGAGATCTCAAGTGGCATTGGAAGGCGTGGCGATGGAATTGGAGGATTGCTTGTTTCCGTTGCTGAGAGAAGTGGATCTTGGCATCGATGCGAAGAAAGTGTTTGAAGATGCGGATTGGGCGTTGTTGATTGGCGCGAAACCGAGAGGTCCCGGGATGGAGAGAGGCGATTTGCTGGAGATGAACGGCGGCCTTTTCGCCGAACAAGGTAAGGCGTTGAATGAAGTTGCGAAGAAAACGTGTAAGGTGATGGTGGTTGGTAACCCGTGCAACACGAACGCGCTGATTTGCATGGCGAACGCGCCGAATTTAGATAGGAGAAATTTCCACGCTTTGACCAGATTGGACGAGAACAGAGCCAAGTGTCAATTGGCGTTGAAAGCGGGCGTGTTTTACGAAACCGTCTCGAACGTGACGATTTGGGGCAACCACTCCACGACGCAAGTTCCGGACTTTGTGAACGCTAAAATCGGCGGCGAAAGGTGCACGGACGTGATCGACGATCAAACGTGGTTGGAGAACGATTTCACGCCGGCGATTCAAACGAGAGGTGGATTGTTGATCAAGAAATGGGGTCGATCTTCCGCGGCGTCGACGGCGGTGAGCATCGCAGACGCGATGAAAGCTTTGGTAACGCCGACGAAAGAAGGCGATTGGTTTTCATCCGCGGTTATTACCGACGGTAACCCGTACGGCATCGAAGAAGGATTAGTCTTCTCCATGCCGTGTAGAAGTAAAGGTGACGGGTCCTACGAAATCGTCGAAGGGTTGAAAATTAACGATTGGTTAAGAGAGAGAATCAAGAAGTCCGAGGAAGAGTTGAGCAACGAGAGAATGTGCGTGTCGCACTTGATGGGCGTTGAAGGTGCGTCGTGCGTGATCTTGGAAGATACGCTCTTGCCGGGTGAAATGTAAACAGAGATGACGAGGAAAATCTACTTTAGAACAAAAATAAACCGAGAGGAAGCGCACGACCGCCCGTTGTTGTTCCAGAAGCGCGGAAGCGCTGTCATTCATAATAGACCCTATACAATTACTTTAGCGAATAGTTAGGTACGGAACAACATCGCACTGAGGTGGTAACGACGATTCTTGGGATGGTCAAATTAATTTTTCAATGATATTAAATACTGATTTTTTATAATGAATGCGTTTAATATCTCGCGCACTCGCTCGATCGCGTTTACGTCCAACGCTTCCCTTCCACCTCGGGCTTTCTCGCGACAAACACGCCCCACGCAAAGACACCTTTTTCGTTTTGAATTGCCGCTCTTTCCGTTAAGCTTCCGTGCCAGTTGTCCAAATACTGATCGGTGATGCCTTTCGATTTCATCTCTTCTCTATTATCGTCGATTTGTTTAACCATGTCTCGGAAATATCTCTCCAAATGGTTGCTTCCATCCCACCAGTTGACGTACGTGAAGCCGCTATCTTTCACGTCTTGAATGTATTGACTCGGGCGACCCATAAACGTCGTCGCGTTTCGGTCCGTGAATGCTTTCAGTGCCTTCTCGTCCGCTCCATCCGCGCCGCAAATGTCCGAGAAAACAAACGCCCCGCCTGGTTTCAAGCATCTATACAAATCTTTAAATAACGCCAACTTATCGCCGGCGTGGCATAAAACTTCGCACGACCAAATCGCGTCAAACTTACCGGTCCACTCTTCCGGTAACGGGTCGTTGATGTTCCCAACGACCGCATCGACTAAATGATCCAACTTCAACTCCTTCGCTTTGGCCAAGTTCATGGCGTTTTGCCCGGGACCGATGTTTATCCCAGTCACTTTGCACCCAAACTTTTTCGCCATGGCGTGCGACCCGCCGCCGTGCCCCGACCCAACATCTAAAACGTGCATATCCTTCGTGATTTCTTTCGCCATGTCCAATTGCGTCATCATCCATTCGGTCGTTCTGTTCGCGGACTCTTTCACCCCGTCCGTGGGGTCTCGATAAATACCAAAGTGAATATCGTTTCCGCCGCCGCCCATCACGTACGTATAAAAAATACGCGTCTGCTCTTCGTCGTATTGCTCGAGCACTTTCGACGCGACTTCTTCCTTCGTGAATTGTTTGTCCACAAAATCAGCCTGTTATTAAATCGTAAGAACATGATGTGGTGAGTATTTTGCCGATTGAAAAAAATGTTCCTCTCTCATTTTAGTGTTCTTTCCTCTTTGGTCTTTCCCTTTCTTGTTAGAGAAAAAGCAATCGAAACAAACAACCCGCGAAACAACGAACGCGCTTCCCGAGTTGAGAGAGAGAGAGAGAGAGAGATTTATTAAACGAAGAAGAGAAACGGAGCGCGATTTAGTAGCACTCTCTCGTCGAAAAAAAGAAGAGCGATGCGTCGTCTCGTTTCCACCTCTTCTTCTTAAACGTCTTCGTCGTTATCCCCATCGTCAGAGAGGCGTGTCGCTTCGGAAAACAAAAATCAATCGATCCAATCGTATCTCTTCTCCCGAAGAAGAAGAAGAAGAAAAAGAAAGAGGGAAAAAGAATTTGCGAAAAAACGAAAGAGAGACGAATAAAGACCCTCCTCACCATGTTGATGCGTGTGTGTGTGTGTTGTTTTTATTACTTTGCCCGCGCTTAAATGTGCGATTGCAAAAAATGTGTGTGGATGAGATGTGTTGTTTTTTTTACGACAAAGTTTTATCCAAAAAGTGGGTCGACCCTTCAAGAAAAAAGTTAATTCTAACGAAAACTTCAAAAAAAAACATCAAACAACCAACAACCGTTGCAGATAGACGCACACAAATCATCATCATCATCAGTCGATGTACATGGATATGCTGCGCTTAATATGAACGAGGAAGAGATCGAGCAACTGGCGCGAGAGAACTTCTCGAGAAGGATACGAGCGATCGCGATGGAATCTCTTTTATTGGAAAAAACGAAGGTGGAGAAGAAGAAGACGAAGAAGGAAGGAAAGGAGGACGACGATTGGAAGAGTTTGAGAAAAAATGCAGATGATGATGATGACGATGATGACTTTAAAGATGACGAAAAAACGAAGAATGCGTTCATGAACGCGAGGAAAGAGATGGCGAGAGGGTTAGGGATATCCGCGAGAGCGTTTCAGAGCGCGGCGGAGATGTTAAGTCAGGAGGACAGAGCAGTGAACGCAGCACCATCACAAAAAGAAGAAGAGACTAAAAATGTAGAGGAAAACGACGCCCCAGAAGTCGACGACGACGAGCGGCGAAAGAGGATGGCGATGATGGAGGAGATTGCCAAACGCGTGTGCATGGAAAACGAGAAGAAGGTGAGAGCGCGAGAAAGGCTGGCGGTGGTGGATACCATTTTGGAGGTTTTGAAAGACGCGGAGGGCGAGAGGTGACGGTATTCTTTTTACGCGTTCCTTTGGGCGAGCGCGTCCGCCGGCATCGTCGGAAAACTTAAAAGCAAGCGCGCGCGCGCTTTTTTATCGCTGTATTATTATTACTAATTGAATAAAGGCTACGAACTACGTTTCTATTCCTCCTCTTCCTCCTCCTCCTCCTCCTCCTCCTCCTCCTCCTTCCCGAACAATCGAAATCCAATCGGGTGTCTAAACTCGCCGCTCCCGAAACATCTCGCGCACCACATAACGCCGCTCCCTCTGCAGTGTCCGCACCAACTCGGAAACCACGATTTCAAATCCTCCTGTTCGCTCATTTCTAATCGCTCGTTTTCGTTTACCCACCCGAACCCAAAGCATCGCGTGCACGCGACTTTCGCTTCTCCCTCGCACACTTCGCACATTTTTTTCTTCTTTCTCTCCTTCTTTTCTTCCCCCAACTGATGTGTATACTTTTCGAATCTCGATTTCCGTTCCGTCCAACTCTCCACTCGCTGCGGCGTCACAAACGTCGTCGTCTTCTTTTCCTCCTCCTTTTCTCCGTCTTCTCTCTTCTTCTCGTTTTTCATCAAAAGAGCATCGTCATCGACAGAATCATTCAAACTCGCTGCTCGGGTGGTAACTGTTTTCGTTTTCCTTTGCTCCTCGAAATCATCATCATCATCCTCATCAAATCTCCTTAAAGATAAAGACTTCCTCTTCGATATCGAGGACCTCGGCAAAAAGGAAAAAGAAGCAGCGGACGTCGTCGTTCGTCTTCTTCTCGACGACCGTAAAATTCCTTCTTCTTCTTCTCGAGCAATGATGGCCGAACGATGATGATGATGATGCGCGTTATTCAAAGAAAAAAGACGCATAAAATTTTGAGGGAGGAAAGTCAAAAAATATTCCTATTTTTACTTTCAACTCTGTGTTTGAAACGCGCCGAATACTTGTGGCCTTTATCGCGCATCAATCGCGCTGATTAAACTTCGCTCGGAGTTTAAAAAAGACAATTTCTGGTCGCGGACGAAATTACAGCCCGATCGAAAAACCGATAAATACTAGGCTTCTCGATTCATTTGCAAGACAAACGAGGTGCTTTTTTTTTATGTGATTTGGTCAAAAAAATATCTCCCTGAAAAAGCGCTTTGATCTCCCAAAAAAGGCATATAAAGAGGTCACAAAATTAGATACATTTTTTAAACGAATATGCTTCGACAACAACGGGCTGCTAAAGAAGCGGCGAGACGAGTTCTCGGAAGCGGCGCGTTCGAGTCTTCGTCGTGTTCTTTTTCTTCTTCTTCTTCTCATTTTGGGAGAGTTTTATTCGCGGCGAAGGAGTTCACTTCTTCTTCTTCTTCATCATTAGCATCAACATCATCGACGAAAGCATCCGTTTGTTGTTCGAAACGGCGCGGGAGAAGTTTTAGCAGTCGTTTTAGTAGTAGTCGAAGAAGAGAATATTCAAACAACCTACCAACGAAAGAGAAACAACAACAAGAAGAAGAGAAAGAACAAAATCACGTGGTAAAATTCCAGGAGAAATGGGAAGAGCTGATGAACCAACACCCAAGCGTTGCTTTGAATCCGTGCAACTCGGAATTACACCCGGCGGTGGTGGTCGGCGCGGCGAAAGTCGACGAGACGAAACCGAAAAGGTCGTTGCAAGAAGCGTACGACCCATTCGCGTCTTGTTTCGTCTGCTCGAAAAATGGACAGTTGAAGTTGGAAACGAGACGCACGAGCGATAGGAAGATTTTACGGAGCGAGTTGGCGAGAGGATTGCCGGAAACGTACGAGGAGTTACCGGGGATCATCGCGCCCGGGATGATCACGTCGGTGATGGCGTGCAGTGGAAGTTGGCACGGGTCCATCGCGTTGATGGATAAAGCGGTGTTAGCGAGGCCGCCTTTGATGATGCTGGAAAAAATTATCGATTTTACCGCCACCGACGTGTTGGCGCCGAACGAAAAGTGTTCGGTGCACTCGGAAATCGTCAGTTTAGACGAGCCGAATTTCGCGACGGTGAAGATGGAAATGACCATTGGTGGTCACGAAAAAGACGACGAGGAGAGTAACAGTACTAGCGGTAACAAGAGCAGGAGTAACTACACTTCCAAAAAAACCGTCTGCGCTCGAGCGATTATGCGCTTCAAGAAAATCGGCGCCGTGAGAAGCATCTCGTGAACAACAACAAACAACAGCGTTCCGTGAGAGAGAATAAAGTACGCTCGAAAAAGAATCGCTTATTATTTAACGCTTAATAAAAAACACTGCATTGCACAGAAGATAAAACGCATTTATTACGCAGAGATGATCAAAGCGCTTCAGCCACCTCTTGATATTTTATGCACTACTTTGCCAAAATCGTCCTTCGAGAAAAAATTTATCAAAACAGCAGCCCCACAAGAAAAGGGTAAGCGCCGTCAAAGAATAATCAATCGATAAACACACGTCTGTACTAATACCAATCTCTTCTTCTCTTAGGAAGATATATATTTATATACAGAGAGAGACAGAGTCGCGCTCGTTTGCACGGAAGGGAGCGTCGTAATAAGAGAGTGAAAGAAGCTCTTCTTTCTCTTTCGTTCGTCGTCTCGGGTTTTAGGATTGGATTGCACACGGGGAATCATCGGAATTGGAAAGCCCAAATTTAACACAATTCGCGCAAGTTTTACTCGTATTATATAAAGTTTAGGAGCAGAGATGATGCGTGGAACGATGACAACAACAACGCCTTCGGTGTCTTCTTTAAAACCCTCGCTTTCGAGCCGATCTTCGTTCGCGAGAGGCGCTCAAAACGCGAAACAGCTTCGTGATGGTGGCGTCGTGGGGAGGAATGTGATGGCGAAAAACAGGAGCAAAGGTCGTCGATTGGTGGTGAGATCCGAGGTGGAGTCGCACGAGACGATGAAGCGAGAAAATTCGGACGCGCTCGGGGAGATTTTGAGGAAAAGCTCGACGTTGAAGAAAGTGATGGCGGCGAATAGAGGGGAGATTGCGGTGAGAGTCTTTCGAGCGGGGACGGAGCTCGGGATGCGAACGACGGCGATTTTTAGCGAAGCCGACAGGTTAGCTGCGCATCGATATAAAGCGGACGAGTCGTATTTGGTTGGTGAAGGGAAGGAACCAGTCGCGGCCTACTTAGATTACGAGTCAATCATTGACGTCGCGAAGGAGAACGGCGTAGACGCTATTCACCCGGGCTACGGGTTGTTGAGTGAAAACGAAAATTTTGCGAGACGTTGCGAGGAGGAAGGGATCGCTTTTGTCGGTCCGAGAGCGGAAACGCTAGGACAAATGGGTGATAAAGTCGTGTGCAAAGCGCAAGCGAAAGCGTGCGGGTTACCGTTGGTTCCAGGTACTGAGTACGCCACGGACGACGTGGAAACCGCGGTTGAATTCGCGAAAGAGTTTGGAATGCCTTTGATGCTGAAAGCTGCCATGGGAGGCGGTGGTCGCGGTATGCGAGTCGTGAAACAGCAATCGGAGGTGGCGCAAGCGTTCGCGAGAGCGTCATCGGAAGCGAAAACCGCGTTTGGCGATGGACGCATGTTCATCGAAAGGTACGTCGAGGCGCCGAGACACATCGAAGTTCAAATTATGGCTGACGGCGTCGGGAACGTCATTCACTTGGGCGAACGCGATTGCTCCGTCCAAAGAAGACACCAAAAAGTCGTTGAAATGGCACCGGCACCGTGCTTGGACGAGGAATTACGAAAGCGATTACACGACGATGCGGTGAAATTGGCGAAACACGTCAACTATCGCAACGCTGGGACGGTCGAGTTCATGGTGGACAACCAAAATAGACATTACTTTTTGGAAGTGAACCCAAGAGTCCAAGTCGAACACACGGTGACTGAGGAAGTCACCGGAGTGGATATTGTCCAAACACAAATCTTAATCGCGGGTGGAAAAACCTTACCTGAACTCGGGTTCAAGTCGCAAGACGACGTACAAATTCGCGGGTTCGCCATGCAGTGCAGAATCACCACGGAAGATCCGGCGATGGGATTCTCTCCTGATTTCGGTAGAATCGAAGTGTATCGTCCACCTGGTGGCTTAGGTGTCCGCATCGACGGCGAAGTTGTCGTAGGCTCGAGAATTTCTCCGTTTTACGATTCGTTGCTCGTGAAGTTGACGTGCACGTCGCAATCTTTCGAAGGCGCTGTGCAAAAAATGTACAGGTCCTTGGCTGAATTTCGCATTCGTGGCGTAAAAACGAACGTGCCCTTCTTACAAAACGTGTTCCAATCGAAAGCTTTTTTGAGCGGGAAGGTCACCACGAACTTTATCGACGAGACGCCTGAATTGTTCGATATGATTTCCAACGTGGACGATACGCAAAAGTTGCTCTCGTATTTAGGAGAAATCGCGGTCAACGGGGCAAAACACCCCGGCGCAGTTGGTCCGCCGCCGATTGGTGCCGAACCGAGCCCGCCAAAGCCGTCGAAGAAAACAGCCGAACTCGCCAGTCAACAATCGTTCAAGAAAATTATCGACGAACAAGGACCGGCGGCGTTTGCGAAAGCGGTTCGCGATCACAAAGGGTTGCTCATCATGGACACGACTTGGAGAGATGCGCACCAAAGTTTGCTCGCTACGAGAGTCAGAACAAGAGATTTGTACCAATGCGCGGACGCCACGGCGTCAGCGTTGGATGGTGCGTACTCTTTAGAAATGTGGGGTGGCGCTACATTTGACGTATCGCTTCGCTTTTTGCGCGACTGCCCGTGGAGACGATTGGAGCTTTTAAGAGAAAAGGTACCAAACATTCCGTTCCAAATGTTATTGAGAGGTGCGAATGCGGTCGGTTATACCTCCTACGCTGACAACGTCGTCCAGGAATTTACCACCGAGGCTAGAAAATCCGGTATCGATATCTTTCGCGTGTTTGATTCGTTGAACTACGTGGATAACTTGAAATTCGGCATCGATTGCGTGCGAAACGCCGATGGGGTCGTCGAAGGTACCATTTGCTACTCTGGTGATGTTTCTGATCCGTCGAAAAAGAAGTACACGTTGGATTATTACGTCGATTTGACCGAACAACTCGTCAATCACGGGATTGACATTTTGGCAATTAAAGACATGGCGGGTTTGTTAAAGCCACGCGCGGCGACCATGTTGGTCTCCGCCTTGAGAGCAAAGTTCCCAGCCTTACCGATTCACGTTCACACGCACGATACCGCATCCACTGGCGTCGCGTCCATGCTTGCCGCGGCAGAGGCTGGAGCAGACGTCGTCGACGTGTGCACGGACGCCATGGCTGGCTTAACTTCGCAGCCGGCCATCGGCGCCGTTTTGAACTCCATTAAAGGCTCGGAAACTTTAGATAATCCAATGAACTTGAAAGAAATCTTGAAACTCAACACGTACTGGGAACAAGCGAGAGCGTTGTATTCCCCGTACGAATCTGGCATCAAAGCAGGGTCGGCGGACGTGTACATTCACGAAATGCCCGGCGGGCAATACACCAACTTGAAATTCCAAGCGTTTGCGAATGGTTTAGGCGAAGAGTGGGACAACATCAAGGAATCCTACGCGACTGCGAACCAATGTTTAGGCGACATCGTCAAAGTGACGCCGTCCTCGAAAGTCGTCGGCGACATGGCACAGTTTCTCGTCGCGAACAAAATCCCGGACGAGAAAACCTTGCTCGAACAAGCCGAGTCGTTGTCTTTTCCAACCTCCGTCGTCGAGTACTTCCAAGGCTACTTGGGCCAACCGGTTGGTGGTTTCCCCGAACCGTTGCGCGCAAAAGTCTTGAGAGGCAAGGGTATCATCGAAGGTCGTCCCGGATGCACGTTACCGCCGGTTGATTTCAAACAATTACGCGCCGAGTTGCAAGAAAAGCACCGCGGCCGACGCGACGTCTCCCACAAAGACGCCTTATCTTCCGCAATGTACCCGAAAGTCTTCGACGAATACGTCATCTCTCGCGACATCATGGGTCCGGTTTCCTTGCTTCCAACTAAAGCCTTCTTAAAAGGTTTGGAAATTGACGAAGAGATTGAAGTCAAAGCTCGCCGCGGTTCCTCGGCGTCCATCAAGCTCAAAGCCGTCGGCGAACTCCTCCCGAACGGCAAACGCGAAGTCTTCTTCGAAGTCAACGGTATCCCGCGCGTAGTAGACATCCTTGACTTGAAAGTCTTAGAGAATGAAAACAAAAAAGGCGGCATGTCTGCCGTGCGCGAACGCGCCGACCCGATGGATTTAGGCTCCGTCGGCGCCCCGATGGCGGGCGAAGTCGTCGACATTTTGGTCAAAGACGGCGCCGAAATCAAAGCCGGAGAAGCTTTAGTCGTCATTTCTGCGATGAAGATGGAAACGACCGTCTCTGCGCCGTGCAATGGGAAGTTGAAGCACATCGCGGTTGGAAAAGGCGATTCGTGCACCGCCGGCGATTTGCTTTGCGCCATCGAACCGTAGAAGTAGCAGCGCAGAGAATACGAAGAAGAAAGCATCTTCAACACATAACGTCATCGCCCGCCGTAAAAAGAGAGAAAGAAAGAAACGTCCAAAGTCTCGCTTTTAAACATCAACTCATACACACTATTTAATAATAAATACTACTAATACTCATGAAACGAACTCCTCCGTAAAACAACACTCTCTGTGTAGTAAGAATCGGTTTTTAAAGAGTGAATTCAACACAAAATATTTCCCTTTATATCGATGCATGCGCTCCCGACTCGCTCGATACCTTTCTTCGACGAGCACTGGTAGCATTCTTTCATCATCGCATCAACGAAAAGAGAACAAAATCTTTTCGTCGTCCTCCGCGTTCTTCCTCTCGACAAATACGACGAGGACGAGAGGAGGAGGAGAAGAATCGAAGATGGCGCACAAGAAGCGAAGAAAAGCGCCGCCAGATGAAAATGGAAAACCGACGACGGCGGATATCTACGCCGCGTGCGTGGAAATCCGAAACCCGAACGGTAAACAACCGTCAAAGTTTAGTCACGTAGATATTACCCCGTATTCGGACATTCGAATTGAATCGAACGTTCCTTCCTCGGAACATAAACCTCGATGGACGAAAGAGACGAAACCGAAAGGTTTCGAGTACTTGAAACAGTTATTCGAGGACAGAGGCGAAGGCGTGAGGGAGGAGAAAGTGAAACGAAGTTTTTGGGTAGCACCGATGGTGGACGCGTCCGATCACGCGTTTCGAATTCTTTGCAAGCGATACGGCGCTGATGGTAGCTACACGCCGATGATTCACTCGAAGATATTCATGGAGTCGGCGACGTTTCGGAAAGAATATTTCAGCACGCACGCGACGGAGGAGTGCAGACCTTTGTTGGCGCAGTTTTGCGCGAACGATCCAACCACCTTGTTAAAAGCCGCGAGAGTTATACAACCATTCTGCGACGGCGTGGATATTAACTTTGGGTGTCCGCAGAGAATTGCAAAGAGAGGAAATTACGGCGCGTTTTTAATGGACGATTGGCCGCTGGTGGAGAAGTTGATTAAAGAGTTGGACGAAAATTTAGACGTGCCGGTGACGGCAAAGATACGGGTGTACGATGATTTAGAGAAGAGCGTAGAGTACGCGAAAATGGTTGAAAAGGCTGGAGCGCAGATTATTGCCGTGCATGGCAGAACGAGAGAGCAGAAGAGGTTGGCGGAGTATAAGTGTAATTGGTGAGTTGTTGTTTTTCTCGGGTTTTTTTCTTTCGCGCTCGTAAGCGTTGATTTTATTATGTTTGCATCGACTCGCAATATACGACTACCATATGTTCTGGTGATGATAATATCCCAATACCAAGATCTGTTCTGAAGTCCAGTGATAGACACAACTACATGCACCACTATCTGAAGAACATGCGTATGTGTATTATTTTTTTACTCAACTCCTACCTTCAAAAATGCTGACCATCACCTCGCTCGCGCTCAAACAGGGACTTCATCAAAGCTATTAAAGAGGCAGTATCAGTTCCGGTATTAGCCAACGGCGGCGTTCGAAACTACCAAGAGTTGCAAGAGTGTCTCGAGTACACGGGCGTGGACGGATACCTCTCCGCGGAGCCGCTTCTCGGCAATCCGACGTTATTTTCCAACCCACCGTTCGCTCCGAATCCGTCCGAGGGCCAACCGCCCTACCCGCTCGAAAACGACCATTCTTTTCAAGTATTTTTAGAATACATAGACATTTGTCGTAAGCATCCAACCGCGCCAAAGATTGTTTTTGGTCACTTACACGGAATCGTCGGTCACTGGATGCACGAGTTTCACGATTTACGCGACGACTTGAACGAAAACAGACGCAAGTACGCCGACTTAGACGCGTTAGCCGAGTGGGTAGAAAGATTACGAGCACGCGCGAAAGAAATACGTGAGAAGGAAGGTCGAAATTACCCTATACGTAAGATGAGTCAAAAGCAAGTCGATAGGCAAAAGAAGCGCGAAATCGCAGAGGCTATCGCCGCGCAAGAAGAAGAGGAGAAGATGTTAAAAGGTACGTGTTTAGAGTAGTCTTTATTTTTTCTCCCACCATCAAAAATGGCGCGTGACGATCAAATCAGATAGGGACATCCGAATTTAAACTGTGGAAACCATCTGGAAGCTTCTAATGGAGACATTAGTGCTCACACCGATGCCATTGCGCGTGCGCTGCGCAAAATTTATTTTGCGAATCGAAGATTTTCAAAACATCTCACCATCTTTCTCTCATCTCATCAAAACAGATATCGACGAAAAGGACAAAGAGCGCGAAAAGGACGCAAAACTTGCCGCCGAATGAAATGATGTAAATATAGTAAACTAGCGCGATAGCCCCGATGTAAAAAACATACAGTATTAGAAAAGGAAAGAAAAAATACGCACAAAAAAATGCTTAAAAGCGAAGAACGAGAGAAAACAACAGCTAAGACGACAGAAATCCAAGAAGACGAAGACGACGAGGAGAACCAACTCAACGCGACGCATAGGACGCATAGGGAGTTGCGCGAAGCTGAGAATTCAATTCACCGAGCGGTGATCGACGCAGCGAGACGGACTGATCGGTTGGAAAGAATAGAAAG
>Ga0209305_1001881_pt1 | contig 12981 bp, 4 predicted proteins | sample COGITO_mtgs_1103_FD_184792 | JGI IMG/M metagenome (GOLD analysis project Ga0209305, IMG submission 184792) | Pelagic marine microbial communities from North Sea - COGITO_mtgs_110321 (SPAdes) (version 2) | ecosystem: Environmental > Aquatic > Marine > Epipelagic ...
AGCCGCGTGTATTAACCGCAGCACCGAAGGCAATGGCTCAATCGTTATCAAACTACCAGACGACCGCGCCTTCTTCACAGAAATTGGTACCTGGCTAAGAACCAACAAATTTATCCGTTTAAACAACGACAGTACCCAGCAAGATATCTCACGCATACTGGCCGACCGTGGGCGCGAAAACCAAGAACGCAGAACGCGCTTACGCATCAACATAGACAACCTAATACTAAGAGCAGAAGTCTACTGCCTAGGCCAGCACCTAGCCGTGAGCAAAAACAATCCCGCAACGCGCATCGACGAAAGCTGCCTCTATTTATTAGAAAACACCTTCACCAAATTAGCCTACTTAACCATTCTGCAGTCAGACCCATTACGTGAGTTAAATGCCGTATTAAGCGTCGACGACATTGCGCAACTTGGGCTCAGCCTAGACGGCGCAGAAGGTAACCCACAAGCTGTTAATGAAATGCAGCAATTCATTAACCTAAAAGCCAGTGGCAACGACCGCATTTTAGTATCAGACATCGTCGATCGCTTCAGTAAGCGTCCATTCGGTTGGGCCGATAACGAAATACTATTAATACTTGCCCGCCTAGCCGTAGCCAATCAGCTAACCTTCCAGCTTAATGGTGGAACACTGGCTAATAAAGATGCGTTTGAACCGCTGTCTAACTCACGCAAACGCCGTGAATTAACCATCATCAAAAAACGTCAAACCGACGAAAACGTACTAAAACAGGCCAGAAATCTAACCAAAGACTTATTCTCGTCTATGGGGCCAGCGGGCGAAAAAGAACTGTTCGCCTTTTATAGCCAGCACATCAACCAATGGCTAAGCAACCTAACCAGTTACAAAAGCAAAACAGATCTAGGCGGATTCCCTGGCGGTAAAATCATTGGCCAAGGCATACAAATGCTGCAGCGTCTGCTGAACCACGACGACAGTTTCGACTTCTTTAAACACATCGTTAGCAACAAAAATGACTACCTTGACCTAGAAGAAGACTACAGCGACGTACACGAATTCTTCTCCAACCAGCTCACCATTTGGCAACAGCTAAAAACAGCGCTCACGGGTTTTGAAAGCAATAAACAACTGCTCGAAAAAGACCCAAAAGCCGCCGCAGCCTTGCAAGAACTAAAGCGCATTAAAGACAGCGATGCGCCTTACAACATGCTCAATAAAGTAGCGGCTTTAATCGACACCGTTAAACAGGTTAACGACGCCAAAGTAGCAGAAAAACGTGAACACGCCCTAGAGCGCCTTGATCATAAAATACTCATGCTACAGCAAGAAATAACCAAGTCGGGCATCGAAACCTCAGAACTAAGCAACCGTTTATTGCGCCCACTGCAGCAAGTAAAAGAAAACCTAAAAACACAAACCAGCATACCGCAAATACTCATGCTGCAAACCCAAACGGCTAACGAACACTTTGACGACGGCCTTAATCTACTTGAAAGCGAAGTACTAAAAGAGCAAGAAAGAAGAGCCGCCGCCGAACAGAAAATCAAACAGCTAGCCGATCAGCAAGCAGCGCAACGCACCATTGCCGAAACAGCAAAAGGCCATCCTGCGCCAGCGCCTAAAATAGAAGCTCAGCCAGAAGCTGAATCTGCACCTAAGCCATTAGTAAAACCTAAAACAGTAGCCGAAGTATCGGTATCAAAAGTCTACGACTCCGTATTAACCGGAGCGTATATCGAAACACCAGAACAAGCCGAACAGTTTATAAACGAACTCAAACAACAGCTTAATGCCGCCATTCAAAACGGCTCAAGAGTGCGTATTAAGTAATCAGGGATAGATCAAACCTAAAAAGGGATAGGTGAAGAAATGATTCAAGCAATAAATACAAGCGGCATAAAACAGCAAGCACTTGCATACCTAAGGGAAATGACAAGAAACCCAGAAGCGGAATTTCACCAGCATCAATATGAAGCGATTTCAGAGCTGGTGGAAAATCGTAAGAAAATGCTAGTTGTGCAAAAAACGGGTTGGGGTAAATCGGCTGTTTATTTTATCGCTGCAAAATTACTGCGCCAGCAAGGTCGTGGCCCTAGCATTATTATCTCGCCTTTAATTGCTTTAATGCGTAACCAAATCGACAGTGCCAAGCGCTTGGATTTAGAGATCGTCACGATTAACTCTTCACTCAGTGCAGACGAGCGCTCGGCTAATGAAAATAAAATCATAAGTCAGCAAGTCGATGCCATCATCATCTCACCAGAGCAATTAGCCAACGAAAACCTAGTAAGCTCAGTACTAAGCCACGTACTATCGAACACAGGTTTGTTTGTTGTCGACGAAGCCCACTGCATATCCGATTGGGGGCACGACTTCAGGCCAGACTATCGTCGCATAGTGCGTATCATCCAACACATGCCAGATAACATGCCAATATTAGCCACCACAGCCACCGCTAACGATAGGGTTGTTGCCGACATACAAACACAAATAGGCAGTGGAATGGTTACCTTGCGAGGTGAGTTAATGCGTAGCTCATTACACCTGCAAAATATACCGCAGCTGCCAAAAGCACATCGCTTAGCTTGGCTTTCAGAAACACTCCCCAAGCTAGAAAACTCGGGAATAGTGTATGCAAAAACCACCCGAGATTGCGATTTAGTCGCAGATTGGTTGCAGAGCAATGGCATCGATGCACAAGCTTATCATAGTGATTTAGATGCAAGCACGCGCATCCAGTTAGAGAGCGACCTAATAAATAACCGCTTAAAAGCACTGGTTTCAACATCGGCACTCGGCATGGGATTTGATAAACCCGACGTCGGCTTTGTGATTCACTTTCAAGCCCCAGGTAATGTTATCGAATACTATCAGCAAGTGGGGCGTGCTGGTCGTGGTATTGAAAATGCCCATGGCGTGCTAATGCTCGGTGAAGAAGACGAAAGAATTCAGCAATACTTTATTAATAATGCCTTCCCATCAGAAAGCCAAGTTCAAGAAGTACTCACAGCACTAGAAGAAGCCGACGGCCTCAAAAAAGCTCAAATAGAACCACTAACTAATTTATCCACAAGCAAAATCGATAAGGTATTAAAATTTTTAAGTGTCGAAGATCCATCACCCATCTACAAAGACGGAACAACCTATACCCGAACGGCAATAGATTACGAACTACCTCACGAAAGAATCCATCGCCTATCGACAATAAAAGTAGGTGAATGGAAGCAACTACTGGATTATCACCAATCAAAAAAATGTTTAATGCATTTTTTAGCAGAAGCCCTAGACGACGATTTTGCAACAAATTGCGGTAAATGCGCTAACTGCGCGCCACAGCAAAAATTGGATGAAGCGATCCCGCGTGATAGAGTTTTAGTCGCTAGCGAATTCATGAAAAACCGCTATGTAAAAATAAAATCTCGGAAAATATTTGGAGCCTCCAAGTTATTAGCTTTCTCGGCATTTCCCGTTTATAAATTTCCCTACAAAGATGCAAAGCTGCAAGCACAAGACGGCTTAGCGCTTTCACGCTGGCGAGATGGTATTTGGGGAGACCTAGTAGCTGATGGAAAAAAATCGAATGTATTCAGTGATGAACTCATTGCACCCATGGTAAAAATGATCAACACCTTATCCATCGAAGATGAACCAACATGGTTAACCTATGTGCCTTCATTAAGACATCCAGATTTAGTTAAAAACTTCGCCCACAAACTGGCTGAGGCATTAAATATTCCATGCACCGATACCGTCACCATGGCTGAACTTCGCCCGGCACAAAAAGAAATGGAAAATAGCTATCGCCGTAGTGAAAACCTAGACGGCGCATTCGCATTAGATCAAAGCCAAATACGCAATGAACCCGTATTCTTATTAGACGACGCCATCGATTCAGGCTGGACATTCATGGTAGTCACCGCGCTATTAAAACGCCAAGGCGCGGGTACTGTATATCCTATCGCTTTAACAAGCACCAGTGTGCAAGGTTAATCTCATGCAAGAAGATAAAATGGTACAAGAAAATAAAGTGCTACAAGCCACATTATTGCTGAGCTGTTATTTCAATAAAAACGAAGTAAAAACAGCCAAGCCACTTACGCCTACAGAATATGCAAGATTTGCCATGTGGTTGCACCAAAGTGGATTTACCCCAGCCGACTTATTAGATAATCAAGAAACGGTATTAGCGCAATGGCAAGACCCTAAACAAAAAATCACCCAAGAGCGAATCAGCACCTTATTTTTACGAGGCGCAAGCATGGGGTTTGCATTAGAACATTGGGCTAAACATGGTATTTGGGTCGTCTCTCGCGCTAATGCTTTATACCCCAAAGCCTTAAAAGGAAAGCTCGGCGATACTCGGCCGCCAATATTGTTTGGCACAGGCAACCAAGCACTATTAAACAAACCTGGAATCGGCTTTGTTGGCTCACGATCAATCGATGCCGACGACGAAGCCTTTGCCAAAGCAAAAGCCGAGCTAGCGGTCGCTCAGGGTTACACCGTCGTTTCTGGCGGAGCCAAAGGCATTGACCAAACAGCTATGTTATCGGCACTAAACTGTGGTGGCGAAAGTGTAGGAATAATGGCCGACAGTCTGCTAAGAGCCTCCACCAAAAAAGAATACCGCCAAGCACTAAAAGAAAACCGCTTAGCGCTTATAAGCCCATTTTACCCAGAAGCCGGTTTTAATACGGGCAACGCGATGGCCAGAAACAAATACATATACACACTTTCAAACTCAGTCGTCGTGGTAAAAAGTGATTTCAATAAAGGTGGAACTTGGAATGGTGCAACCGAAAACTTAAAGAAAGGTTGGGTGCCATTACTCGTACGCAACAATAACCACCAAGGTAATCAAGAGCTTATTAAGCTAGGTGCGGTAGCCATTGACGAAACCTTTAATAACTTTAATGACATTAATCAGTTAGCGGTAGAAAAACCAAGTACTGTCACCCAATCAGATGTTCTTCCTATGGAAGATCTTTTTTCTGCTCCAGAACTAGAACCAGAACCAAAGCAAGAACCAGAATCAGAACCGCATCCTGAAAAAAGTGAAGAGTTCAATAAAGCCTTCAATCATTACGGCCAGATATTCCAACTGTTCTACCAAGGCGTAATAGAAACTAATACACAGCACAACGAAATCACCGCAGATTTATTATTAAAAAAATACCCAGAATTGAAAAAAGCACAAATTTCAGAATGGCTAAAGCAACTTGAAGCAGAAGGCTTATTACTAAGACCCAGCCGAAAATTGACCTATACATTAGCCGATAAAACATCGATACAAGGTTTACTGTAAATGAACACCACCGATCTAAAAGCATACGCACCCAAAGCACGCCGCGACTTTATTGCCGCAGTAACTAAGCAAGCGCAAAAGTACGGCGTAACAGAAAGCGTAATACACCCAGTAGACATCAACGGTGATGTATGTGTAGTCAACGGCAAACCGTTTCCAGCAAGCCTAGCCCCAAGAATCAACAAACTCGGTGAGCGTGTTAACAGCCAAGGTTTTGCACAAACCATGGAGCAAATCGCGTACTCATGGTTTAACCGCCTAATCGCCATTCGCTACATGGAGCTGAACGACTACCTTGGCCATGGCCGCCGCGTATTGTCGCACCCAGAACATCCTACTGGTTTTCAAATACTAGAAGAATGTACAGAGCTAACTTACGGCAACAGCGGTGAAGCAGGGGAGTTACCCGGCTTAACCCACGAAAAAGTCGTTGAGCTAAAACTAGACGGCACCAAAGACGAACAACTCTACCGAGAACTGTTATTAGCTCAGTGCCATGCACTGCATCAGGCCATGCCGTTTCTGTTTGAGACCATCGATGATGAAACCGAATTACTGCTGCCCGAAAACCTCACCAAAACCGACTCGTTAATTCACGACCTCATCACCGACCTAGCCGAAAGCAATTGGCGCGATAGTGAAACAGGTAAAGGCAACATCGAAGTGGTCGGTTGGCTTTACCAGTTCTACATCTCCGAGAAAAAAGACGAAGTCATCGGCAAAGTGGTAAAAAGCGAAGACATTCCTGCGGCGACTCAGTTGTTTACCCCCAACTGGATCGTAAAGTACATGGTGCAAAACTCACTGGGCGCACAATGGTTAGCCACCTATCCAGACTCGCCTTTAAAAGCGCAGATGGAATACTACATCGAACCTGCCGAGCAAACCGATGAAGTCAACGCACAGCTTAAAGCCATTACGCCAGAGAGCCTAAACCCAGAAGAATTAACACTAATCGACCCCGCGTCAGGCTCGGGGCATATCTTGGTAGAAGCCTATGAACTATTCAAAGCCATCTACCTAGAGCGCGGATATCGCCAACGCGACGTGCCAAAGCTCATTCTTGAGAAGAACCTTTTCGGCCTCGACATCGACCAGCGCGCCGCACAAATGTCTGGCTTTGCCTTAATGATGAAGGGCCGTGAGGATGATCGCCGATTGTTTGAGCGTGAAATAGCATTAAACCTAGTATCACTCACCGATAGTACCGGCTTCGATGTCGAGGCGTTATCGGCAGGCATTACCTTAAGCGACTACGGCTTAACCGCTCATGATCTAAATGAACTTAAAGGCCTATTTGAACATGCCACAACCTTTGGTTCACTGATTCAGGTATCTAAGCCGCTCGCTGACAAGCTAGCGCAGATAAAACAGCTAAGCGAACAAACCAGCCAAGATCTGTTTGTGGCAGAGGCGTTAGAGCGATTAGCGCCCTTAGTAAAACAGGCTGATCTACTCGCTAACCAATACGATGCAGTGGTGGCGAACCCGCCGTATATGGGTAGCAAGGGCATGAATCCCTTAATGAAAAATTTTGCAAAAGACTTTTTCAAAGATAGTAAAAGCGACTTGTTTGCTTGTTTTATCGAGCGTGGTTATCGCTTTGCTAATGCTACGGGCCATCACGCGATGGTCACCATGCAAAGTTGGATGTTTTTGTCTTCCTTCGAAGCAATGCGAACAACTATGCTTGCTGAAAAGACGATTACTTCGATGGCGCATCTAGGAGCTCGTGCCTTTGGCAGTATTTCTGGCGAGGTCGTACAGACCACAGTATGCGTATTGAAAAATAAGTGTGTTGATAACTATAAGCCGGTTTTCTATCGCCTTTTAGATGGTGGCGAAGAAGATAAGAGGAATGCGTTAATCAGAGGCGAGCATCGATATGCGAACACCGCTCAAGACGAATTCAAGAAGATTCCGGGTAGTCCGGTGGCCTATTGGGTAGGTAAAGAAGAGAGATATGTATTTGGTGCCTATCCTAAAATATCGGATAAATATTCAGTCCGTACCGGAATGCAAACAGGTAATAATGAGAAATTTCTTAGAACATGGCAAGAAGTGAGTCACTCTAGGATTAACTTTGCGGCACCTGATTATCCGGAAGAACCTAGAACATGGTTTTTATATGCGAAGGGGGGGGCTTTTAGGCGTTGGTATGGGAATGTGGAGCATGTTGTCTATTGGAAAAATCATGGTGAAGATATAAAGAAATGTGTTGTAAATGGTGTTCTTAGGTCAAGGGTAAGAGAGCTATCTAATTACTTTAAGCCGGCAGCTAGTTGGTCTTTCGTCAGTTCTGCCTACTTTGGGTGCAGGTACAAGCCTGCTGGAATTATGTTTGATGTTGCAGGATCTTGCGCGTTGGAAGATTCTGTAGATATCAAGAAATTACTAAGTTTTCTTTGTAGCGGTTTTTCATTGGATTTCCTGAAAATGATGAATCCAACTCTAAACTTTCAAATTGAAGACGTTTCTAATTTACCGATTGCAAATATTGTTGGGTCAGATGAGTTGGTTTCAGAAGCTATTGCCCTATCAAAAGGTGATTGGGATAGTTTTGAAAACTCCTACGATTTTGAGCGAAACTCTTTAGTTAGGTTTGGGCTTAATAGACTAAAAATAACATATGAAGAGTATGAGCGGACTTGTGGTGCTCTTACTAGAAGATTGACTGAAATAGAGGTTTGTAATAATCAGGCTGTGGCAAGCGCGTTAAATTTGGAGTGGGTGGGTGGCGAATTAATGGGGCAGGTATCGATTAATGCCAATCCTTCCTACCGCTATGGCGTGAAAGGCACCGAAGAAGAGCGCGATACCCGCTTCCGCGAAGACACCATGCAAGAGCTGGTCTCTTACGCCATTGGCTGCATGATGGGCCGCTACAGCTTAGATGAGCCAGGTCTTATTTATGCCAATAGCGGTAACGAAGGCTTTGACGCCTTAGTTGAAAGAGGCGCTTACACCAAATTCCCCGCCGACGACGACGGCATTATTCCACTCACCGATAAAGAATGGTTTGCCGACGATGCCGCTAACCGTTTGGTTGAGTTTATTTCTGTGGCGTGGGATAAAACACATTTAGAAGAAAATCTCGACTTCTTAGCCGCCAACTTATCACCGAAAAAAGGTGAAGACAGCCGCGATACCATTCGTCGCTACCTATGCGATAAATTCTACAAAGACCACCTGCAAACCTACAAAAAACGCCCAATTTATTGGTTGTTTAGTAGTGGTAAACAAAAAGCCTTCCAGTGCTTAGTGTATTTGCATCGCTACAACGAAAGCACACTCGCGCGTATGCGTACTGAATACGTTATCCCGCTCACCGCAAAACTCAGCGCCCACATCGACAACTTAGAAAGCGACAAACTGGCGAGCGACTCCGCCGCTGAAATTAAAAAGCTAGAAAAAGAAATAAAAACACTGCAAAAACAACAAACCGAACTCACCGAGTTTGACGACAAACTCAAACACTTCGCCGACATGCGCATCCCGTTAGACTTAGACGACGGCGTAAAAGTAAACTACGGCAAGTTTGGTGATTTGTTAGCAGACGTAAAAGTGATTCATGGAAAGAAACCGGATTAGGGATATATCATGATAGTAAGTATTTTTCTTAAATATTTTAAGACTTACCAAGGCATTAATTATGTGCCTATAACTGATGAGGATCACTTTTGTGGTTTAGTTGGCGAAAACGGTATTGGTAAAAGCTCAGTACTAGAGGCACTAGATTGTGTACTTAATGATAAACCCTGGAACTTTAATACAGTAACAAAGAAAAGTGGGCTAACCACCACTAAGCCACACATACTCCCAATATTTTTGGTAAAAAAAGATTCAATAAGAAGAAATACAGCAACAGCTGAGATAATTAGTAATATTGCTTTGTCTATAGAAGAGCTAGATGTTAGTTCTGCTCATAGACCACATATTAGAAAATTTATAGATCATAGAAATAAACTGATTCAAAGGGTGAATGTCGATGAATATTATCTATTGCCTTTGGGGATAGATCATGACCGTAAAATCACACTCTTTTTCTTTGAGTGTGAAAAGCTTTTATCAGAATTTGAGTCTGAAGCAGAAGCTGACTCTATGACAGATGATCAAATTAAACTAGTGGAAGACTTATTTAATGAAGTGAAATCTGGTATTGAATATATTTATATACCGAAAGAGATAGATCCTGAAGCTTTTACTAAGCTTGAAACAAGTGAGATACAGGTTCTAATGGGGGAAACACTTAATCAAATCTTAAGTGAGCGAGTTAAACCTGAGCAAATTACAGATATTAATACTGAGTTAAATAATTTTTTAAATACATTGAGTGATGAGTTAGAAATATATTCTTATAGAACACCTACTGATAGGCAGCAAAATCTAAAGCGGAATGATGTTTACAACTTAATTATTGAAGCTTTTTTTAATATTAGAAAACTTCATAAGAAACAAGGTGAAAATTGGTTAGAAATATCCAACCTAAGTTCGGGTGAAAAGCAGAAGGCAATAATAGATGTTGCTCATAGTTTATTAACTAAGCATAGAGAGAACGGAAATAATCTGATTATTGCTGTAGATGAACCAGAAAGCTCACTTCATATGTCTGCTTGCTTCGAGCAATTTGATTCACTTTACGAAATTTCACGTAATTGTATGCAAGTGATATTCTCGTCACACTGGTATGGTTATTTGCCAACTATAGAATCAGGCAGTACCACAATTATTACCAAAACTGACGGTAATCATAATTTTGATCAAATAAATTTGGCAAATTACAGAGAGCAGATACGCCAATTGAGAGATGAATCTCGAGGACGACTTCCTTACGATATCAGGTTGAAAAGTATTAATGATTTTGTGCAGTCAGTTGTTACAAGCTGTATTGGAAGTGAGCCTTATAATTGGTTGATATGTGAAGGATCATCAGAAAGAATTTATTTGTCACACTACCTATCTGAATTAATAGACACCCATAAGCTCAGAATTGTTCCTGTTGGAGGAGCACCAGAAATTAAAAAATTGTATAGACACTTACTAACCTCTTATGAGGATTTTAAAAATGATATTAGTGGAAAGATAATTCTTATTTCTGATACTGATGAAAACTTAGTAGATTATCAAGTGCAAAATGAAGAAAAGTTGATTTGTAAGCGCATTGTTAATTGTTCAAATAATAGATCAACAAAGTTGGTATTGGTTCATTCAAATCCTAAGTCACCTGCAACGGATATAGAAGCTGCTCTAAATGGGAAGGTTTTCTTTGATAGCCTTCAAGAGTTTAGAGATGAATATAGTGACAACCTGCAATTCTTGGATAGATTATCTGATCTTGAAGAAATAACTGAAGATTGTTCTTATTATGCATTAGACCTTCTTCAGGCAGAGCGAGATAAATTAAAAGAATTTTTTGGAAGAGATAATAATAAATTTAAATTCGCTGAAACTTATATAAAGAAAACTGAAACTACGACTACACCTGCTTGGATAGAAGAGATTAAAGGGTGGATTCGTTCATGAACATCACACAATTAACAGATGGATTAAAACAAGCTTTTTTCACAGAAGGCCATCGTTTGGTTTTTTGGTACGACCCTAGCAAAGATTTTGAGGCTGATATTGGTAACCTTAATTTAGATGACGGTCACTTAGGTGGCGTAACGGTCTTGAACATGACCTGTGAGTCTCATTTGGGTATTAAGCTGAAATTAGAGTTGGAAGATACCGAAGGTAAGTACTTGCTGTATTTTCCTTATGAAGAACCCAATGTAGAAGACGATTGGTTATTGGATATTAAGCTTTATTCAAGAAGTTTTTTTGCCGACAGGGTGTCGATTATTTTCAACGATCTGGGGCTTCATCAGCAGTCGATGCGTGAGCATTTAGCCAAGCGCGATAAGTTTTTGGGCAGTAAGAGCCGCTTAACGAACTTGAAAAAGTGGCTGCATCCCGATGCCGATGAGTTGGCGATTGATCTGGCGATGATGGCGGTATTGGCTAAAGCTGAAGAAGCGGATATTAACCACATTATTTTTGCCTTGGCTTTGCAGGCGGCTGAAGACGATCTTGGGCTTGAGTCTATGCCGCCAATGGTGGACGACTTTTTAAAGTTTGGTCTGCAGAAAACCTTTGTTGAGCAGTTGCAGTTGTATTTTGGTTATCAGCCAAGTAGTGAAGAATTAAGCGGTGATGTCGCCTTTAATTTTGGCCGTTTTATGATTCGCCTGTTAGTGACGGGCTTTTGTGAAAACTTAGGTGAGATTCCCGATTGGGCGGCTAGCCAAATATTACCGTCTGCCAGTGCGCAAGCGTCTGTTCGTGCGTTGAATTCTAGATGGCGTGATAGCTCTCGTTATTACTCTGCCTTCGATAAAATTTCGGGTTGGGTATCGGATGGTTTAAATATTCGTGAAAAACTCAAGGGTATTGCGTTGGAGTCGTTGGCTCTAGTGGCGACCTTTGAGGCGGTTGAACGGCAAATTATTGTGTCGATGGCTGAGGTTATTCCTGCGGCGAATTTGCGTGAATTGCAAAGCTTTAGTGATGTGGTTGGCCAGCGCCGCGATAACTATTGGGCTTCTCGCCATAAAGACGATGATACGCGCAGACGCTATCGTACTATTTATGATGCCCTTGAGGCGTCGATACGTTTATTCCAACTGCGCCGTACTCACGATGAAGGCTTTCATTACCCTAGCTGTGATGCTTTGTATACGGCGTATAAGAGTGAGCTGTATCAGTTTGATATGGCGTATCGTCATTATCATGCGGCTTCTCAGGTGGCTCATGTTGATTTGCTTAAAAAGCTCGATGGTGAAGTTGAGCAGTGTTACAGCTATTGGTTTATCGATAATTTAGCCAAAAACTGGGGCGATAGAGTTGCTAACGAACATCGCTTAGAAGACTGGCGTATGAGTGATATTCCGCTGCAGCATCAGTTTTATAAGAAGGCGGTTAAGCCGTTGATCGACACTACGCAGAAGAAGCGTGTGATGGTGATTATTTCGGATGCGTTCCGTTATGAAGCGGCGGTTGAATTAGAACAGCGCGTGAATGAAAAACGCTATAGCAAAGCCACTTTATCCAGCCAGCTTGGGGTTGTACCGAGTTATACCACCTTGGGTATGGCGTCTTTGTTGCCGCACGAGGCTATGGATTATAAAGGCGACAGCGATGACGTATTAATCGATGGTGTGTCGAGCCAAGGTTTAACCCAGCGTAATAAAATTTTGCAGGCCCATGGTGGTATGGCAATTACCGCAGAAACCTTGCGTGATTGGTCGCGTGAAGAAGGACGCTTGGCGCTTAAAGATCAGCATTTGGTGTATGTGTATCATAACGTGGTTGATGCGATTGGTGATGTGGGCGCAACCGAGAACAGAACGTTTCAGGCGGTGAATGATGCGATTAATGAGCTAGCCGAATTGGTGCGTAAAGCGCAGATGCATTTTAATACTTCTACCGTGATTGTGACCGCAGACCATGGTTTCTTATTTCAGCAAAGCAAGTTAGAAGCTGCCGATAGAACCAGCTTAGAAGAGAAACCAACCGACGTTATTAAGAGCAAAAAACGTTATGTAGTTGGGCAGAATTTACCAGAACCAAAAGACGCACTTTATGGTTCGACCAAGAATACAGCAGGCACTGAAAGCGATACTAAGTTTTGGGTGCCTAAGGGTGCTAACCGTTTTCATTTTGTCGGTGG
>Ga0209305_1001888_pt1 | contig 12950 bp, 10 predicted proteins | sample COGITO_mtgs_1103_FD_184792 | JGI IMG/M metagenome (GOLD analysis project Ga0209305, IMG submission 184792) | Pelagic marine microbial communities from North Sea - COGITO_mtgs_110321 (SPAdes) (version 2) | ecosystem: Environmental > Aquatic > Marine > Epipelagic ...
TTTTCAAAATTTCACGTCACACAAAAATCAGGATGTCGCAAAACTCACCGTCGTGGTGGTTTCGAAAGATCTCCCAGCACGGCGCGACGACGACGACGGACGGCGGCGGCTTTGGCGCTTCGAATACAACGAGTAAACAACCTCGGCACCACCACCACCATAAACAGCAGCACTACGATGATAACCGGAGCGAAAGTCATCGCGAAGAAGACAAAAGAGGAGAACACATCATCGACAGAGAAAATCCCCTAGGAGCGTCTTCCACGGAATACGTTTCCAAGGAAGACTTGGGAAGAGCGACGTGGCTTCTGTTGCATTCGATAGCTTCGCAGTACCCGGACGAACCGACGGAAAGAGAGAAGAGAGACGCGAAGAATTTAATCAACGCCATGGCGACTTTATATCCGTGCAAAGAGTGTCAGACGCACTTTAAGACGGTTATTGAGAGAAATCCTCCCGAGGTGGACAGTTCGGTGAGCTTTCAGGAGTGGATGTGTAAAGTGCACAACGCGGTGAACGAAAAATTAGGAAAGGAACTATTCGACTGCGCGAAAATAGACGAGAGATGGGGTGGAGTGGAGTGTTTTGGGGAGGACGGGAACGACGGTGGATGTAGCTTTGAGAACGCGCCGGGGAAACGGAAACGTCTTGCAGGGCGGCGCTAGAAGCCTAGAAGCCTAGCCTATATTTTATCACATGAGAATCTATCTCGTTCGACCGAATACTATTAATATTCTTTCTTCTTCTTCGCTTGTACGCGGTTCTTGATTTCCGGTAAAATGGTCCCGAGCTGACGCTCAGCCATGACGAGTGCAACCGTCGGCGATTCGTCTTTTTTATGCTTAATCGACGTAACTTTACTCGCGCCTAATTGCTTATACATCGGCGTAAACTCGGTCGTTTTCAATTTCAAAGCGGCGCGTAGGGATTCAGTATCCAATTGCCAGTTTGATATGCGCAACGCGAGAAGAATAATGTGAAGGATGAGTAAATCCTTGAGTCTCTTCGTTCGTAGTCGCGACTCGCCGTATTGCGTCTCGTCTCCAACTTCTACTTCAGTAAAAGTATCGATGATACACTGCTGTATGAGCGGATTTACACGCTCAGGTTTTGTGAACAACCACTTGTGCTTCACTTCCTCTTCTATCGTTTCTATTTCTTCTTCTTCTTCTTCCTCTTCTTCTTTTTCCCCGTCTTCTACCTTCTTCACGCCTTCTTCTCCTTCCTCTCCTTCCTCTTTTCGCTTTCGTTTCTTCTTCTCTATTCTTTTCGGTCTCGTTTCTTTTACTCGCCCACTCTTCAAGCTCGCAAATTGTAAAAGTGCGTCCATAAACGCCAAGGCCTTACCTTTCTCCACGGCGTCAAAAGTATGGTCGCCGTCAGAAATCGCCCAATTCGGATCGGTCACGTAAATCATCGGTAACAAATCCATAATCGCTTTCGGTTTCTCCGACCCACCAAAAACCTCTATCATAGCCTCTAACGTCTTCCTCTTTCCAGCTTTCATGAAATCGTTGTATGGTAAATTATGCGAGAACAAAACATAACCCGGCGTTAATTTCCAAGGGAACGCCTCGTGTGGCTTTGTCGCCTCCAAATCGTGCGGGGGTAAATTTCTCTGCTCTCCCGCTTTCTGCATCAAATCTTTTCTCGTCATTGCAAACCTTGACGCTTTCCCAATTTGTGATTCCAACAGCTTCGGCGATGCGATTGCATCCGAGTCCAACTTTCTCGCCGACATGAGCTTCGCCTGTTGTCTTTGCCTCTTTTGCGAGGAAAACAACCTCGTCGCATCGGCAGCAATGGCCCTTCTCACGTCAATATTGTCGTAATCCAACTTTTCTTCGTCGTCTCTGTTGAACTGATAGTTGAAGTTCTGCGGTCTCGTCGTCAAGTGCACCACGGAATCGCCACATAACCTCTGTAACTTCAACACGTACTCGCCCGAATCTTTCTTCCCGACTGGCACTAACCGACCCAAAACGTGCATCGATCCTCCACCTTCGTGTGCCATCACGCCCGAAGTCTCATCTTTCGGCAGCACGCCCATGCTAAACCCACACTTCTCGTGCGCGAAATTCTTCCCCACGACGTCGCACCCGTCGCCTCTCCCGACCACCACTAAATGCCGTTCCGAATGCGGCGTGTCGCCGTTTCCAAGTTTGCCATTGGAAAAGGTATACGCCCGTTCGTACGCATCCTTCCCGAACTCCTCCTCTAATTCCTTATCGCTCGTATCCGGATTACCTCTGAAAAGGTTGAAGGCGTACGTGCCGTCGGTTAAAGTCGTCGGCGCGTTGCGTAAAGAAACGACTAAAGGACCTCCCAAATCATCGTTCTCCTCCAAATTTTCGTTCTCCTCCGACGGCGGGGCGGCGACTTCTATTTTCAAGGATTTCATCCTGTGAGATTGATTCTTCTTCGCTAAAAGTGGTGGTTTTGAAGCGAGGGAGATGATGAAAACTTTAAAGGAACCTCAGGAACCTTTTTGTCCTCCGTTTCCTCTTCCTCTTTCTCCTCTTTCTCGTCGTCGTCCTCGCGTTGCGTTTTGTGCGTTCAATCAACAACTCTTTCTTTCTTTCTTCGAGAGATTTGATGAGAGTGTTTTTTGTCCCGACTCTCTCTCTCTCTCTCTTGCAAAACAACCAAAAAGAGAGCCAGAGACTACTTTTTTCGGCTCAAAAAGCACAAAAAGCGCCTCTTTCCTCCACCAAAACGGTGTTGAAAGATCTCTCGTGTTTTTTCATTTTTGTGAGCACCGACCCGACAGCTGGCATCCGGATAAAAAAGATACGCAAAAACTGCGATATTTAAATCGAAATTGAACGAACTGCACCACAACAACCCCGCGCGGGCGGACGAGCTCTAACGAGAAAAAGAAGAAGAAAAGAAAAGAAGCGTTGGCTAATCGCTCATCTTCGTTATTAAATCGCATCATCCCACGCGAGACGACGACGAGCGGTTTCTTTATTGTTCTTCATCTCATCACGACGCGACAAAAATATTTTATTGAGACGCGAAGAACGCATCTCATCAAACGAGAAGAATGGTTTCTTCGATGACGATGACGACGACGACGACGATGCGCGGCAGTAACTCTGAGCTTCGGCAAAAGCGAGCAGCGAACGTCCGAAGCAGTACCAGTGGTGCGAGAAGAACAAAGCGGGGCCGATCTGTTTTCGTCAAAGCGATGGCTGGTTCCATCGAATCTCCGGACGAAGAGTACGACTGCGTTGTCATCGGGTCTGGAATTGGTGGTTTATCCTGCGCGTCGCTACTCGCTCGGTACGGGAACTCGGTCAAAGTGTTCGAGTCGCACTATTTAGCCGGAGGATGTTGCCACATGTTCGATCACAAAACGCCGGAAGGTGATTTGTACAAGTTCGAGGTTGGCCCGTCTATTTGGGAAGGGTTGGATCGACCGACCGGGAACCCGTTGAGGATGGTTTTCGATGCTTTAGGAGAGGAAATGCCGGTGAAGACGTACGATGGAATTTCGCTTTGGACGGAAGAAGGGCACTGGAGGTTTCAAACTGGAGACGACGAAGCGCCGGGTGGATTTTGCGATTTGCTGAGAGAACAATCGGATAATCCAGAGTTGGCCATTAAGGAGTGGAAGGCGTTGAAAGGACGGTTGGAACCGCTGTACGACGCGTTGGACGCGTGCCCGTTAACCGCGTTGAGACAAGATGCCGGGTTGCTCGTATCTACGGTAATTGCCATTCCGTTTTATTTGACGCACCCGATGGTTATGTTAGACATTCCGTATATTTTAGATTCGTTTCATAAGTTGTCCGAACAATACGTGACGGATAAGTTTTTGAAACGGTGGATTGATATGTTGGCGTTTTTCAGCGGATTTCCAGCGGAAGGGACCATGGGTGCGACGATGATTTATAGTATTCCTGGGTTTCATCGACCGGGGGCGTCGTTGTGCGCACCAGAAGGTGGAACGCAAGCGGTCGTAGATAAGTTGACGTATTGTTTAGAAAAATTTGGCGGAGAGCTGCAATTGAAATCGCACGTGGAAGAGATTATCGTCCAAGATGGTGAAGCGAAAGGCGTGCGATTAAAAAACGGAAAAGTGATAAAAGCGAGAAATGCGGTGGTGTCCAACGCGACTATTTGGGATACCGTGCCTATGTTACCGGATGCGGAGGTTTTGAAAGCGCAACAATTGGACCGTTCCGTGGAGTGGAAGGAAGAGATGTCTGAAATTCCAGCGCTCGGGTCCATCATGCATTTATTCTTAGGTATTGACGCGACCGGTTTACCGGATTTAGATCCCTCGCACTTGTGCATTCGAGATTGGAATCGTCCGTTGGGTGATCCGCAAAACGTAGTGACTATATTCATCCCAACCGTGTTAGACCCTGAAGTCGCGCCCGAAGGGAAACACATCATTCACGTCTACACCGCTGGTTCAGAACCGTACGATATTTGGAAAGAAAGACAAAGAGGCACAAAAGATTACGAAGATTTCAAACGCGAGCGGGCGGAAATTTTATGGGAAACTATCGAGCGCATTATCCCGGACATTCGCGAACGCGTGGAAGTTGAAATTTACGCCTCCCCTCAGACGCACCAACGGTTTTTACGACGCCACAAAGGTACGTATGGTCCGGCTTTACAAGCTGGTGGTAACTTATTCGACGTCTTACCGTTACCAAACATCCCGCAACCGGGCGTGTTAACCCCCATCCCGAAACTCTTGCGGTGCGGTGACTCTGTCTTCCCGGGCGTCGGCGTCCCCGCCGTCGCCGCGTCCGGCGCCATTGCCGCCTCCACGCTCGCGCCGTTACCCGACCACCTCAAAATGATGTGGGACGTCTCTCAAACGCAAAACAATTTCTGGCAAAAGCAAGGTGGGAGAGAAAAATGGCTTCGAGAAACCGAGAAACCGTTTCACCCGAGCGAAGGTGGAGGCGCAGAACACATGGACCCGAGCGAGTATTACAAAGCCGCCGCGGATAAAATGAAAGTCACGGGGAACATGAAACCGTCTGGGTTGGAAAGTGCGTCTTCTTCCGCGGTGAGCAAGTGAGAAAGCGCAGAGAGAGAGAGAGAGAGAGAGAGAGAGAGAGAGAGAGAGAGAGAGAGAGAGGAATGAGACGAGATGCGAGAGTTTGTATTATATAGGTTATATTAATATTATTCATAGCTTTTTGAGGATGATAAACGTGGAAAGGGGACAGAAAGCACAAAAAAAGAAAATTCATCACCACAAAAAAAGAAAGACCGGTTTCGTTTGCGCTGAACGCGAGAGTCGCGATGATTTTCATCTTAGACAGCGTCAAAGACACGGACTTTTACAAGAAGAACAGAGTCCCTCGCACCACTGATTCTCGTTTGGTCGAGTTGGCGACGAAATTGCAATCCCTCGATTCGTTGGCGTTGTTTTATTTCAGCTCGTTGCTGCTGTTAATTATCGCAATTCATTTGACTTTCGTTTTCGTCCGGTGGTTCAAGAAGCGAGTGGATGTCTTTCGAAAGACGAGATACGATGTAATCAACTATCGACTCGTGAAAGTTACCACAAAGAGCGACGACGACGATGGTAAGAAAGGAGAGGTGGACAACTCGCCGTTGAGAGCGTTCCAAGAACTGTTTCAACCGACACCGGAAAAAGAATTGAAGGTGCCAGAATCAGCGAAGAACGGTACTACGACAAAGACGAAAACACCGTCGACGCCGCCGCCGCCGAATACGGACGGAACGAAGAAAGAGGGAAAGAAATCGCCGTTGCGAAAACTGAGTTTCGAGAACGGCAAGAAAGGGGAAAAGGAAGAAGAACAAAAACAAAACTCGCCGTTTTCCTTCCTGAACAATTTGTTTCCGGAACCGAATTACGTCGGGTATGTGACCAACGCCGACAAGACGTACACCACCGTATTGATGAAAGACCAAACAAAGAAGAGAAAAGAGAGGAGAGTTAAATTTATACCAGATTTTGTGGCTGATAAAATCAAAACGCAACTGTTGTGCGACGAGAGAGACTGGCCGTTGGTGGAGACGCTGGCGAGCGTTTGCGTGTACTTACCGTTGAGCATCTTCCTTTTAGTGACGGTAATTAACATCGATGAGTTGAAAAATCGCAAAAGAGATCACTTTGTTGGATTCGTGTGGTTGGTAGTCACGCGCGCTTTGTTTGGGAAACAATTCATGTCTGTTTTGAGTAAGTTTTCAAAGTACGATGTATTTAAAGGGAAAACTGCTCGATTTTTGAACCGCGTTCCGTCGATTTTGTTGGCGCCAGCGTTTGGTGTGCCCAGTGGGGTATATTTTTTCCACCGAAGCGCAGTGATGCCGGATGAGTGCGCGTTCGATAAAGACCAAGATCGAGTGAGAAATGCGAAAGTATTAGCATCCACGAGTAAGTACCAAAGAGACTCGATATCGCAATTTATTATGTATTGGATTCGAAACGCCGTATTCGGCCCGATCGAGCTCACTTTGTGGGTGTATAAGAACAGAAGCGTAAAAGATGCGCTCAAAACTGTCGTCGGCTTTTATTTCAGTTACTCTATGTACGCATTCTTGAAGATGCAGTCGCCGATAGCGGCGTTTTGGACGTTCTTCTTACCTTGGGTTCTGAGCACGTGGGATTTGTCCTTTGAGAACTGGTCCAAGCACATGTTCATAACGCCACGGGAATCAAACTCAGTCTGGGCGAAGAACTTTACTATAATCAACACGAACGAGAACCAAAAGAGCTTTAACGATGGGTACAAGCTTTTAGAACACATTTATACCGGGGCGAATTCTTTGGATCTTATTCATTGGAGCGAGTTTCCGGAGAAATTTTTGGAAAACAGAAGTCAATACGGGGATCATAAAACGTTCGTTTTCACCGGTATTTCTCGAGAAGAAGTTGCAATGTTGGTGTTTTTCGGGCATTTGCGCAAACTGGCGACTAAGTGTGTGGATGTAGGACAAGGTGTAGGAGGTAAAAGTTACGATGATATGGTGCAAGCCTTTGAGGAGCGTTTGCGGCCGATAATACCAGAGGCAAAAAAAGATTTGAACGGTTTCGACGCCATAGTAGACTTCTTCGAAAACTTATTCCCGGCGGATATGTTCGGTAATCAAGAAAACGACATAAACTCAAACGCGAAGAAGAGCTCTGCTACTACTACTGATAAAGCGGTCGTCACGCCGAAAGAGAAAACGGTCGGAGCAAAGCAAGCTACTACGCCGAGCAACGGAATATCGCTTAGCGGAATTTTTGATTACCCCGATGCAGCTCGAGATGAGAGTGAAGTCGCACTCACCTATATGAACAAGAAGAAAAACAATTTTGACTCCGTGATGGGTCTTAAACCTCAAAGCCCCGCGAAAGAAAGAAACAAACGCGACACAGAAAACATAACACCGTGAAGAGGTCATCTGTTTATTTATTATTACGAATGAAATCCCGCGCGAGGAAGTTCAACTTAAACATTAAAAATTGTACACAATTGTATTCAAAATTTATCTACCATGTACGGTATCTGTATTACACCTATTATTCATTGTTACTATCATCACAATCAATGCTAAAGTAATCTCTTTTTACCGCAAATCTGCAATCGCTTTCAGCAGTTGTTCGTGCAACTCTGGAGTTGAGCTCGCGACGATCCCTCCGTTGATGTCGAGAAACCTCCCCTTTCCAAATTCAAGCGGTACTCCAGCCGCGTCGGAAATGACACCACCAGACTCTGATACTATAATCGCACCAGCTGCATGATCCCATACCTTCTCTCTGTACGTTTTCGGCGGGAATCTTAAATAAATATGGGCGTCTCCTCTGCTCAAACTCCCGTATTTTGCCTGTGAATCAATCCGGAGCGCTTTCCGGGTGATTCCAACCTTCTCGCTCAAAGCATTCGTAAACGCGTGATCAGCGACAATGGAATCCCCCCACGATTCCATATACCTCGCACCATCTTTCCCGCACTTTACAAATTGATCGCTCGTCGCGATAAAACTATCCTTTCCTAACGGTTCCTTCGCGTCCATCGCGGCGTACTTACACCCAAAATTTTCATACGCCGCGAAGATCACTCCTGGTTTCTCCGTCTCCAACGCGTCCACGTCCTCCGGTATCTTTGTCATAGGCATATTCGGGCACCCTAAAACACCTCCAACAACCTTCCCTTTCTCGCACAACCCGAGCGCGATAGCATATTGTCTCTGGTTGATAAATCCTTTCGTCCCGTCGATGGGATCTAAGACGAAAAATGTCGATTCGCTCCCGCCTTCGTGGTTCCCGCGATCAATCAATCGCGCTACTTCCTCTCGGGAAAGGTACTCAGACACATCGTCACCAAACACGCAATCATTGGTGATTTCCGTAATCTTCTCTAAAAGTCCTTGCGCCTCTTTGCTTCCTCCTCTCAACGCTTTCGCGTCTTCCTCGGCTAACAAAGCCACGTCTGGATATTTCTGTTCCAACACGTACGAAACCACCGCTTGGGCGGCGTAATCTGCCACCGTCACCGGACTATCGTCCGATTTCGAGACTTGGTCGGAAGTCTCCAACAATTTTTGCGTCTTTGAGGTGAGCTTTGCGCATAATTGCACCGCTTCGCACATGGCTTGTAACATATCGTAGTCAGACGATGATGACGAGGAAGAGGAAGAGGAAGCGGAAAAGGAAGACTCGACTCGAGTCGACGATTCCATCCGAAATCGTCGCGAGACACCCCCGCGCTTCCCCGAAAAAGAAGACAGAAAAGAGGACGATGATGGTGCTGTTTTGAAGAACGCTGGTGAAGTCGTGATGCTGTGCATTTGTGTATGTTTATTAACGTGTGTGTGAAAACTTTTCAACTTTATTGTGTTGAATGAATGACTACATGAATGAATAACAACTCGACGATCTCGCGACGCGTCTGCACTGCTTTATCTCTTTCTCTTTCGATAATTGACCAATTTTGGATTCTATTTTACAGTTTATACATGTTTTTTACATGACGCGACTCCTTCTTCCTCTCCCAGTCGTCGTCGTTACTTTCGAAGTCTCCGCGTCCGCTTCTTCCTCTCTCGCCTTCTTCGGTTCTTGCGGTTTCAACGCGAAAGATTCCAACTTTGCCTCGAATACTTTCCCGGTTTGTTGCGACGCCATCAAATACCCGCCCGTCATCTGGCCTTTAAGGTGCTTCAACGGCACGGCACTCGTGTATTCAAATTTCTCTCCGACGCCTAAAACTGGTTGCTTGCCAATCACCCCGTGCCCGTCGACGAATTCTTTCCCTCCGTTCTCGTCGGTGATTTCAAACCGTCGCGAAATCAACTGCACCGGTTCTGTCATAGACTCGTTCTCAATTCTCACGTTATACGCGTACACGAACCGTTGCTCTCTTGGAGAACTCTGCTCGGGAATTAAACTCGAACTCGCCGTCACCCTTACGCCGTTCGTCACGCACGTAGATCTCGCTTTCGCCGGCGTCTTTTCCAACAACGCCGTTCTCTCGTTCAGCGTCGAGAGCACGCCGATCGCGGCATCTATCCGTCTGTCAAACGCTCGTTTCGCGTCACCTTTTTTTACCACCAAAGGTTTCCGGAACTCGTTCAGAATGTCTCGTCGGAGTAAGTGGCTCGCCGGTTTATGTTTCTTCTCGTCGTCCTCGTCCTCGTCTTCTCCTTCTTCTCGAGTCGTCGCGGACGAAGATTGCCCCGCGAGCGGTGCGGTCGAAGACGACGACAACGACTTTTCGCTTTCACCTTCTTCATTTGTTGTCAAAGACGACGAGGAAAACTGCAAGCTCTTCAGATAGCTCGGACAGAGATACCGCAGAAGCGTCAGCTCGGTCTCCGGCAGCGAATCTAAACCCAGCCTTTGTATTTGTACCTCGAATCGTTTCGAACACTTCACCAGCGCGCGGCAAAGCGCGACGGTCAACTTAGACTGAAACGGAACCACCAACTTTTGCGCGGCGATGGTACCACCACCGCTGGCGCCGACCGCAGAGAGTGGGGACATCTTTATTTGTCTTTATCTCGTTCTCTCTCTCTTCTTTTTAACCGTCGCTGAGGATAATATTGTTCCTTCTCTTTAAATGGAGACGTGACGAAATTTTCCGTTTTTACTCCGCTCTTTCTCTCTCTCTTACTCCTCCTGCGTGGTTTTTTTGTGCGAGCAGAGAACCCCAAAGCGCGCGAGTCGTCTCTCAAACGCTCTCAAACGCTCTCTCTTCTTCTTCTTTCTGTCGTCTTTTGAACGCTCTGTTCTTCTTCTTCTTCTTTTTTGTTCAGAAGAAAGAAGCGCAACAAAACAGAAACAAAGAGAGCAGAAATCTAGACTCTTCTTTTTTGTGGCAAAACATCAGTGAAAAAAGAAGAGAGAAAATTTCTCTCTAGAAAAAGGAGCCCCACAAAAAAAACACAGACCAAAAATAACACGTCACGTTTTATAGAAAAAAGGATGACGATGTGTACATCCTACGCCTCGATGATGACGCGCACGACGAACGAAGCGCGCTGCTGCCTCCTCTCCGCCTCCTCCTTTAGGAACGCGACTAAAACAACGAGCAGCTCTTCTTCGTCCTCTTCTTCTTTTACGAGAGGAGGAAGAGGAGGAAAAAAAACGAGCGTCTTTTGTATCGGCAACAACAACAACGACACCACCATCATCACCATCAGCGCATCGTCGTCGAAAGCATCATCATCATCGGCGAAAGGAGGAAAGAAGCGCATCACCAAAATCAGGAACCAGCACCGCGGTGATGACGACGATCGCGCGTTCTCGGAAGAGAGCGAGAAAAACAACGCGAAAATGAAAGGGGGAGCTTTATTCTCCACCGCCGTATCGGTCGTCGTCGTCCTCTCCACGAGTCAATCGGTTTTTAACGTCCAACCTGCGTATGCCACCTTTTCGAAATCGCAATTCGAGATTCTGTGCCCAGTCGGCGACGAAGGCACGGAGTGTCGCATGAAAGCGTTGGCGGAAGATAAAGGGGCGTATTTGAACGACGCGGAATACAACACGAAATCGGATAAGAAAAAATCGATGAAAACATCCGCGGCGGCGACGGCGGGGAGAAACACGGATTTAACCGCGTATCAAGCGGATACGCTGGCGTTGGCGGACGCCATGGACGAGTTGTTCGCGATGGATTTATACTCGACGGCGAGAGAACCTGCGATTAAGCAGTTGCAAAAGAAAGCGAACGACTGGACCGGGAGATATTGCCCCGGTGGCTCCAGTAAGCAAGCGTCCGGAAGAAGCATGTACAACGCGGTGAATCAGTTGTTGGGCCACTTTGCGAACAACGGATTGGCGCCGTTGCCGAGCGCGAGGGTGGAAATTGTGAATAAGAACATCGCGACCGCGAGAGACTTGATCGCGCAAGGCAGATAATGTTGTTGTTGTTGTTATTATTATTATTTCTCATCGCACGCGCGTGTGCGTTCGTTAAAACATCTGGTGTTCTTTGGAAAATTTTCTCACATTTTCTCTCTCGAAAGTCACTTGAAAGCGTCGTCACTTTTTCTCATCATCACATGCTCAATCGACGACCTTCTCGAATAGAAGTGAAACCGGAAGACCGACAAGAGGAGGTACAGACTAAAAAAAAGCGACGAAGCGTTGTGTCGTTCGTTCGTTCTTCTTTTTCTTTTAAGCTTCTTCTCTCTCTTTCCGTCGTTTCCGCGTTGGTTTCCGTTTTGAATCTTCTTCTTACGTTTAAACTTATTCCTTTCTCTCTCTCGAAACAGTACGACGACTCGCGCAGAGCGCACGTGGAAAGACTGAAACAGCAGATCGCTCTCCAAGGCCCATCACCTTCCGGCTTGGACGACGGCGACGACGACGTGAGAGGCTTTGTGAACGCGCACCATCCTCTCTTGCAAAGGCCGACGACTGACGCGAGAATCGGGTTTATTCCACCACCTCATCCTCCGTCGCATCAATAATAATAACAACACTACTGCTCCTTGGACGAGCGCGATTTTGAACAACATTCATCGCTCTTCCTCCGTTTCGTCGTCTGTTCCTTTGACGAGGAATCAACACTATCAGCGGCAAGAGCGCGGTAAAAACCCGTTTGTATCTTTAGTACACCGACGACGACAAATACAACGCGAGAGCGTCGACGAGAACATGTCTGCCACGACTACTTCCTCCGGGGGAACTCGGGTGAAACCTTTAGTCATCGTCGGTCCATCGGGCGTCGGGAAAGGTACTCTGATTGAAAAACTGAACAAAAATCACCCGAATTCGTTCGGGTTTAGCGTCTCGCACACGACCCGGGACCCGCGACCTGGGGAGGAAAACGGCGTCCACTATCACTTTGTCGAAAAGTCTCTCATGGAACAGGAAATCGCCGACGGAAAATTTCTGGAACACGCGAACGTCCACTTAAACATCTATGGCACCTCCTTCAAAGCCGTCGACGACGTCGCGTCCAAAGGCGTTTGCTGCATCCTCGACATCGACATCCAAGGCGCGGAAATCGTCAAAAACAGCGGCAAATTGGACTGCGCGTACGTCTTCATCCAACCGCCCTCGATTCCCGAACTCGAGCGGCGCTTGCGCGGTCGCGGCACCGAAACCGAAGAAGCCGTCACGAAACGCATGCAAAACGCGACGAAAGAAATCGAAAGAGGTGAAAAGTTAGGGAGCGCGTTTTTCGACGCCATCATCGTCAACGACGATCTCGATTCGGCGTACGAAAAGTTGAAAGACGTCGTCGTTCGACGAATTTTTACTCCCGCGTAATATATAGTTCAGAACGCCGCCGCATAATGCCGCTATTATCCGTGCTCTTTTGGCGAGTTGTTGTAGTGTCCATTTTTAATACATTATTCATCATCCGCTTTTGAGCCATATTATTTCGCAAGTTATTCCTTTTTTCGTTTTTCACATAAAGGCACCCCCTTCACCTGAATTCTTCATTCATAATTCTCTCTGCTGTATACAAACGCGAAAACGTTCTCGTTCGTTGTTCTCGTTCGTTGAAAAGTTCTGA
>Ga0209305_1001897_pt1 | contig 12927 bp, 5 predicted proteins | sample COGITO_mtgs_1103_FD_184792 | JGI IMG/M metagenome (GOLD analysis project Ga0209305, IMG submission 184792) | Pelagic marine microbial communities from North Sea - COGITO_mtgs_110321 (SPAdes) (version 2) | ecosystem: Environmental > Aquatic > Marine > Epipelagic ...
GAAGAAGAGAGAGAAAAGAGAAAAGAAAACGACGACGATTCAGAAGAAGAAGACCACCGCTGAGGAAAAGGAAGAAGAAGAAGAAGAAGAAGAAGAAGAAGAATCAGAGGACGAGGACGAAGGAGAGAAACACCACCGACAACAGAAACGGAGACGCTACGACCACCACCACCACCACCGCCACCGAAAAGGGTCGTCTTTGCCCGTCGTGGTCGGCGGGGCGAAGAGGAAGAGAATTGACGTTGCTGATGTTGAGGAGGCGTTAGAAGTAGAATTAGAAGAAGAAGAAGAAGAATCAGAGGAAAAGGAAAAGGAGGGAAATGAGGAGGAGAAACCAGTATTGACGAAAACGTACGACATTACGGCGTGGAAAGAAGAAATCGCCAAGCACAAAAGAAGCAGCAGACAAACGACGACGCGGAGAAGGAAAAACGACGACGACGACGACGGCGCTTTGGGTGGTACTAGTGCTCGAAGTGACACCACCAGAGCTGAGCTAGCTATTGCTGATAATACTGACAAAAGTGGTGGCGGCGGTGAAAATGCTATTAACGACGGTACTCACAAGAACAAGCGGTTTTTGCTGCGAGTACCGCTTTGGGCGCAAAAATCAGCGCTCGCGCAGAGCGCGGTTTCCAAAGCGTTTAAAAGAGAAACTATTATTAGTACGAGTGATGACGAGAAAGACCAACGCGAAGAAGCGTCCCCAGTACCACCATCAGCAGCAACAGGAGGAGGAGGAGCATCGAAAGCATCATCATTTGAACAGGCGTTGAGAGCAAACAGAGCGACGCAAGCGCGCGCGAAGGAAATGTTGGAAAGCATAGATGCGTTGATTGAACGAGACGCTTTGAAAATTGAAGAAATCAAGGAACTTTGGCAAAGTCGCAAACACCAACAGACGCAATCAGAAGATGAAGAAGAAGAAGAAGAAGAAGAAGAAAAAGCGAAAGAGGAGCAGAAAAATAATTTTGCCGCTGCCGACGCCTCTTCTTCTCTCGCAGATGGTGATGGAGGTGGTGGTGATAGTGATGGAAAGAACGCTTTTTCGAGACAAAGACCAAGAAGGAGAAATGACGACTGCGACGAAGAGTTGGAAGCAATCGCGAATAACGTCGGGAAAATTCTTCGAAGAAAAATGGGCCGTCCTCCGTCGAAGAAGAGTAATAAAGATAACATTAGCGCCACCGACAACGACGAAATCAATAATCATTGGTCGTCCCCGTCGGCGTCGGCGTATTTTCAGGTGGTTGGAATCGCGAGCGAGCTTGAAAACGATGACGACGATAAATTATCTCCAAAAGCTCTTCTTCCAAACGATATAAACAACGGTAACAACGATTCGGCTTTCGCGAGAAACGTCGAGCGTAAGATTCCCTTGCACTTCAACGATGCCTCTAGTAACGGTTTCAAACCTTGGTCGGAGAAAGACGATTTGGCTTTAACAGAAGGCGTTCGCTTGTATCTGCTCGAGAAGAGACGTCTGAGGAAACAAGTCGACTTGGAAGAGTTGGCTGGGGAGAAAATAATCCCAGTTGAAGACATTTTAACAGACGTTTCGAGAGGATGGCAAAGCGTTTGGGAGAACTGTTCTTCTCGCCGTTCTTCATCGACAACGACGCCAACATCGATCGATGACTGGTCCGCGGTTCGAAACCTGTGCGTTTTTAAGAAGAAAACTGGCGCCGATGATGGTAATAATAAAGAAAGAGAAGAAGACGATGACGACGATGTGGATCACAATAAGCTGGCGCTGTCGAGAACGCCTGACGATTTGCGTTTACGATGGATACACGCGGTTGATCCGAGGATAGCATCGACGATAGATTCTTCTTCGGAAAAAAAGACGGCGACTTCCTCCTCGAACGCGGCGCTGTGGAGCGAAGAGGAAGACACGTTTCTCGCTTCTCTCGTCGAGGAAGATGCATTAGAAGAAGAAACTGGTGGTTTAATAGAAAAACGCAAGTGGTTTCGAGTAGCGAACAATTTGAACGTGCACATGAAACAACGCTCGAGGAGTGGAACAACAAAACAGGGCGACGATGTTGACGACGACGCGGGGGAGGAGAAGAAAGAGGAGAATTTACGGCGACAATTGTTGCTACGATCGCCGTTTCAGTGTCTCCATCGATACCAGACTATCTTGAACAAAAATATAACCCGCTCCAAATGGACGAGCGAAGACGATTGCGCTCTCCAGACTTTTGTCCAAGAGTGCGGCCAAGCCAGATGGAACGAGTGCGCGAGATTCTTACCAGAATATGGTCACACTGCCACGCAGTGCAAGCATCGCTTTTTAAAGTTGATGCAAAACAATTCAGAGAAGGAGTACAAAAAAGGTAAGTGGACGAAAGAGGAAGACGAAGAGTTGAAGGCGATTGTTTTGGGGGAACAAAAAGACGGAGAAGAAGAAGATGAGGAGGATCAGGAGGAGGAGAGAGAGAAGGAGAAAAACAATACTAATGCTGAGAGTAATGCGATTCCGTGGTCTCTCGTCGCGAAGAAAATGAGCACGAACAGAAGAGACAAGCAATGTCGAGAACGATGGACGAACATTTTACAACCTTCTCTTTTGAACGAACAGTTCGGAACCGCGACTGGGATGAAGAGAAAATTCACTCCGAAAGAAGACGCGATGTTGTTAGTTTTGCACGCGAATTTTATCGATAAGAAGGAGAGGCGGAAAGACTGGTCCGTCTTTGAATCGACCGAGGTTCTCCCGGGAAGATCGGTGAAACAGTGTAAGCAACGCGTGGCAACGTTGTTGAAGAAGAAGAAAGAAGTCGAGATTCGAGAAAGGCTTGAGCGAGAAATTACCAAGGAAAAGAACAAGGGGAGCGGTATGCAGCGCCTTGTATTCTGGTTGCAGCAGCCGTCGAAGTGAAGATTAACTTCTGAATAAGAAGTTCTATTACTACGCAAGGTGAAGAAGGTGAAGAAGAGGAAATAAATACTCGTATGAGTAAAATACGTTTTCGACATAATAAAAACTTAGCGTTGTGTTAATCAAACTCCTTTTCTTTCACGTCGTAATAAAACCATAACCTCTCTGCTCGAGTGTATATGCGCGCGTTCTCTTCCTCTTTCTCTCTCTTTCCGTTAAACTCTTACTCTTCTCTCTCCCTCTCTCTGATACATTATATAAATTCTAAAACCAAATATTTTTGTGTTCACATCCTCGTTCCCTCTTCTCTGCGAAGAAAAGAAAAAGTTTTGACGACAAAAACATTTACTTACCGGCGGCAACCGCGACTCTTTCCGCGGCTTCGAACGCCTTGGCGCACGCGGCTTCGTCGACGGCACCAGCGCATTGCTTACCCATTTGAAGCAACGCGGCGCCTCTGCCTTCTTCGAGGACTTCATCGGCCGGGATGAGGTTCAAGCCGTTAACCAACTCTTGGGCGACCATGCCGGAGATGGAGATCATCGCCAAGCGGCCGTTGTTGATTTCCTTCAATCTCGCTTCGGCCATGTCTTCAGCGGTCTTGTTGTTGGACAAGCCGAGCGGGTCAAAGCCCCATTGGCCCGGGACGTAGTCGTCGTTCAAGGAGAACAACTCGCTGGTGAACGGATCAGACCAGCCTTTTTGGACGCGAGTGGATTCCAACAAGAAGATGGTGGCGCCAACCAAGCCCCAAACCAACCCCGGGGTTTGTTGGAAGTGGTCGATGGCCGGACCGGTGACTTGCGCGTCAAACAAGAACGAAGAGCCTTCGACTTGTTCGCCGACCAAGAAACCGACGGTGGCAATCATAGAGACGCGACCGTGCGTGATCTCGGCTTCGCGGAAGCGTTGCAAGTCGCCGCCGTTGATGCCTTTGCAGAAGCCGAGGATGTCCAAGCCTTCCGGGAACGGCGCGCACGCGCCGTCCAAGCCAGCCGCAGTCGCTTCCTTGATGTCCGCGTATTGTTTGGATTTGTCGAAAACGCCAGATCCAGACGCGCGAACCGTCGGCTGTAATGTTTTATTAGTATTAGTATAGTATGTTTGTGGTGGTGGTGGTTTGAAGAAAGAAAAATGTCAAAGTTGTCAGTTAAAAATTTTTCTTTTTTTTTGAGCCACACGTCCGCCAGAGAGTGAAAACTTTATTCGTCAAAAGTGGTACTTTTTCTCTTTTTTGATGACGTGACGTATTTTATTCTCTCTTCTTCTTGTGTGATATTCTTTCAACCACGAGGCACTCAAAAGAAGAGAAGAGAGAGAAAGAGAGAGAAGCCTTCTTCTTCTTCTTCTTCTTTGTCTTCTTCTTCTTCTCGATTGCATCAGAAGACAAAAGAGAGTAAAAGAGAACGAAAGAGAGAGAGAGGAGAAAGACGCGCGCAAAGTTTGGAAAGAAAGAAGAAGAAGAAGAAGAGATGGAAAAGAAAAAAGATTAAACGAGACGACGACGATTCAGACGACGACGACGCGAGTAATCTTTTTTCTTCTTCCATTTCTTCTTCTTCCATTATTTCTTCTTCTTCTTCTTCCGTGATGAGTGCGCTTTAAAACGCGACGTGAAAGAAGAAGAAGAGTAAGAAGAAGAGTAAGAAGAAAGAGTCGTCGCACCTTAGCCAGAGATGCCATGATAGTGAGAGCCATTTTTAGTATATATAGTAGTAGTGAAGCGTGTGTGTTTTGTGTGGTTGTTTTTTTGTGATGCGTTGTTTTTGTAGCCACACGAAAGCGTGCGGCTGACGTGTGTTTTACAAGTCGTAAACCAAAAAGAGAAGAAAAAAGTTTTTTTGGGTGGTTCTTTTTTTTTTGCTTTTTTTCATGAATGGGGGAGTTTTGGGTGCCTAGAGGACACAACCTCAATCACACAACACATCAAAAATCACAAATCATCATCTTCTTGTGACTTCTTCTTGACTTCTTCTTGACTTCTTCTTCTCTGTGACGTAAAGAAATGAAGCGAATATTGTGCGCGGTGCCAAAAACGACCATGTGCGGAAGCACAACCAGAGAAGGGAAAATGAACAACAACAACGACATGAATACTACGAATACGAATACGAATAAAGGGGGAGGAGGAGAAAATAAGAATTGGTCCAACGCGTACGAAAAGTTTCGAAAAGAAGCCTCGGATTTAACCGAAGAAGAGGCGAAAGAGTTGTGGAGAAAGACGAAACAGTGCATGGCGCAAGAGGACGAGGTGCAGTTGAGATTGTACGCGGAGTTGGATTTGATTTACGGCAGTGATGATGATGATGATGATGACGAGGATGATGGTGAGGAGGAGGAAGAGGCTGTCGAGAATAATTTAAACAATACTACTACTACTAATAATAATAACAAAACGAATAACGCTACTAGGTCGAAACAACTACTAAAAAGAAACAGTCAAAGGCATAAAGATTTAGTGCACGAACGGGTGCGGATCGCGCTCGCGAATGAAATCCGACAGAAAGCGATCGAGGCTGATTCGGTGGACCCGTTCGATATGATTATGAGTTCCTCGGACCAATCGTTGAAGAAAGTCGGATTGAGTCGAATCCGGAGTAGCGAGTAGTAGAGACATGTATATACGTGTACGTACAGGGTACTACTTTTAGATAGAGATTAACTACTACAAGTTGCAACAGTACACGCCGACTAACAAAACGAATCCTCCGACAAATGTGGCCGGTCCAGGAATTGAAGAAACGGACAACAGATATCCAATCGCAGACCCGATGATTGGTTCGAAAGATAACGCGAATGTGACCGTCAGAGAGGATAAGTGCTTCATGGCGACGAAAAAGCCCGAGTGACCTAACGTGCCAGGGACGACGGCCAGGAAAAAGACGAGGAAGCACGTCTTTTGGCCAACCGCGGGATCCCAAAATCTCATCCATCGATAACTTTCTAAAAAGACCGTCGGCTTAAAGCCGCCGTCATCATCAAACGCGCACGTGAGAACCACCACAATTTGTAAAAATATCGCCGCCGAGGCGACGATAGGAAACGAATACACAAATATCGGCATCGACGGTCTATCGCCTCTTATTTTTGCCCCGATGGCGATGTATCCGCACACCAAAATCGCAGACAACAGACTGAGAACGTCTCCTTTCAAAGAAGGTCTGTCGTCACGCTGACGACTACTACTACTACTACTACTACTACTACTATTACTACTACCATTCTTATTTGTTGCGTCAAAAGCGATGATGCACGAACCTACGAAACCTATAATTGCGCCGATGACTTCAAAACTTGAAACGTCTTTGAATCGAAGAATCGAAGAAGAAGAAGAAGAAACAGAAGAGGAAGGAGGAACAGTATACAATTCTGTAAACTCATCGTCGTCGTCGTCGTCGTCGTTAACGTTTTCATTCTCTTCTTCTTCTTCTTTTTTACCTTCTTCTACGTTGTATTCGTGCAACTCAATCTCGCCTCCATTCGCGCCGGTCTCGCGCGTCTCGTTATTGTCTTCGTCGCCAACAGTATTCTTTTTCTGTTGCTGTTGCTGCCTATTCTTCTTCGAGACCACCCAAACGATAACTTTTTGCACTTTCTCGCTTCGAAACGTCATCGCCGTTAAACATACGTACGCGATTGGTGAGCTCGTGACGAATAAAAGCGAGTGCGACAAACTCGTTCTCACCAAGCCGTTCATCCAAAAGTAAAAGTGTAAGCTCAAGAAGAAACCGCTCAGAACGAACACGTGCAAGTTCTCGCGGAGATATCGAGCGTCTTCCTCGTTGTTTTCATCACGTATCGTCGTCCTCGTTCGTTTCCTCTCTTCTCCTCTCAAAGAAGACGAAGAAGACGAAGAAGAAGAACGAAAGAGAAGCGAACACAAAAATATCGGCAACTGCACCAACGCCGTCGCGGTTACGCGAGAAGAAGCTAACAACGCCGCCACTTTTTCTTCTTTTTCTCCTTTTTCTCCTCCTCCTTTATTATTATTATTATATAAAGGTTCCCCTTCGAGTATTTTGAATATCACTCCAGCCGTGGACGCGCTGACAATCGCGACGACTAAAACGAAAATCGATGAATTCGTCTTTCGAGAAAAAGGAGATGAACTTTCTTTTTCCTCAATGATGCTCATCTTTTTTAGAGGCGTTTATCTTCCTTCTCTTCTTCTTCTTTGTCGTCGTCGTCGTCGTCTTTGAGTTCTTCTTTGAGTTCTTCTACCACGTAAGACAAACAAAAAGGAAGGAAGAAGAGAGACGAGAGGAAACAAAATTTGCCTGCGTGTGATGATAAATAATAAATGAAGAAGAAAAGTTTCTCATCAAACAAAGAAAATGATGATGGAGTTTTGATGATGACGATGATATAAACTTGATGTTGATGATGATGATAATAATAATAATAACTCGTAATAATAATAATAATAATAATAATAATAATAATAATAACAATAACAATTATCTCTCTTTCTAACGACTTATACGACCGTCGACAAAACTCTCCAACGTTTCTCGCAACTTTGTTTGATCAAAGTCGCCGGTGAAGACGCAACCGCCCAAATCGCCTTTTAACAGTATAAAGTTCATTTTACCTTGCGACGCTTTTTTATCCACCGCCATCAAGTCCATGAATTTCTCTTTTGTCATGCTACCACGCGGGACCTCGATGGGTAAATCAAATCGTTTCAACAAATCCACCGTTCGCGTCTGTAAGTTTTCGTCGATCCATCCCAAGCGGAAGCTCAAATCCGCCGCCATCGCGGTTCCGATGGACACCGCTTCGCCGTGTAAATATTCCCCGTACCCGACGCCGGTTTCAATCGCGTGACCAAACGTGTGTCCTAAATTTAAAGTCGCTCGAACGTTCAATCCGCTCTCTTTCTCGTCTAATTCAACCACCTCCGCTTTGTTTTCGCACGATCTTTGGATGGCGTAGACTAAAGATTTTCGATCGATTGCTTTCTTTTGCAACTTGTCCGCGTTTTGTTCGATCCAATCGAAAAACTTCGCGTCGCGAATTAAACCGTATTTAATCACCTCGGCTATTCCCGAGTTGTATTCTCTCTCCGGTAAGGAATCTAGACTGTCGATATCCACGAACACGCACTGCGGTTGGTAAAACGCGCCAATCATGTTTTTGCCTTTTTTATGATTCACGCCGGTTTTCCCGCCCACCGAGGAGTCCACCATCGCCATCACCGTCGTCGGTATTTGGATAAAATTCACGCCTCTTTGATACGCGGACGCGGCAAATCCAGTCATATCCCCTATGACCCCACCGCCTAAAGCGATGAACGTCGTCTTCCGATCCAAGCGAGCATCCAACGCTTTTTCGAAAATCAAATCGAGAACGTCCAAGTTTTTATGCTCTTCGCCGTCCGGCAAGACGACCGATTCGATTCTCAACGATTTTGACGACGACGAAAGAAGGAGACTCTCTTTCACTTTTTCCAGGTACAACGGCGCGACGGTTTCGTTCGTGACGATTAAAACCGTCTCGCCTTTGATGTGTTTTCGCAGCAAGTCGCCTCGCTCTTTCACGAGCTCGGAACCGATGTAGATGGGATAGTCTCGTTGACCATCTTGGTCCAGTTTGACGCTGACGATGGCGTCGGGTTCTTTTCTTCTGTTTGAGGAGGAGGAGGAGGAGTTGTTGTTGTTGCCGTTGTCGTTGTCGTCGTTGTCGTTCTCCTTCGCGTCGTTGGAGATGAGCGTCGTCGTGGTTTTCGCGTTCTTCTCATTCGTTCTGCTTCTTCTTCTTCTTCGATTTTGACGACGACGACTAAACGTGGACGACGACGTAAACGACGACGACGACGAAGTCAAACCCCGACGAGAAGAACAAGAACACGACGCGCAGGAGGAGAGGGAGGAGAAAAAACGCATATCTCTTTACTACCTCTCTCTCTCTTTACTTAACTCTTCTCTCTTTTTGCCGTTTTGACAGAAGTGTGTTTCTGCGTGTTTTCTTTCTTTGCAAAAGTGTTATCCAAAATGACCCCAAACCCTAAACAAAAGAAGAATAAAAAAGAATTCGAAAGAAGAAAGAAGAAAGAAGAGAAAGAAGAAGAAAGAAGAAGAAAGAGAAGAAAAAAGAGAAGAAAGAATTCGAGAAGAAAGAAGAAAGAGAAGAAAGAAATTTTTATACAGAAGAGTTTTTATACTCGTACCTTTTCGTACTACGAATACTACTAAAAGAACACACCTAAATAAACTGCGTCGCATCAAAAGAAGGAAGATGACGACGACGACGACGAAGAAGAAGAAGAAGCAGACGAAACCAACACCACCAACAACAACAACAACAACACCAACGACGAGAAAGAAGAAGAAGAAAGAATCATCATCGTCTTCATCTTTTCTTCGTCGACAAATCATCCTGCCAATCTCGGACGTCTTCGTGGCGATTAGATCCATGAACGTGCGACAGTTAACTCTGCAACTTTTATCTTTGACGCTCATCGTGACCAGCGCTTTAATGATTTGGAAGAGTTTGTGCTTATACACGCACTCGGAAAGTCCAGTCGTGGTGGTTTTGAGTGGGAGCATGGAACCCGCGTTTAAACGAGGAGATATCTTGTTTCTCTCGTTGAAGAAGATCAAAGAAGAAGACATCGAAGACGAAGAACGGAAAACGAGAGTCGGGGAAATTATCGTCTTTTCAATCGACGGAAGGGAGATTCCAATCGTACACAGAGTCATAAAGAGCCATTTCCATCCTTTCGTCTCTCCTCCTTCTTCCTCTTCCTCTTCTTCCTCTTCTTCTTCTTCTTTGCCGACGACGATTAAGACGACGAAAAAGGAAAGCGGCGAAAACGAAAAAGACCAAGGACGCGGCGGTAATACCAGCGGCGAGGACGGTTTGAGTAGCACTAGGAGCGATGGTAGTGGTAGTGGTGAAGGTGATGATGATGATAATAATAATAATAGTAATAATAGTAATAATAATAATAATAATAGCAGTGAGGAGGAAACTTCTTCTTCTTCTTCTTCGTCGTTGTCTGAATCGTCGTTATTCAAACACGAGATGCTCACGAAAGGCGATAACAATTACATGGACGATATCGGCTTATACGCGCCCGGACAGAAATGGTTGAACGAGAAACACGTCATGGGAAGAACGGTTGGATATTTACCGCACGTCGGGAAAGCGACGATTTTGATGAACGATCATCCGATGATTAAATACGCGTTGATTTTCATTCTCGGTCTTCTCGTGATATCCGGGAAAGAGGGATGATTATTCGGACGACTGGAGTGAGAGAGAGAGAGAGAGAGAAAATTTAGTACTACTACTACTACTACTACTACTACTAGTATTACACACAACAACTCGAATAATAACTCTTGTTGCAAACTAATTATTAAAGTGAATCCAACACTTCTTCGACTAACTGAGAGATTATTTTCTTCTTCGCTTTGTTCATCATGATGGATTCGTATAATTCGGCGCTCAGCGACGCGCTAATTTGCGACAGATTTTCAAATCGTTTGAAACGCATCATGGTGTTCGCGCCGCCTCGTTTATTACTATTCTCGGCGGCGAGTTCCAACGATCCCGCGGAGGTGATGTAAGAACTTCCATCGACGATGTGCGTTCTGAACCATCTTTGGACTGTTTCCTCGTCGTCCTCTCCATCGTCGTTTTCTTCTTTTTCTTCTTTACCTTCATCTTCGTCGGCGCCATCGTTTTGGGTCGTCGGCATATCACCGTTTCTCTTCAACTCCTCGTCGTCGGCGTCGTCGTACGCGTTTATGGTTCTTCGAAACCATTCGTGCGTGTTTTCAACGTCGAGATATCGAGTAAACTTCGCATCATCATCCTCGTCGTCGTCGTTGAAATCAACGTCACCCTCGTCCTCATCCTGAAAGTCACTCTCGTCGCTCTCCGAAAAAGCTGCATCCACTTCATCATCGTCGCTGGTGTTCTCATTTTCATTATCGTCGTCGTCGTCGTCGTTGTCGTCGTCCTCTCCCTCTTCCCCATCGTCGTCGTAGACTTCGCCATCTTCGACGACGAGTCCTTCTTCGGATGATTCTTTCTCCACGCCATCGTCTCCATCATCTACCTCGTCATCGGACGATACCTTTTCTTCTTCTTCTTCTTCTTCTTCGTCTGTATCGTCCTCGAGCGGTTTTTGCTTTCTCTTTCTCGGCAAAAAGACATTTTCTCTCTCCATCTTCTTCGCGATGGCTAGTTCTGGAGGATTATCCGCTGCAGCGGCGGCGGCGGCGGCACTGGAACTATACGGAACAAATGGGACTAAATTTTCGTTCTCGTTGACGTTTCCAACAAATTGCCATCGATTATCTTCGTATCTGTGCGCGACTCGCACGCCCGGTAAATTCACGCTCAACTCCGCCCATTGAAACGGACCCAAAGTCGGCTTCCCGTCTTCTTCGTTTGGAAGCCACCATTCGCCGGCGGTTGGATTTTTGTGCAAATACTTCATAAACTCGATGTGCTTCACGCGTTTATTTTCTTCTTCTTCCTTCTCTAAGAGTATCTGCCGTTGTCGTTGTCGCTCCGCTTCCTCTTCTTCCAACGCTCGTTGTCGTTTTCGCGCTTCTTCTTTCATCTTTTCTTCTGAATCGCGCCTACGATCATCATCATCATCATCATCACCACCACCACCATCTCTATTTGTTCTCTTTCTTCCGCGGCGCACTTTGTCTCGTTCAAGATCTTCTTCTTCATCTTCTCCTTCGTCTCCTTTTCGATCTCCATATTCATCGCCATCGTCGTCTGCTTTTCGCGCCGCGGCAGAGGAGGATACCGCTCTGCTTCTCTTTGCTGGATCTTCGTACGTGCCCATTTTTGCGCCCCAGGAAATATCCGATCGCTCGCCATCACTTCTCGCATCGTCGTTTTCTTCTTCTTCCTTCAGATCAAAGTCTACGCTTTTGCGTCGTTTCTTCGTCGCACCTATTCGCTCTTCTTCTTTTTTATCTCCATCGTAGAGTTTGCTGAGCAAACCTTTCTGAACGTTTCTCAATTCCTCCTCGAGCGCTTCGTCTCGTTCGTTTTCGTTTTCGTACTCTTTCCTCGGGCGTTGAAATTTCTCGCCACTTTTGTCTTCATCGAGCGCACCATCGACGACGTCGTCGTCGTCTTTTCTATCCATCACGAACGTTCTCGTCGCCGCGCTCATCAAAAGTTCGTGCGTCGGTAAGAGCAGCGCTTTGGTGCCTTGTTTGCATAGCTTTCGCAACTGCGATGCCTCTTTGGAAAGTCGCGGATCTTTGGCATTATTTCCTTTGCCAAAATTCGCGCCAATCGTTGGAATCTCTTTCGGATGTTTTCCACCAAAGCTCGTTCGTTCGTCCACGTCGAATTTCGCGCTCTCGCGCTCGTCCTCAAACTGTTCGAGAACTTGGTTCCGTTTCGCTTTCGCCTTGGATGTTTCCTCCTCCGCGTCTTGACCGTCTTCTTCTTCTTCCAACAGTCGCAACGCGTGTTGCTTCGCTTCTTCTTCGTCGTTCTCGTCTTCTTCATCGTCGTTCTTCTCGTATCTTTTGTCATCGTCATCATCTTCTATTTCAACGTTTTTGATCGCTTCCTCATCTCGTTCGGTTAAAGCGCTTCCATCGTCGTTTTTCAAGAAACTGCCGCCGAACGCGAAAGGCGCCCCCGAAGAATACGTTTTCTTCTTCTTCTTCTTTGTCGTTGTTGTTGTTGTTTCGTCGTCGTCGTCGTCGACTGCATTTTCACCATCGCCGCCGCTGCCACCACCACCACCACCACCACCACCAATGATGATGCCGCCAAACACGTTCTTCAACCGTTCATCTAATAACGACGACGTTTCGTGCTTTGGTTGTTGTTGTTGTTGTTGTTGTTGTTTGTCTTCTTTCAATTTCTCTTCTTCTTTGAATTCTTCTTCTTTGAATTCTTCTTCTCGTTTGTTCAACAATTTTTCGTTGCGCGCATCCAACACTCGACCGAGCGTGGTGAACTCCAACAAAGAGTCGTTCACGTTTATGTCGTCGTCGTTGTTGTTGTTGTTGTTGTTGTTATTATTATTATTATTAATATTATTATTA
>Ga0209305_1001923_pt1 | contig 12810 bp, 6 predicted proteins | sample COGITO_mtgs_1103_FD_184792 | JGI IMG/M metagenome (GOLD analysis project Ga0209305, IMG submission 184792) | Pelagic marine microbial communities from North Sea - COGITO_mtgs_110321 (SPAdes) (version 2) | ecosystem: Environmental > Aquatic > Marine > Epipelagic ...
CAAGGAAAGCGCTGAGCTTGAAGATGTACTCGAGGCCGCGCCTTTTGCCGTTGCCGCTTCATTGCTTGAGCGTATCGGTGCTAAAGGCATTACCCAGGCTGGCAAAGAAGAGATCGGGAAAGAGATCTTGAAGGCTGGTATTTTAAATTCTACTAAACGTGTTGCTGCTGCTGGCGGCAAAGCCATGACCAAAGAAGCGGCCACTGAAGCAATTCAGGAAGGCATGATTGAATATGTTGGTGAGCGTTACGGCACTGACGTTGCAATGGATTGGAAGGAGGCGCTTGATCAGGCTGCGGCTGGCGCTGTTGCTGGCGGTGTATTTGGTGGTACTGGCGGCGGTGTTATGGCTACCGCTAACGAGATCAACTATTCACCTGAAAAGGTTATTGCTAAGCAGCTTGAAAAAGACATTGAAGCAACTGAGGTTGTAGGTACTGAACAAGCAGCTATTGAAGCGCTATCACCTGATCAAGCCCAAATACAAAATGAGCAAAAACAACAACAAAAACAAGAGCTTAAAGCAAAAGAGGCGCAAGCCAAGCCTGAGCCAGCCAAGCCAGTTGTTAAGCAAGAGTTTGAAATTGATAAGACTCAAACTACTGAGCAAGAGCCTGTCGCGCTTGAGTTACCTGAAGAGAAGCCAGTTAAACAACAAATCGTTGGTAAAGAAGTTGTTGAGGCACCGATTGAAGAAATAACCATTAGTGAAGACGTTCCTCAATTCAAAGAAGGCGCTAACGTTAAAGGAGTTGTTGAGCCATTAGGCGGTAAGTTTGAAAGAACTGGCGTTGCTCCTGTTCAAATATGGGTCCGTGAAGATGGTCGCAAAGAAGTGATCAGCGGTCGCCACCGTTTAGACTTAGCTGAACGCAGTGGAGAAAAAACAATCCCGGCTCAATATCATTATGAGTCTGAAGGTTTCGGAGCAGATCAGGCGGCTGTGCTTGATGCCATGCTTAATATTCGTGAAGGTCAAGGTAAGGTAAAAGATTATGTCGATTTCATCAAAGCAACAAAACCAAGAAAACAAGAAGCAGAGTCACAAGGAATACTGGCAAGGCAGACGGGCAAACGGGCTTTCACAATCGCAACTGAAGGAAGTGATGCGCTCATTACCAGCCACCGAAACGATCAGCTAACTGATGAGGCTGCTACTCGTATAGCTGAAGCGGCACCACGCAATGAAGCCTTGCAAGCTGTAGGCATTAAGGCTATTCAAGAAGGCAAAACGATTGCCGTAGCTGAGAACATGGTTAAAGCCGTTAAAACCATGACGGACGAAACCGCGCAGCAAAGCGGTGATCTGTTTGGCTTTGATGACTCGGCTATGGTCGAAGCTGAAAACCTGGCGAAAGCAGCAGTTAAGAAGCAAAACGAAATTCAAAAAACTTTGTCGGCGGTACAGGGCGCAGCTAAACGACCAGAGTTAGCCGCTAAAGAAGGCGTTGACGTTAAGAACCCTGAAGCTATCAAGGCCCGTATTGCTGAACTGAAAGAGCAAAAGCGTGATTGGCAAAACTGGCACACTAACCCTAAGTTAACCCAAGAGCTTAAAGCTCAACCTGAAAAGGCGGTAACTGATGAGAAGCCAGCGATCACGGAAGAAGCTAAAGCACCAACACCAGAGCCAGCGGCGCAACCTTCACCTAAAGAGAAAGACACCTTTACCAACTGGAACGCTAAAGATAGTGAAGGCGGTCCGGCTGAGCAGTCATTTACTCGCGGCGAATATGCCAAGGCAGTGAAGAGTGACAAAAAAGGAACCTTCTTTGATGGTGGTGAAATTGAAGGTATTTCTCAAGCTAATCAGCAAGCCAAAATTAAAGGCGTTTGGCATGACTTTGGCTCTATCGTTAAAGCTGATAAGCCGGAGCCAGTTAAAAAGCCAACTAAGCCAATGTCTGAAGTTGTCGAATCTGTTAGTAGGAAGAAAGGTAAAGACTTAACCGATGCCGATAAAGTACCAGCACCTAAAGCAGACTACGCCACTGAGCCAGCGCAAGCTTATCGTTCTTTCATGGAATCGGTAGCCAATCAAACCGCTACTGTTTCCGAAATTAAAGCTGATGCTGAAAGCTTGGTTAAAAACAAGGACGCTATCATAGCCAAGTTGAGTGATCGCAAGTTCACCAAGGCAATGCTTCAAGAGATAACTCACTCGCCACGTACTGATCTCAAAAAGCCACAAATGGTTAAGAGTGCGTATGAGCGAATGCTTGCACAGCACGTTATTGGTGACGCTACGTTTACCATCTTCGGCGGTTCAAAAACCTACGAACAACAAATGATGGAGAAAATTAACAAGCAGACTCAAGCCGATGTTGATGCAGCTTATGAGAAGCAACGTGAATACCGCGCTCAAATGAAGCAGCGTAAAGACGAGTTTGTTAAGTCACTATCTAACCCTGAAACCTTGCCAGAGTTTAAAGAGTTCATTCGTGTTCGCGGTAAAGACAAAATGAGCCCTGAACAGTTGGCCGCTTATGACGAGCTAGTTGCTGAATCAATGGCAGAAGTGAAGTCTGATGTTGTCAAAGCTGAAGCTGAAGCTGTAACCACTGAGCGAGCGCAAACTAAGCACACTAAAACAGGTGCGGATCTGTTTGTGGTCAAAATGGTAGGCCGTGTACCTAAAGAGCAGTTCAGAGAGTTAAGCGGAAAGGCTAAGCAGCTAGGCGGCTATTACTCTTCTTACTCAAAAGGTGACGCGATACCAGGCTTTCAATTTAAAACGGTTGAAGCGGCTGATCAGTTTGAACAGTTGCTATCTGGCAAAGATGTGGATAAAAGCGACTTTGCAGAAGCCAAAGCTGAAGTTAAGCAGTCAAAGAACGCTGACAATCTTCTAAACATGGCTGAAAAGATGGAAGCCAAGGCCACAGAAGAGATTAACCGACCAAGACAATCTAACACAGCAAGACGCGCTTCAATGGCTGCTAACGCCACTGAGAGAGCTGAGAAGCAACTAGCTTTAGCTAAGACGGTTCGCAATATCGCCGTTAAGCTTCAGGAAGGTGAAGTTAAGCACTTGGGACAAATGAGCCAGGTCACACAACTTGAAGAGCTGATCACCATTCAGAAGCGTGCAATACCTAATGACTTGTATGAGCAAGGTTCGTTTGATGGGTACTCAATTAGCCGACCGTTAAAAGAAGGCGTAACGGTTGACGACTACATTAACCTTGTTGATTTCCCTGGTATCGAGCTTGATAGCGGTATTATTGAGCGTGTAGCCGACACCTTAAAAGGTAAGCGCGGTTATGCTCGCCTATCTGCTGATCTTCGCAAGTTGCCAAAAGGCAAGCGTGATTCACTTCGTAAGCTTACAAAAGAACAGGGTGACAAGATCATGGCCGCAAACAAAGCCGGATTGTTGGAGGCTTATTCTCTTAGCTGGCTACCGGATCAGGTTGCCACTTTAAACCGATTAGGAAAGTTGGGTATCTCTACTGGTGAGCAACTACGCGCCGCTATTCGTGAGCTTGATTCTCTTCGAGTGGCTAAGCGACAAGAGGACCCGGTTAAAAAGCTTGAGCGTGATTTGGTTGGCAAGAAGATTGAAGGCTTCTTTCCTACTCCTACGCCATTAGTTGATCAGATGATTGACTATGCAGACATTAAACCAGGGCATGAGGTTTTAGAGCCTTCCGCTGGCAAGGGTAATATTGCAGATCAGATCATGGTTTCCGCGCCTGATGCCTCGCTTGATGTTGTTGAATACAACACTTCACTTGCTTCATTGCTTGAGGTGAAAGGCTATAACGTTGTTGGTAATGACTTCCTTGAATACTCCGGCAAGCAGTATGATCGCATTGTAATGAATCCACCATTTGAAAACTTCCAAGATATTGACCATGTAAAACATGCTTATGATCTGTTAAAACCTGGTGGAAAACTTGTGGCTATCATGGGCGCTGGCGTGAAGAACTCACGCAAGAAAGCGGTTGAGTTCCGTGAGTGGCTTGATGATGCTGGCAGTTACATTGAAGACTTGCCTGAGGGTAGTTTTAAAGGTTCTGAGCGTTCGACTGGCGTTAACACTGTAATGGTGACGATTGAGAAAAACGACACTAACACGCTTAACTACAAGATGGATGACAGCAAGGTTTCACCTACACCGAAAGACGGTGAGCGTGTATTTCATGCACCTGGTCATAACTTCATTGGCATGTTCCGTTCAACCGGGATACCTGAGCGCCGTGACTTTGTAACCATTGAAGGCAGAAAGTTAAAGATACCTGATTCGCCGCAACGCATTGAGCCGATCATGAGTAAGCTGATTAAAATCACTGGCCGCCGTATTTACTTTGGCAAAATCAAAGGTAAGTCTGCTGAAGGTTTTTATCGTCCTAACGTTGGTGAGATCAGAACGCGCCGCAAGAATGACGTTGAAGTGTTGGCGCATGAAATGGCCCACTATCTTGATGTGTATTCAAATATCACTTTGCCTAACTTCCAAAAGCTTTATAAAGATCCGAAGTATTCTAATGAAGTGGCCGCGCTTAGCTATACCGATGCTGATCCGAAGATTGAAAAAATTGAAGGGTTTGCTGAGTTTGTGCGCCTATGGCTAACGAATGCCAATGAAGCACAATTAAGAGCGCCTAAGTTCTATGATGCGTTTACCAATGAGTTAGCGCGTGATCGTAAGCTGCTTAATCCTATGCGTGATATGCAGGACCTAATGCACAAGTTCTACTTTCAAGGGCCTGATAAGTTAGGCCAGGCGTTAATTGGTCAAGACGTTTCATTCAAGCAACGTTTTAATGAGTGGGCTTATCGCCGTGACTCGCGTATTCGCCAACAAGTTATTGACCGATTCCATGCAGCAAGAAAGGTTGAGCAAGAGCTAACCCGTAAAATTGGCACCGTTGAAGAGTCAGCCTGGAAGCAATTCAGGATTGCTAACGGTGGCGCGGAAGGTATCTCTGATTACATTCTTAACTATGGCACCGTTCAGTTTGACGAAAATGGCGATCTGAAGCGTAGCGGCAAAAGCTTACATGAAGTGATGGAACCAGTTAAAACAATCAAGCTAAAGCCTGAACATGAAGGCGATCAGAAGATTGATTTGCTAATGCGTTACTTTGCTGGTCGCCGAGCGTTAGAGCTTCACCGACAGAGGCGTGAAAACTTGATCCCTAAAGAAACCGCTAAGGAATGGGCTCGCCTTGGTAAAGATTACCCGGTGTTTGAGTCTATCCAGAAAGAGTACCAACAGTTTAATGATCGCATGATGGACTTTTACGAAGAAGCCGGAATGGTTACGCCTGAAGGTCGTAAAACAATGCAGTCAATGAATAAAGACTATGTTCCTTTCAACCGCATCCGCGATCAGCTTGCTGGTGGTAAAGGTGCGGCTAGTGCCGGATTCCAAAAACTTAAAGGTGGCACCGCTAACCTGAATGATATTTTGGTGAACATTCAAGACGGCATAACGGCCAACGTCCGATCGGCATTAAATAACCGAGCTAAGCAAAGACTTTATCAATATATTTCAGGCCATAAAGACGGGGCAATTTTTGCAACCAGGATAGCGCCGGACTCTAAGCCTGTTCAGGTTTACGCTGATGAAATGCAAGCTAAGATCAGTAAAGTGCTTGAGGCTAACGGGATTGAGATAGAAGGCGATCTTGATTTGGCTAGTAAAGAGCTTCTTACTTTCTGGCAACACGGCGTTGCGCCTCGCGTTAACGAGTCGGGTAATATCGTTGATTCAGTGATCATCAACGGCAAGCCTAAGTATTACGAAGTGCAAGATCCGCTACTTCAAGAAATGCTTATGTCAATGAACCCTGAAAGCTACAGCTCGTTTATGAATGTTATGTTCGGGGTTAAAAACTTCTTTACCCGTACCATTACGCTAGGTATTGAGTTCACCGGGGCTAACCTGGTGCGTGATACAGTTGGCGCAACGTTCCTTAGTAAGAACAACTTCAAGCCGTTTATCAGCTCATTCCAGGGTATGTATTCGTTTTTAGCTAAAGACAAATATTACCAGGACTTTATTCGCTCCGGTGGTGGTCACTCTAGCCGCCTAGAAGGTGCTACTCGTGACAGCCAGGCAAGGCGAAGAGTTAAGCTTGATGAGTTTGGCGTGATGACTGGTCCTGAAAGATTACTAAGCAGCATTGATAACTTAGCTAGTGCTTTTGAATATGGCACTCGTATTGGTGAATACAGACTTGCCAAGAAAAACATGAAGTCTGATATGGACGCTGGTTTTGATGCGAGAGAGATCTCAACTGACTTTAGTGTTCTTGGTGCTAACAGGTTCCTGACTGGCTACATTCGCACAGTTCCGTTCCTAAACGCGATGGTTCAATCACAGGATCGTGTATTTAGAGAGGCGGCAGTAAGCAAGCGTTATGACGGAAACCCTACGGCTATGGCTATGAAGGCGTTTCTTGGTATTACGGTCCCGACTCTGATCCTTTATTTGGTGAATAAAGATGACGAAGATTACAAAGCAATACCGGATTACGAAAAAAGAACTAACTGGCATATTAAAATCGGTGACGGTCAGTTCGTTAAAATTCCTCGTCCTTATGATGTTGGTTTTGTTTATGCAACGATGCCTGAGCTATTTGCAAAGTATGTAGAAGATGACAAGGGTAAAGAGTTTGCTGACGGTATGTTATGGACCATGACGCAAATGTACGGGATTGACGGTACTCCGGCAATGATGACGGGGTGGTGGGACCTGGTTAGAAACGAGAAGTGGACTGGTGCGCCAGTTGTTCCGCAATCACTTTCTGATGTTGAGGCTCCTGAACAGTACACATCAAACACAAGTGAAACCTTTGTTCGCATGGGTGAGGCTTTGGGGGTTAGCCCTATTAAGGCTGAGCACATGTTTAAGGCGTACACTGGTTATCTTGGTGGGTACTTAATGGCTGGTACAGATCACCTTCTTTGGGATGAATCGAAGTTTGGCGAAAAGCCAGATCGCAAGCTATCAGAAAATGTATTCTTACGCCGATTCCTTACTCCTGATGTTCGCCCGGCAACAGCAAACATGGAGAAGTTTTTTAACCTAAAAGAGCAGTCTGATAAAATAGTGTCAACCTTTAAGCAAACCGTTGACGTTCGCCGACAAATTAAAGGCCAAGGCGGTACTGGCAAGTTTAAAGATGATAAATTTTATGGTTTATCAGGCAAAGAGAAAGAAGTTCTATTTGGCTTGAATGATTCTATGAATCAATTAATTAAGCTAATGTATGGTAAGGAAGGGATTAAAACCGCTGAGCTGAAAATTAAATATGATAAAAATTTGTCTGGTAAAGAAAAGCGTGAGCAAATGGATAAGTTATGGCTTGCTCGCAATAAAGCATTTGAAACGTACTATAACCAAGCTAATCAGGCTTTACAGAAGGCCAAACGAGAAGCAAAACAGGAGAAATAATATGGCAGTCGCAATGATAGGCCCTAAGTTTTACGCTTGGGACCGTAACGGAAAGCCGTTGGCCTTCGGTAAGCTTTACACATACCAAGCCAGAACAAACGCACCTAAACCAACTTATCAATCAGAAGATCAGGTTGTTGAAAACACTAACCCGGTTATCTTGAATGGTGAGGGCTATGCAAATATTTATTTGGACGGCTCTTACAAGATGGTGTTAAAAGATGATAATGACAATGAGATATGGTCTTCCGATCCTGTTTCATCTGCTCAGCCTAATGAATGGGTAAACTGCCTTACTGCATCTTATGTTAACCCTACAACATTGAAGGTAAATGGAAACTTCACCAATGAATACGATCCAGAAAGAAAGGTTAGAATAGATAACGGTACCACAGAGTATTCTTACTCTACTGTTGTTGAGTCAACTTTCGCTGCTGGTGAAACTACGATTATAATTCAAGACGCTGTTGTTACTACTGGTGTAGATGAGATTTGCGCTTCAATTGTAGGTAAGGAATCATCCCTATCAAAAAAAGACATTTCATTAATTACTGACTATGTATTTAAAAATGTAGAAGATCTTAAATCTGGAACAACAACTGGAGGGGATGTTGTATCGCTATCTATTGGCATGGCGGTTAAAACTTTAGGATATTATGAGCCAAGTGACGGGGGTGGGGCTACCTATGAAATAGTAGCTTCTGGAACGGGAACTGATGATGGAGGAAGTTATATAAGCACTCCTGAAACTCAAGCTAAACTCCTGTTCAATGAAGAAATAAATATACGACAATTTGGTGCTATTGGTGACGGAACTACTGATGATAACGACAAAATAACGAAATCTCTTGAGTACGCAAGAGATCGAGGTGGTTATAATACGGTTATTGTGCCAACCTCGCCCACTGATCAGGAGTATATTTTTACTCAGCTAAAAGTTTACTCAAAAACAACGTTCAAAGGGGCTGGTGGCGTTTTAAAAATAAAGGACAATACGGTTGTTGATATTGGATTGTCTTACTACCCAATAAATAACCTTGGAGAAGACCGAGTTATTTATGACGGTCTGATTGTAGAAGGAAATTCTTCTAATAATCCAGCTCCTGTTGTTTGCGATACAATTACATGCACGGGATTTAGAAGCAAAGTTATAAATTGCGTTCTTTTTAATGCCATAGATACTGGGATCATGTTTTCTGGTGCAACAAGAGCATTTTGTAAAAACAATTACATTGAAGGAGCGAGAGACTTATGCATCTACGTTAACGCTGGTGACTTAGAAGGTTTGGGTGAGTCAATTGTTTCAAATAACATTTGTAAGAACGCCCCTTTTGGCGGAATAGGTATTAAACGATTTTCGGCAAACTGTATTGTTGAAGCAAACACGATTGTTGATTGTGGCAACGGGATTACCGTTGAAGACTTTGGCGGCGGCTCAAACCCTACAAACCTTCATATTGTAAATAACAACATGCGAAGAATCGGTTTCCCGCTTCGCGGTGCAAATGTCGCAGAGCGAGGGATTAGCATTTCAAGGGCATCAAACCTTATTGTTAGCGGTAATAAAATATATGAATGTTCAGGAGACTGCATTCTGGCATCAAATCTTGATGACTCAATAATTTCAAACAATCACGTTACTGGATACATTTCCTCACCTTCTGCCTCTGGTAACAACGGAATTATCGCATCAACAACGCCTGTAAATAACATCATTGTGTCTGGAAACATTGTTAAAGGAGTTGCAACTAGAGGTATTTATTTTGGTGATCCGACAGAATGCCAGATTATAAATAATCAGGTCGAGTCTGTGAGTTCTGCTCTTAGAATTAACGCTCCTGGCAACGAGTGTGTTGTGACAGGGAATGTGCTGTTCGGAACTGGCGGGTTGGATACTGAGTTGTTTTCAGGGGCCGTTGTTATATTTAAGGATAATATTCTTAAAAACGGAGCAACAGAACTTTCAAAATATGGCATAAGAACAATATCTTCAGGGCAACCATTCCCTGATGTTTCTGGATTTATTGCAAGGTTCCCCGGAGAAGAGTTGGTTCACCTTGCTGATACAAGCTGGTGGAAGTCATACGGAACTGGCGCTGGCGAGTGGAAGCGTATGACAACTTAAAAGGCGCTAAAACGAAATTTCTAGTTCACGAATGCGCTTATTGAAAGATGAGCGCATTTTTTCTAACTCTTCCCATGTCCATTTAATAGGATCAGAATGAGTCTCACAGTAATCTATAATTGCCTGCCCTTCATCCTCTCCAAACCTATCAATCAAACCTTGCTTGTATCCCCTGGTTGTTTTAGTGCCGGATATATCGCCTGATAAGTTCATATTGCATCGGTGGTTATGCTGAAGGAATGTGTTCTTTCTGTCATAGCGTAAGCCTGACTGAGCGCCGCGAGTTTTAAAGTGACCACAGCACCACTGATCACCACCAATAGGTCGGCCACAGCTAATACATTCAGGCTCTAAACCTCTTTCCTGGAACCACAATTTTTCCTCAAGTACGCGCATTTTGTTAAATGACTTCTGAGTTAATCCGTGTTGCCACTTCAGATCGCGCCTTTTTGCTTCCTTGCTGGCTGCTCGTGAGTCTTTATCCTCTTTCGCTTGTACTTGCTTGGCTTTGTTGATTTGCTTCGTCCTGGTGCGCTCCTGAAGCTTTCGCGAATGAGCTATTGCATGGTCGATACAGCAAAACCAGCCTGCCGGGGTTTTAATTCCCTGCTCAGTTGGATAGCGGTCCTTGCAGTGCGTACACTTCCGTTTTGAATTTGCCATAGTTACCCTACGCTTAGTAATTGTGAGATTGCATTGTGAGCCGTAACTTCATCGTTAAAAGGCTTAGCCAGGACGTAACGCCAGCAAACATTGAAGGCGGCCTTGTAATAGTCTCTGAATTGTTCCTCTGACATTGCATTGAAGTTGATTGATTTAAGTTTGCGCCTTGGTCCGGTAGGCGTGATCTCCACATCGAAATAACCAGCCTGTTCTTTAATCCAGTCGTGAAGCGCTTCCTTGGTCTTGTTTGGTGCCTGGATTTTTTGCGCTCTGTTTTGGCTTAAAGTAGCAAGGAACTGATCGCCCCAGTGCGCCACTTCACCGCCGCCGCCGTTGTCGTCAAGCACCTTACAGAACTTAGCGATCAGCATTCTTTCCGCTTCGGTGGTCATTCCCTGGTCCGGTTCCCAATACTCAAACGTCAAAGCGATAAGCCCGGCCCAGTACCTTTGATGATAAGCAAGTGATCTGGCGCTTTGTTGAGTGGCGTTAATCTTGATCGCCTGGCCTATCTTCCAGCCTGCCGCCGCTTCCCGGTCTGAATCGGTAGCATAGGCAAAGCCGTTATTGACCTTAATCAAAACAAATTCTTTAGCCATTATCATCACCTATCTGTTCAATTAGGCTGTCACCGACATGCTCAAGCATCCAAGAGCAATCGTTATCTTCAGCCACTAACTTAAGGAGCTCGTACTCTTCCGGTTCGCATGGATAGCAATCTTCTGGCGGTCCACTATAGAAACCTGGTGAAAATGGTGTATGATTAAACGTAAGTTCAGCTTCTACTTCTGAGCCGTTAATATCCAGTGTCACCGTTTTTGTGTATTGCATGTTATTACTTCCTTTTCTACTTTGAACTGCCCTAGCCGTATTGGTTAGGGCTTTTTTTATGCGCCGTATAATTCGGACTTCTTAACATAGCTCGTTACCTGTGCGCCTATCTTGAATGGGTTAAACACAAGTACAAACTGAGGCTTGTTATTTCCTGGTATCGGCTTGCCTTCACCATCCAAAAAAGCAATTCGCCCGGTTGAATACTCGCGCTTACCTTCTGGCGTAGCATCGGCGACTATGTGGCGGATCTCGCTAACACCTTTCAAAGCTTCAGCAAACCAACCCACGCTAGTGTCATCGTTAAGCAGCATAACAACACCAAGGCCACCAGCTTGAGCTTCAAGCGACTTCTTCACCCACGGCATAGGATTGCTATACGGGCAATTTAACCAAACATAATTATGACCTATGAAGGCGTAGCGCTTATCTATCTCTTTGGCCCAATCCAGGGAAAGAGAATCATCTTCTTCAGTGAAGTGAAGATCACAAAGCGCGTTTTCGTGCGAACTTGCCATATCAGCAATAAAACCAAACTCACGATTTAGAGTGTTAAACACTTCTGGCGGTGTGCGCCATGAATCTCCCATGCTTTTCTTTTTCATATATCAAACCCTAATTGAACAGAGATTTTATCTGATTTTTCGTCATAGATTAGTGACGATGCTGAGTTGTAATATTCTATTCTCTCCACAAGTATCGAAGCTCTCGTTTCCTTTGATTGTGGCTGGTATGTACCTCTCCAATTCTTATCTATACCAATGTTTCTAGCGACATTTGTAGAGTCGGCTGAAGCAAATGGTAGCTTTGTAAATACGTTTTTATTTAAACCTCGTAGCATGTGCAATTTAGCAATAGGGTAGCCGATTTCGTCAACCACATGGCGAATAATGTCCTTAATTCTGAGTACGCATCCTGTTGGGTTTTTAGTAATGTCATATTCTCCGCAAGAACCGATTGCTACTCTTGGCCACTCATTGCAAAGGCGTATAAAGCGATCTTCTGATTCGTTCATGTGCCAAACTGGTGCACCACTAGCCACGCCGTGAGGCCAATCTTCTATTAGTGCGTCGTTTTCTAATTCGCCTCCGTCTATAACATCAGGAATTATCGCAAAGTCGAAACGGGGATGATTCTTCCAGCCACGGATAAAATTGTGGTACTCGCACCAGTCAATCTCCTTCCCTGTTTTCCAAAATGTAAACGCGCCATTGTCGAGCGCGAAACTCTGACAAATCTCACTAGCCAACCTTAATTGACCGTGGTGAGCGAAACTTATAAAAGCATGCCTGCCTTTCCAGGCTTTGATTGCGCATGTATCAGGCGTAATTGGCCCTCCGTGATAATGAATCATTTACTTCTTTCCTCATATCTAGTTTTAAATGGCCCAATCAACTTAATCCCTTTATCAAGAAATTCGTCAATCTTGCGGTCAAGCTGCTGGTTGTGTTGTTCCGGTGTAAGCGTTTCTTTCATCTTATCCGGTGTTTCGATTCGCTTAGCCTTCGGATCTGGTGGAGTAATTTCACCGTTAGCAATCTTTGTTCTGATCTTGCTGATAGTTTCAGCCCAAAGTTTACGGGCCTTGTCTTCAGGTAATTGAGTTCGGCACTGAAAGCCTACCTTCTGCCTAGTTAACAACTCTGCATGATCAAGTGCTTCTTTCTTGTCAATGAAGCGGTCAAAGGATTCAGTGGCATCCTCAACGCCTTCGCAAAGCTCAATGAACTTAGGCAAGTTAGGCGGCCAAGTAATGCCAGCTTTAACAGTTTGAGCAACGCCA
>Ga0209305_1001948_pt1 | contig 12704 bp, 10 predicted proteins | sample COGITO_mtgs_1103_FD_184792 | JGI IMG/M metagenome (GOLD analysis project Ga0209305, IMG submission 184792) | Pelagic marine microbial communities from North Sea - COGITO_mtgs_110321 (SPAdes) (version 2) | ecosystem: Environmental > Aquatic > Marine > Epipelagic ...
CTCCACAACTACAGAGGTATCGGCAACAGCCAGGGTGGCTCCGCCTTCATAGGATTTTTGCACATTACGCAGTTCAATCATGAACTTGTCATACTAACAAATAATTGCCGTGTGCGGGCCTCGCTTGTTTAGAGCTCTTCCTGACAGCATTGCAAATCAAGCACAACATGCTGCTAAGTCATGCATGTCTCTATGCAATGGGTAGCCGAAGTATCATGGAGGGAATCATAATGACAGCTCGCAGCTTCACTCTAGCTCAAGTCGCCTGTCTATTTGGGTGACTGGTACCGATAGACTCCGGTGAACAGCGCGCCGAAGAGAAACAGAAGTAGAGAAATCGCCATCGCTGGCAGTAGCGCATTCACTGTGCCGAAAGATTCGATAATCCAGCCCAATAAGATCGCTCCCAAGGGGGCGCTACCCAACAAGCCCAGGCTATAGACCGACATGATCCTGCCACGAAATTCCTCCGAGGCTGATTCCTGCACGATTGCCCTGGCCAGAGTCATGGTCACACCCATGTTCAGGCCCCAGGCGATCGAAGCCACCGCCATGAGCCAAAAAGGCGGCTGTATCCACATGACTCCCAGTATCAATATCCTTGACAGCTGCATTATCAGATAGACCTTACCGGGATGCCGCAGGGGCATGACTCGCATCATGAAAAAATTCGATGCCGCCGCGCCACCATAGAAGATAATCATCATCACAGATAATAGAAACGCATCGCCGGCATAGACCCGCTTGATAATAAAGGGAAACACTGTCATGAAGGCACCGGCATTAAAGATACTCGATACAAAATTTATGCCCAGCACATGAAAGACTACCTTGTTTCGGTACGCCGCCCGCAGACCTGCCGCTATAGTCTTCCAGGCCGGCTCGGAAGCACTAACTGGTTTCGCATTCTGCACAGGCAGCCTTCGTACCGCCAGAGCGCCTAACACAACACATATGGCTTGAACGCCTAGCACCGGAAGCAGACCCAGTTTGTCCATCGTGCCTGCCACACAAAGGCCCAACATCTGCACCAGAAAACCAACTGCGGTAGTTGCCGAGACTGCCTTCTGTACGGTGGCGGCAGCGACATTGCTAAGCAGCGCCTGCTGCGCCGGACTGGAATAGGATATGACCACGCTCATCCCTATAGCCCAAGCCAACACCGACCAGACACTCAGCGCGTCAAAGCTAACAACGATAAATAGCAGTAGCGGCAGTATGGGGGCGAAGGAATATATTTGAATTAACATCGAACGCAGATCGCGCCCATCGGCTCTAGCTCCACCGAGTAGCATTAGAAAAATACCAGGCACGCCTGCAGCCGCCTGTATTATTCCAACCTGAGTTGCAGGCAGCTCGAGAATGCCGATGAGAATCCAGCTTAACAGTAGCTGCTGCATCGCGAAGGCGATGCCCGTGTATGCCGTGCTGTTTAGATAGAGGCGAAACTGGGGGTTGCGCCACACATTGGAAGTTGGGCTCATACTTTTATTAGTGCGTAGACGCGCTAGCCGAGGCACATCATCAGAAAGTCGCCAGTGGGTTAACCGGCGAACCCATACCCATCTCTATTCGCAGCGGTGCCGCAGTAAACATGAAGCTATAGCGATTTAACTCTTTGGCTATTTCGGCCACTCTTCCGAAATCCAGATTGTCGAAGATAGATACGCCCAGGGAAACCAAGGCAAGACTATGCAGCGGCAGAAATACATTAGGAATTCCGCTTGGCGCCACATCGTTCCACATGTCGTGACCGATCATGGCGACGCCACGTTCTTTCAAGAAATACGCAACGTCTGCGTGATAGCCCGCCACCCCTTCCGAGGTTGGCCATGCGCCTAGTGCCGCCCTGCGCTTCCAGCGGCCTGTGTAGAGAAGAATCACATCGCCCGGTTCCACCGTTACGCCCTGAATTTCCTCCAAGGCAATGAGATCATCATAGTTAACCACCGTGCCAGGTTCTAGCCAGCCATCGCGCGTTGCCTTACCAGGCAGTAGCGTCGCATCGAAAAGGATACCGCGGGTGACGATACCATTCTTGTGCACGTTGATATCACCGCGAGGACAGCCGCCTGCTGCCTCTACCTCTTGGTAGGTGACACCGTTATAGCCCTTGCCTTCGTACATGATATGGCAGTCCAGCGCATCGAGATGGCTGTGAATAGTGCCGTGATAGCTGCCGCTATACTCATAGCGATCCGAGGCGCCCGTTGGGCTTACCCGCAACACTTCGCGGGTTAACACGGCAGAGGCATCGACAGCCGGCTCCTGATTCACATCGTGGGCAAGAGAGACGACAATCCCCTCACTAACCAGAGCTGCCGCAGCCTTCCGCTTCTCTGCGGTAATCAGATTAGCCGCGCCAAATTCGTCATCAACCCCCCATCGGCCCCAGTTGGAAAGTTCCTCCATCGCCCGATGGAAGTCCTCCTCGGTCTCCAGAGGAGGATGGCTCTGTGCATTTAGCAACTGAAGCGAAAGAACTGACACCAACAGAACGAGCAACTGCAACAATTGTTGTTTTTTGGGAAACGCCCTCATCTTCTATTCCTTTGCTGTTTGTTATGGACGAACCCGCACGTATTTTTGCAGCTTCCTTGGAGCAGGCTCACCCCCATAGAGATTTCCCGCCGCATCCGCCGCAACAAATTCGGCACCATTGCCTGTGGTGCTTCTGGGGTCACCCGTTGGCAACTGAATAAAATAGTTTACCCAGCCTAGGCGCGCATCGCCGATGCGTATACCCATCTCCCAACCGGGGTTCTGCACATCATCGGATTCCGAATCGGCTACGTAGATATTGTCATGCTGGTCGAAGAATATGCCACTGGGTCGTCCGAATTGTGTCCATTGTGCGAGAAACTCACCCTCTTGATCGAACAGTTGCAGACGGTTGTTGGAACGATCGCCCACGAACAATCGTCCGCGTTGATCGATGGCAATAGTGTGTAGTGTACGAAACTCGCCCGGTGCATAGCCCGGCTTACCCCATGCCTTGATGAAGTTGCCGTTGCGATCGAACTTCACAACGCGGCCATTGCCATCATTGTTATGACCATCGGCGATGAAAACATCTCCATTATCGCCAACTACAACGTCCGCCGGGGCATTGAAGTGGTCGGGGCCACTACCCATTTCTCCCGGCGTACCCAACACCAACAGAACCTGCCCCGTTGGGGAGAACTTAACTACTTGGTGACCACGGGCGTCGCCATTGGGAATACGCGCATTGCTTACAGCATCGGTAACCCACACATTGCCATCTTCGTCGACATCGATGCCGTGTGGCCAAATAAACATCCCACCACCGAAACTCTCAACTACCTGCCCTTCGCTATTAAATTTCAAGACCGAGTCCAGATCGGAATCCACACACTCATCACCGAAACGATCTGGCGCGGTGGCATCACAACGCACTATCGCCCAGATGTGCTCGCCATCTGGATCAACATCGAGATCGCCAACCGCACCCTGAATGCGACCATTGGGCAGCTCCGTCCAGCCTTCGATAGTCGCATAGGGGTTTGAATATGCCTGTGATAACGCAGCGCTGGACGCCAGAAGAAACGGCAGGCTTAGAATCAGTTTCGATAGTATGGGTCTTGCTTGCTTCATAGTTTTACTCCAGTAATACCTTTCTATTTTTGTTTTTTATTTCTATTCCATTGCTGCAAATACAGACTGGATCTTAGCCGAACTCAAGCCGATGGCTCTGCAGACTGAACAGTGGCCATTGTCTCTCTTGTTGTCGCGACTATTTTTATAACTATATTCTTAACTTTTTCCTTAACTCCTAGCAAGCTTCAATATCGCTATTCGTCGACAAAGCGATAGCGCATGCGCACATCTTTTACACGCCGCGCTTTGTTATCGATGATGGCTGGACGAAAGTGTATGTCACGCACAGAGCGCCCGATGCTTCTCTTCGTTTCTAACTCATCGGGGACGGTAGCAAGAACATCAACCGATGACGCCTTACCACGAGAATTCACCGAAAAACTAACATCCGCGTAGATAAAGTCATGGTCGATCTGCCAGAATGGATCTTCATTCACGGGCATGGGGGTCGATTCCAGCGCCTCGGACCAAGCGGTAAAAACACCCAAGTGTGTACCCCCGTCGGAAAGTGGCGCAAGGGCTTCGATACCCTGCCTGCGCTCAGCCAACGCATCCGCGAATTTTAAATGCAACTTCTGCGCGGGTATCACCATCGGTCGCCCGAAGAACCAGCGCACGTCTTCCTCGGCTATGCCAGCCTCTAGCAACATGTCTCGCGCTTCGCGATACCCTCGAATCGCTCTGCCTCTATCCGCAAGCAACTGAAAGTCGGCTCGGTAAATCTTAATCATTGCCTGAGCTTCAAGATCCGCTGTTTCTTCGAGTCCATCCTGGATCTTGTTAATCACGGAGTAGCCATCGCGCATATAGGCATCACCTATAGGCCTGCCTTTATCGACGACTGGGGTGACCGATGAATTGCCAAAGAAAGAGGTAGAAACCCAACTACTGCGGTTTGATCTGTCTAGCCCAAACGTGCCTTCCCGGCGCACTAGCCGATCTATTGTTTCGGAACCCAGCCCCCTTGGCGCATTTAGAAATTGCACCAGGTGATATTCGTTATAGGCGACCTTGTACAGCCAGGGTGCGGCCTCAGGACTCTCTTCGCCATAAGTCGCTTCGACAATGTCTTCGATCTCTTCGTAGAAATCACGAATCTTGAAAAAATTACGCACCTGTTCTCTGCGGTCATCCACAGAGATACGGCTGTATAGCCAATCGATCTGATCCTGAATAGCATCAAGAAGCAGCTCTGCGTTTTCCTCATCGATGCTAGCCTGCAGATGGCGGATATGATCGAGCTGATCCGATATTTCTTCCCAATTTCCCAAAGCTAGCTGGGTAGCCATTATCGATTGTAGCAGGGGTATTAGGTCCGGATGTTCGAAACCCAGCTCGGTGCGCATGACCTGTAGTTGCCTATTCTGCAACTGGGCTACCTGCTCGTAGTCCTGTCGTTCGTTCAACAAATCGATCATGCTTTGCAGCGGCTCGATCAGGCTGGAGTGATAGGGACCAAATTCGTACTCGAGGTCCTCTATCTGCTGCTGATAAGAGGTGAGTTGTTCGCTGATGTCAGACTCGCCGCCGATTAGCGGCACGTCTTCCGCCGCATTGACCGAAAGGCCCGCTACACAAAGCGCGGCAAAGAGAATTAACTCATTGATATTAAGATATATTTTTCTGTTTTTGTAACCAAGCATAGCGATGACAGCAAACTCAAAAACTAGGGACTTCTCACATTAACTTGATCTCTGCCAGTTGTCGATACACACTATCGCTAACTCGTCATTACAGTGAGTCCATATACAGCATGTACCGCCGTTTTCGCATCCTCGCCCTATTTCTTAGTCTTGCCTCTTCCGAGGTACAAGCGCAGCTGGATCTGCCCGAGCTTTATGATATTGGGGGTGAATTTGCCTTCGTCCGCATCCAATATGACAGCTACTACAGCGGCGGTTTCTACGGAGGCCCCTGGGCCACCGACTTCCCAGCTGCCGATGAGAATTTCCTGCGAGGCGTGGCGCGCTTATCGAATGTACGGGTGATGGAAGAACCCATCGTGCTGCGATTCGATGACGAGGAAATCTTCAACTACCCCTTCCTCTATGCGCTGGAGATGGGGCGCAACGGTGGGATCTCTCTTTCACCGCAAGAGACAGAAAATCTGCGGGAGTACCTGTTGCGCGGCGGCTTCCTGCTTATCGATGATTTCTGGGGAGAGCAGCAATGGGATGCCTTTTATCAGGATTTCTCGAAGCTATTTCCCGATCGCGAGATCACCGAACTTAATTCCAGCCATGAGATCTATCATACTTTCTACGATATCGATGGCGCACAGATGATACCGGGGCGAGGTGGCAGGAGAGGCTTCGGACAGGCAGGCATGGACAACGCCAGCAACCACGCCATCATGGATGATGAAGGTCGCGTAATGGTCCTCATCAACTGGAACTCGGATATGGGAGATGGCTGGGAACACACCTACGATCAGTGGTACCCAACCCAGTATGCAAACTCCGCCTATCAGCTTGGCATCAATTATCTGATCTACTCTTTGACCCACTAGCTTCTATCCAAAAGGGGTCGGAGGGATTTATGCGACCCCTTTATTCTCAATATTGCTAGTGGCTAAGCTCCTTCGCCACGCTATACAGATAATCGTATCCGCCATACAACGATTCTTTAAGCAATCGTTCGTCCTGCCCGTGGATGCGCATATCGTTGCGATCTACGAACAGGCCCGATGTGCCATAAGTAGGAATGCCCGCTCGGCGCATGCGCGCACCATCGGTAGCACCAGTCGACATAGTTGGCATCACCGTGACACCTGGCCACATCGCCTCAGTGACGGTCTCTACAGCCGCCATGATCTCCTCGGACAAGGGAGAAGGGTCGGTGAGCGAACCACCGCCGCGATATTCCACCAGCAGCTCGGGATTATCGACCACTGCAATCAGAGTCTCCAGGACCTCCTGCGGGTCTGAGCCAGGTAGCATGCGTACGTTCACATTAGCCACAGCGGTTTGCGGAAGGGCATTGGGCGCATGCCCGCCGTCCAGCAGGGTCGCCACTGCCGTCGTGCGTAACTGCGCGTTAATCGCCGCCTCGGCGCTCAATCTGTCCAGGGAGTCCTGTGGAATGGGTGATTCCAGCAGGGCACGAAAATCCGCGGCACGCTGACCCGTGTTAATCTCGGCCTGACGCTCGAAGCTAACGCGCATCACATCGTTGAGCTCAACCGGAAATTTGAAATCACGTATACGCAGCAGAGCTTCAGCCAGGTCATAGATTGCATTGTCATCTCTGGGTAGTGATGAGTGTCCGCCCGGGTTCTTCGCCGTCACTCGAAACGTGGCATAAATCTTCTCGGCAATCTGAATCGTATTCGCCAATGGCTGGCCGTCCTGTAGCAGCCCATAGCCACCTTCATTTATTGCCAGCGCGCCCTGTATCAGCCCAGGCTGATTTTCCAATAACCAACCTACCCCATTACTGCCGCCGCTCTCTTCATCGGAGGTCAATGCCACGATGAAATCTCTGTCTGGAACATAGCCCTCGCGCTTGAAGCGGATCAGATTAGCGATGAAGATCGCCCCCATCGCCTTGTCATCGATAGTGCCGCGGCCATAGTAGTAATCCTCGTCTTCGTTGAGCACGAAGGGATCGAGATTCCAGTCATCACGCTCTGCCGTCACCACGTCCAGATGCGCCATCATCACGATGGGCTCTTTAACACCGGTACCCCGATAACGGGCAACGACGTTTCCCTTGTGTGGTAAAGCGCCGCCTATGAAGATGTCCTCGGCTGGAAATCCTGCCGCCTGCAGCCAAGCAGCCATACCCTCGGCTGCGATAGTGTTGTTCTCTTCTTCTACCGTAGTCTCGTATTCGATCAACTCCTTGTAGATTTCGTGAAGCAGCTCTCGATCATCTTCTGGAATATTGCGCTGCGCATTCGCCGTTTGAACGACCAACAGGGTACATAGGGACAGTATCGCGGGGAAACAGGCTCTAACTGGAATTCTCATTGTCTTCTTCTCACCGTTTTCGTATTGCTATTCGTTTTGGGTCAATTTAACCTTACAAAATGACCTTACTAAGTATCGCTGCAGTTTTCTAGCGGCAATATTTCAAAAATACTAGAAGTAGCGCAAGGATGTAATCGATGAAATCAGTACGTCATAACTCCGGGCTAGCTAGCCTTGCGGACAACCTAGAGTTGTTGCCGATATATTGATCTCGATACTCATAATCAGTTCTCTGGTCGCTGTCACCGTAGTAATTCACTATGAGATGCTGCGAGTGCTCTGGATCTTTGTACCAAGACTGCAGATGAAGCATCGCGTTAGAGTGATCATTGGCGTTTTCGGCACTATCTGTGCACATATCATCGAGGTGTGTATATTCGGGCTCGCCCTCTACCTGATGGTTGACCATGGTGGCTTCGGCACACTGGAGGGTAGATTCGACGGCAGCCTGATCGATTCGGTGTATTTCTCATTCACCAATTACACTACCTTGGGCTATGGCGACATCGAACCAGGGGGACAGATTCGCTTCCTGGCTGGCATGGAGGCAATAACAGGGCTATCACTTATCACCTGGTCTGCCTCGTTCATGTTCATGGAGATAATGCGCTTCTGGGAAGAATGACTGTTCAAGTCATAAGAATTTGAAGTATAAAAAAGGAGCCATCTGGCCCCTTTTTTATCTAGCAAATCAGAACAGCGAATCTACTGCTCTTCCATCTCCAATCGGCGCGCACCGGCGAGAATGCCAGGCAGTCCGTAGTTGCCCTCGTGACAGGCATATTCATAGGGCTGGGTATCCGTTGCATTGAACGCCATCTCTCCACTCCAGGCCTCGGTGTAGAAAACAGGGTCGGTAACCTCAAACTCATAGAGAATCTGATCGTCGGAGTAACGGCTAAAGCGCTCTACAACCTTCCCCTCATCCGATAGAGCCGCGATATTTCGAGGCGCTTGCTGTGGATGCAAGTTACTAGTCTCAACCACCAGTACGTCACCATCCCAATGGGCGACAGAATCACCTAGCCATGGCTTCCAGGCATCAGGGCGATGCCCCTTATCGATTGGTATGATGCGAGCGTCATGCGCCATCTCTACCATGATCATGACATAGTCTTCCGTCTGCACGATCTGGTACATATTGTTGTAGAGAACATTATTCATCGGCGGCCCACCGGTGCTACCGAATCCGATTATGCAACGCTCACCAAGAGCCCGGCCCTCAGGGCCATCGTTGCCCGAAAATTTTGCACGGTTTTCCTGGCGCAGTTTACTGCCCTGCTCTGAATAAGGTATGCGCCCGTTCTCCGGATAGGTAATCCAGGAAGTGCGGTACTCGCCTTTGACATAGCCGAAGGCTGAACCCGGGTCAACCCAGAAAGCATTGTAGCCGCGACCCTGGCCTAGGTCTTTTCCCGATGGCAGCTCACCCTGCACCTGATTGTCGTCGGTCGCCTGACGGACGTTCTGGTGGTTATTTGCTGTAAGCTCGCGAAGCTGCTCCAGAGGGATAGTAAGACCGATTTCTGCATAGTTGCTGGAACGTTGCATAGTGGTAATCGAGGCGTTAGTCCAAAACCCTTGCAGGTCTGGTTTACCCGAGGCGGTTCTGGGCGGCTCATAATTGTCTGCAGCCAGCGCCGAACCACTTAGCAAAATGGCAGCCAGCGGTATGAGTTTCTTGAGCGTAATCATTGTCTTAGTTCTCCGTTAGGCTCCTGTTCGAGCCTTGCGATCTTTTTTGAATGCTCTGTAGATGGTAAGCCTTTGAAATTAAACCACTACATTGTATTAATCAAGCGCTATTCGGCGAGCGTAACGGTCTATCGCATACCAAGCCTCTCCCAGCCTTGGATGCACAAAGAACGTCCTGCTACACTCCAAAATCAGCTCGCCGCCTGAACCGAATGGGCCCGATAGCCGACCTATAACCCTGGGTAAATTCTATGCGTGACATGAAAGAACGCAGTTTCAACGAATGGCTGGTTATCGAAAGCCAACGGGGAAAGATCGAAGCGTTCAATACATTGCTGGGAGACTGGGAACAACGCTATTTCTTATACGCCCTGAATCGCCTGAAGAGTCGAGAGGCGGCCAGAGATGTGACACAGGAGAGCCTTATCTCAATAAGCAAAGGCCTGCATAGGCTCTCCGATCCAGCCACTTACCCGAAATGGAGTTTTCGCATCGTAGAGAGACGCTGCGTGGACTGGCTACGCAAGACAATACGGGAGAGAGAGTTTCTTCAGGTGCAGGACAAATTACCAGAAATCCCTGTTAGCGATGGCATGGAAGAGAAACTAACTGTCGAACAACTGTTGTCAAAGATGGATTCGAGCCTGGCAACGACTCTAAGGCTCTACTACCTAGAGTCGTTAACGATTCTGGAAATAGCCGAGGTTAGCAATATTCCTGCCGGCACCGTAAAGTCGCGACTTTTTCATGCACGCAAGATGATGACGAAATTACTGGAGAATAATCATGAGTGATATTGACGAGAAGATCCGCAACGCCCTAGTGGCCGAAGACCAAAAAGCCATCGATGAAATTGACGACGGTGCCGGGCTATTCGAACTGATCGGCCTCACCTTCAAAGGCAAGCAGGCTTGGATGACTTACTACATGTACTTTCTTGGACTGATCGTTGCCAGCGCTCTTGTTTACTTCGTCATCCAATATCTAGGTGCTGCGGACATTAAAACTAGCCTAAACTGGGCACTGCTGATCCTGGGCTGCCTATTTATGATCACATTGATCAAGATTCTAAGCTGGCAGCAGATTCAGAAAGCAGAACTACTGCGCGAGATCAAACGATTAGAGATGCGCATCATGCTGGTTGCAGAACAGAATTCGAAATAGATCCTAAGCATTCATCTACAAACTTTATTGCTAATGCTAATAGAGCTTATTGATCGGAGAGGGCCCGAAAGAATTCCAAGTGCCCTGATGTCTGGAGCCGCTGCTATCTCCCCGCGACCAGTCACATACTCCCTCCGGGAAAACGGCGAGCAACTGCTGGTACTGTTCGGTAGTAAACGAAATACCATAGTCAGTCAGGTCGATAGGCTTTAACTCACAGCTAACGATATCATTTGCCAGGGGCGCGCCGGCAATCTGCCTCGGTGTTTGGTAGCTAGGGTAAAGCTGCCCGCAGCGTGATGCCGAATTGAACTGAAGCGTCTCCTCTATCAATTCAACAGCCTCTGACGTTGTGTCCCAGCAACTATCGACTAGATTAGACGGTCTAGCCCGCGCAACCTTGCGCTCTGGGTCGGCTTCCAGACTATCGTTTTGAATTGCCCGGATCCAGCTATCCATCTGTCTAAACAAATTACCCAGGTCGTCTTGCCCCTCGACGAAGTCCCATCGACCACCCACGTGCATGACGTGATTGTCTGCGTGGCCATTCGCGTTTATCAATCTCTGCCGCGTGGAAAATTGATGCACGATCATGTGAATGTCACCACCCTCTCGATGATCGTTATAGCTGCGGTAGTCAATGACAGGTGTCGTCGCCAGACCCGCGCCACCAAACAGGATTCTTCCCGATTCGATAGCTCGCTTAGTCGCCTGCCTATCGGCTCGATGTCGCTCTGGCACATGATTCATATCGCGATCGAAGCCACCTATGCCCTGATTCAAATCTACAAATTGCTGCGCGGTAATGAGGCCCTCATTCAGCGCCTGCAAGCCATACTGCACACCCACGTTATCGAGCGGTCGCTGCGCTAGCAACTGAGATGGGTCTAGTGGATTTGCAGTAGTGCCGTAGACATTGACGCTATGGTCATACACCGTGGCCCTCACTCCCCCTGGGTTTCTAGGCGAGTAGAGATTGTCCTGTAAGGCAGGAATGCTTACCTCCCCGCCCTGCTCCTCAAGCGGTGTGTCGATGTTGGTCAGTGGATCGAGGCGCGCCGCACCACGGCTTAGATTCGCGATTGAATCCCACACGCCAAAGCCCGAGACAGCCCGCTGTTGCTCTCTAGTGAAAGCCTCCTCGCCAAGCTGACTAAAGAAGTTATTCAATAACCTCGCGTCCGCAAGAGTAAAAATGGTGGCGGTGGTGACATCGGGAAAACTGGACGAGACGATGATGCCATCAAACACACCAGGATAGTTATCGGCGGTTTGATGCGATTGATAGGAGCCTCCCGATGCACCTGTAGCAATCGTGTAATCCGGCTCGCCATAGTGCTCGATGAATTGTTCCTTCACCATGATATGGGTTTCAGACGCGAGCAGGTCGTTGCAATTCTGGCCGAATACATTCAGAGTTGCTGAGCTTAGGGCATACCCCATCTCGAACAATCCACGCCGCATTACGCCCCCAGTCCTGTCTCCCTGCTGGTACCAACCTGTGCGACAACCTCCACCGTGGGTATACACCAGATTGTTATTCCAATTTGAACTGCGATTCCAGGGGTCCAGAAAACGCGAGCCGGCAAGCGGATTGTGGAGCATTGCTATTTCATAGATCGCCCTATTCACCGAGCCGGTTTCAACACGCACAATATAAGGCTGATCTACCTTACCCATTACTGTGATCAGGCCCATGTCTTCGGGAAGCGCTGTAGCTGCATCATCTGGCAGGGGCTTGAAGACCTCATCGATATCGGACCAGTAAACATAGTCAACACGCGTAGCAATGCTGCAATTTAAATCGAGTGCAGAACCTAATGTCGCGCCCGCCACGGTTTCGAATTGCTCACTCTGGCAATAGTAGGGTTGCTCATGTGGACCAGAAATAATCGGACCGCTGCGAGGGTAATTAGTCAGCCTAAGTGATGCACTAAGTTGGGTGCCGGTGGCTGTCACCTCGAGCATACTGTCTCCAACGGGCATGCCTGACAGCAGTGACTGCAACGATTGCGCGGAGCTTGCTCTAAAAAGGCTGCTCACATCGCTTCCATTAAGACTAATTCTTAACTGGGCGGGATTTATCGAAGCCGCATAATTGAGCTCTACCAGAACATCCCCGCCGCTGATCAACCAAGGCTTCGTGGATACCGTACGCAGACTAATCTCTGCTACCTCACTCTGCCCAGCCTCGTTTTGAGCGCTATCGCTGGCGGAGGTTGCAATTGGTTCTTTCGTTGAACAGGTCAACAGAAG